>Ga0209631_10000975_pt1 | contig 38025 bp, 43 predicted proteins | sample COG_08_FD_184752 | JGI IMG/M metagenome (GOLD analysis project Ga0209631, IMG submission 184752) | Pelagic Microbial community sample from North Sea - COGITO 998_met_08 (SPAdes) (version 2) | ecosystem: Environmental > Aquatic > Marine > Neritic zone/Coastal water | place: Helgoland, sampling... | reverse complement strand
ATTCGAAGTATTTATTATATCTTGGTCATTAAATTGTAAATAATTAGATATATTATCATTGTTTTGTTTTATATAATTCGAAGTATTAAATATATTTTCGTCATTAAATTGTAAATAATTAGATATATTATTATCATTTTGTTTTATATAATTCGAAGTATTAAATATATTTTCATCATTTAATTGTAAATAATTAGATATATTATCATTGTTTTGTTTTATATAATTAGAAGTATTTATTATATCTTGGTCATTAAATTGTAAATAATTAGATATATTATTATCATTTTGTTTTATATAATTAGAAGTATTAAATATGTTTTCATCATTAAATTGTAAATAATTAGAAATATTAGTATCATTCTGTTTTATATAATTAGAAGTATTAAATATATTTTCGTCATTAAATTGTAAATAATTAGATATATTATTATCATTTTGTTTTATATAATTCGAAGTATTAAATATATTTTCGTCATTAAATTGTAAATAATTAGAAATATTAGTATCATTTTGTTTTATATAATTAGAAGTATTAAATATGTTTTCATCATTAAATTGTAAATAATTAGAAATATTAGTATCATTTTGTTTTATATAATTCGAAGTATTTATTATATCTTGGTCATTAAATTGTAAATAATTTGAAATATTATTATCATTAATAACAATATTATTTGTATTCGTTTCAATATCATTTTCATATGTTCCAAGAACACCAATAACATATTCATTATTTGTAGTAAAACTATTTAATATATCATCAATATTTGTTTTATAATCATTTAAATTATTTAAAATTTCATTTGAAGAATTTTTAATATAATTACTTGTATAAATATTATTATTGCTATTAGATATTATTTTAATATTCAAATCATTATTTAAACCAGTTATAACAGAATCGAAATTTGCAATTAATAAATTAATACTATCATCTGTATTTTCTGTTATATTTTTTGCATAATTTGACATATTATCATCATTATTTTTAATATAATTTGAAGTATTAATTATATCTTGGTCATTAAATTGTAAATAATTAGATATATTATCATTATTTTGTTTTATATAATTCGAAGTATTTATTATATCTTGGTCATTAAATTGTAAATAATTAGATATATTATCATTGTTTTGTTTTATATAATTCGAAATATTAAATATATTTTCATCATTAAATTGTAAATAATTAGATATATTATCATTGTTTTGTTTTATATAATTAGAAGTATTAATTATATCTTGGTCATTAAATTGTAAATAATTAGAAATATTATCATTGTTTTGTTTTATATAATTAGAAGTATTAATTATATCTTGGTCATTAAATTGTAAATAATTAGATATATTATCATTGTTTTGTTTTATATAATTCGAAGTATTAATTATATCTTGGTCATTAAATTGTAAATAATTAGAAATATTATTCTCTATAAATTTAGTAAAATTAGAATTATTTTCAATTTCATTATTTAAATAATTTGAGACATTTTGGTCATTTAGTTTAATATAATTAGAAGTATATATAATATTATTATTGTTTAAAATAATATAATTAGATATATTTTCGTCGTTTTGTTTAATATAATTTGAAGTATTAAATATATTTTCGTCATTAAATTGTAAATAATTAGATATATTTTCATCGTTTTGTCTTATAAAATTAGAAGTATTTATAATATCTTGGTGATTAAATTGTAAATAATTAGAAATATTATCATTGTTTTGTTTTATATAATTCGAAGTATTAAATATATTTTCGTCATTAAATTGTAAATAATTAGATATATTATTTTCAATTAATTTAGTAAAATTAGAATTATGTTCAATTTCATTATTTAAATAATTTGAGATATTTTGGTCATTTTGTTTTATATAATTAGAAGTATATATAATATTATTATTGTTAAAAATAATATAATTAGAAACATTATTATTATTTTGCTTGATATAATTTGAAGTATTAGTAATTTTTTGATTATTTAAAGTAATAAAGTTATCAATATCATGTTCTAATGTGTTAATATCTTCTCTGAAACTATCTATATTATCATTTAAATATTTATTATATATTTCCAGAGTATCATCAATGTTACTAAAATTCGAAGTTATATTTGAATTAATATCATCGAATGTATGATTAATATAATTTTGAAAATTTAATAATCTTTGATCTGTACTATACTTATTTCCTGATATTTTCGAATCAAGTATATTATCATTCTGATTAATAATATTAAATAATTCAGAATGAGTACTATTAATTTTTTCATTTAAACTAAAATTTTCATTGTTAATTCGATTACTTATTTCAATAATATCATTTGATGTTACATCTGGAATTAAATTTATAATACTATTAGACAATATTTCATTAGAGTAATTTATTAAATTATTTACTCTTTCTGTTGTAAAATATAAATTAGATTCTCCTTCAAAAACTTTGTCGGTATTTGTAATATTAATATCATACATAATATTAAATCCTTCATTTGTGGGATCATAGTTATTAATAATTATATTGTCAACTATTAATGTACCTTTATAGTAATCGTTTATGATTTTTTTTGAATTATTACCATCTTGTATGTTATCAAGTGTTATTTTATCATTAATATTTTTTGTATTAATTAATTTATCATATAAATCATTTTCGAAGTATTGTTTTTTATAATATCTATTATTTGCAGTTTCATTTAAATCATCTGTTGTTTTATCATTTAAATTAACATTAGTTATATTTGCACCATCAACTATTATGTCATTAGCATAAATTGTACCCCATTTATTATTAGTATTTCCAATATTTTGATTATTTGTATTATTTGGAAGTATATTATTTTCAAAAATGGTATCGGTTTTAAATAAAATATTATTATTATTAAATTTTGCTAAAACATTTTCATTAATTTCAGAATTATTATTATTTCTAACTGTTATTGAAAGTTCGTGTTCATCTGTTGTATTATTAATAGTATTAGCACCAATTAAAATTGCATTACTATTAGCAGAATTTTTAATAATTCCATTTTCAGTTTGTTTTTCAATATCATTAGCAATTAATAAAATATATGTTTCTTCTTCTGTTGAAGAAAAACTAGCAATATTAGAATTTGTTGCCTTTAAACTAAAAAATGGGTTATATGACATAATGACTAATGTCTTTGTCTAATCTAATACTTTTATCTATTTTTTTTTGATAAATATATATAAACATTAAAATGTATTTAATACATAATGAGTTCTAAGGAGGAAAGTACAATTAAAATTACTAAATCAAATCTTACCAAACATGTAATTGAATCATTTTTATCCGAAATAGATTATAGCAAACAATATAATGCAAAGACATTAAGAAATATGATTGATAATGCTTATAAGGAAACAAAGGAAAAGATTGTTGTTCCTAAGAAAGCACCAAGTGAATATAATTTGTTTGTAAGAGAAAAAAATAAAGAATTAAAACTAGAAAATCCAGAAATGAATAATACTGAAATTTTCAAAAAAACCGCAGAACTATGGAATGAATATAAGAAAACAAAAGAATAATTATTATAATAAATGAATAATAAAGATATAACAATAGTTACATGTTATTTAGATATTGATAAAAGTAAACATGGAAAGGAAAATTATAAAAATTGGATAATTAATTATTTATCAATAATTAAAAACAATAATATAGTAATATATTGCAATTGTGATCGAACAATTAAATTAATTTTAGAATTAAGAAATAATTTTTTAAATAAAACTAAAATAGTAAAAATAAATATAGAGGATTTATATACTTATAGATATATTGATTATTTTACTAAAGATAATAAAAAAGACCCTGAAAAATATCATGTAACTGAATTATATTTAATATGGAATAATAAGGTTGCATTTATGTATGATGCATTTAAGAATAAGTATTTTGATACAGAATATTATATGTGGACCGACATTGGTATGTTAAGAGAAAAAAAATTATATGATATATTATATGCCAATGATTTTAAATGTAATGTTGAAAAACTAAATAAGAATAAGATAATATTATTAAAACTAAATAATTTTACAAAAGAAGAATTATCTAATAAAGATACAATAATTCCATATAGATATAAAACAGGAATAAATAGATGTGGCGGTGGCGCTATAATATCGTCTAAATTCTTAATGGAAAAATGGTTTAATATTTATTATTCAATGCTAGATACTTTTATATCAAATGATTTTTTTGCAGGAAAAGATCAAAATATTTTAAATAATATTTATATTAAATACGGTGACGATTTATTTAATTTAATAGAACCAAATGATTATAATCTAGATAAATGGTTTTATATATTGTATTATATTACAAATTAATTTTTATATTATTATATTATAGTATAATAAAATGAAAAAAACTATATTGAGTAGCAAAACAACAAAATATTTATTAATTGTTTTATTAATAGTATTTGTATTTGGTATTTTATATTATTTTATGTCAAATTTAAATAATAAAACTGGTACAACTTTGGTAGATGCGGAAATGCCTCTTACACATAAATACCCTGTCTCTCCTGATAATATTATAGAAGGGTTTAATTCTTCAAATATGGGGTATAATCAAACTAAGATGATTGTAATTTATACAGCTTCTTGGTGTCCACATTGTAGATCATTTATGGGAATGCAAGATAAAGAATCTCCAATTAGCGAAGATAGTGAATTTTCAAAAACTAAAAACGAGTTAGGTGATAGTTTTGAACATGTTCTAGATACCGACCCGACTTGCGGAGAAAGAATGCAAAAACACGGTATCAATGGTTATCCAGGTATTGCATTTGTTGATAAAAATACCGATATAGGCGTTCCTTTAACAACTAACAGAACAGCAGAAGATATATGTGCTAAATTTAAAGCTTTATCTTCTTAAAAAAGTACATATCTTTAATTTTTTTATAAATTATAAATAATATTTTAATTTTAATAATTTATATAGATATGTACTTTTTTTATTATTATTTAAATATATAATAACTTATTTATTATATGTTGTATATTAGTTTTGATATTGGTGTTAAAAATTTAGCATTATGTATTTTAAATCAAGATAATAATTTAATTGAAATTATAGATTGGCGTGTTATTACTTTGGTAGAAAAAAAGAAAGATATTAATGGACTTAATAGTATATCTGAAATTCTGTTTTATGAACTAGATAATATTATGGGTTCTCTAGAAGAATTAAAATATGATAAAATTGATTATGTTTTAATTGAAAATCAACCTTCAAATTTAAATGGTATTATGAAAAGTATTCAGTTATTAATATTCAGTTATTTCTCTTTATTGAAACATTGGGATAAATTGAATATGAATGTTTTATTAATTAATGCAAGTTTAAAACTACAATATCATACATTTAAACCAGAACCTCTTATAAAAATTGATAATACCAGAACAAAAAAAGAACAAAAAAGGGATAAATATAGAAATAATAAAAATGATGGTATAGAAATAACTAAATATTATATTAAAAATAATGAAAATTTAAATACATATTTTACCAAATATAAAAAGAAAGACGATTTGGCAGATACATTATTACAGACAGTATCATATATTAAAAAAAATAATAATTTAATTATTGAAGAAGTTTCAGTATCTAATATGAATTTGTTAGACGGATTAGATAATTAATTATAAATAATTACCTCTTTAGTAGTAGAACCCGGATTCTTTGAATTTATTGCTCGTCTTGCTACAATTTCATGACAATTATAATCTTTAAAAGAATTTGTAACAATATCAACTTTTGAATTACTCATAACAAACTTTATATTTTTTATTTTTTTAATTTCATTAAATAACAATTTATGTGTTTCTAAATTGAAACCATCTGCATTATATCCAACAAAAGATTTTGAATTTTCTGGAGCATAAGGTGGGTCTAAATAAACGAAATCACCATCGTTAACATTTTTTATAGAGTCAGTAAAATTATTATGTTTAAATTCAACATCCTTTATTAAATCGCTAATATAATCTAAATCTGTTTTAGATATTATTGTTGGTGTTTCTTTGTAATGTCCATATGGAACATTATATCCATTTGGACCTTCGCGATACATACCTCTAAAACAAGTTTTATTAATAAACATGAATAAAGCAGAACATTCTATTGTATTTTTATCCATTTTATTATATTTATTTCTTATCCAATAATAATAACTTTCTTTAGAAGTTTTTGATTCTTCAATAGAAATAGGTTTTCTATTAATTATAGACCCAGTAATACTATTATATTCATTTATATATAAATTAATAATTTTATATAATTCTTCTTTATTTTTTTGAATATTTTTATATACATTGATAAGGTCACTATTTATATCGTATGCGTAAATTTTATTTTTAATTAGAATTTTATTTTGTTTTTGCAATGATAATACAGATAATAAAACACTTCCACCACCTAAAAATAGTTCATGATAATTATTCATTTCTGTTGGTATTTTTGAAATTATATCATTAATAATTTGTGTTTTACCACCTACCCATTTCAAGAATGGTTTTTGTAATTTATTATCTGTCATTCTTCGTATATCTATTAGAAACTAATTTATTTTAAATAATCAATTTTTAAATTTTATGTAAAAATGGAAACTAATGTTGTAAATATTAATAATGCAATAAAAAATATTAAATCTAAACTATATATAATTGGATTTTTTGTAACTAATTCATAATAAGTAAACCATGATGATAAAAACATTGATAATCTACCATAATTAATTTCGAGATTACTTAGTAAATTTTGTTGTGTGTTTGTTAAATTATTATAAGTTTTTACAAGTATATTATTAGTATTAATGGTATTTGTTTTATTTGTAATATCTACCATAATAATTAAATGATTTAATTCAATTATAAAAATATAAAATATGCAAAATATATAAAAAATACAATGAATATTATTCATTCCTCCATTAGAAAATGATGGTACTAATTCTTTATTGATTAATAGATTTTTAGAATATAAATTTAAAGCAAGAACAGGGTGTATAATTTCTGCAAAATATCTTCCAATAACAGCAAGTATAGCAATTCTACCATGTTTTAATTCAGCATCTTTTAAACAGAAATTATTATGTATAATATATCTTATAAATTTAGGAATTTTATTGTTTTTTAAAACAAATCGTTTATATATTTTTTTATTATTTAATTCAATTTTATTTTTAATATTTTTATATTTTATATTTTTTAATAAATTAAAATTATTATCAAATATAAAACATTCGCTTAATGAAATATATAAAAAAACTAATAATATTTTTTTATTCATTTATTTAAATATATACAAAATTTATTTCGATTTTTTTATGCATTTTTTAAAGTAAATAAGATATGAAGATATGAAAATTATATTGTTTATTATATAATTATATCCTTTTTTTTGTCATTTAATATATATATGTTATATGATAAATAACTTGCATAAGATAACCAAGTTATATAAGGGATCAATGCTAAAATTGCCCATATATATTTAGTACGAGAAAAATCTCTGTGCATTATAAACTGAATTAATGTCAATATTGCAAAAAATAAACTCAATATTATAATAATTAATCCATTTAATAATCCATTTTTACTAAAAAAAACTGGTGTATATGAAAAATTAAATATTAATGCCAATATTGGTATTATCCAATATTTACTATTTTTAAAAAACTGTCTTTTACCACATTTGGAATATCCAAATGGAGTACAATCTCTATCATACAACGAATAACTATATATCATTCCGATCATTAGATATAAAATAGGCCACACTATACTAAATAAATAACTAGGTGGATAAAAATCGGGTTTAATCAAATTCCTATATTTATCTTCTTGCCATTTATTTCGATATATTGCTCCTATCGACATACCAACTATCAATGGTAAAAATAAAACGCCATAATATATAATATTCACTAATAAGTCTGTATTTTTATAACTTTTATGTTTATAACAAAAAACATCACTAATACAATCCATTTAATTACTTTATCTAATATAGTAATATAATTATATTTAAAGATATTGTTTTTAATTTGTTTTTTTGCTTCATGTTTTGATAATTACATTATCGTACCAATAATTGGATATTTAGTATGGTTTGTATTAAAATAATTTATTTTAGTATTTTTCTCAAATAAGTAATAGTATCATTATTAAATTTTTTAAATTTATTGTTAATAATTTCATTTGTTATTTTTTCGAAAAATATGTCATTTAATTGATCATTATTATACTTATTTATTTTTTTATATTTTTTATAATACCATTTATGTATTAATTCTTTTTTAATATTTGAAATATCATCTTGATACATATATTTATTAATTTTTTTATTTTGAATTAATTTATTAACATAATTTTTTAAATTATTATTAATATAATAATCATAATTTATATTTTTCCATAAATCAAGGAAATAAGTATAATCATATGTTTTACATAGTATAAAATTATTTAAATAATCAATAAATGTATTATTATTATCAATAATTAATAATTTATCTTCTATATTATTTTTATTTTGTAAGTTTCTTATAATTTTTGGTAATATTTTTTTAACTAATTTTTTATATTCATTATTACTATTTAAAACACAATCATCTCTCGTAAATATTGGTCTATTAAATTTAATTTGTAAATTTTTTTCAATATATTCTATTTCTTTATATGCCCATTTTTTTTCAGAAGCAGTATATATATATATAAGAGATTTTGGATATAAATGTTTTATTTTTTTATAAAAATATAAAAAATTAGGTCTAATTAATTTAGAATTAATACCATAAGATTTTTGCAAATGATAATTATTAATTAATTTTATTTTGTTATTTTTTTGTATTAATTGTAAATTATATAAGTCTGCTTGAAAACAGCAATTACCGATAATTGTACCATCTAAATCAAGTATAATTATTAATTCTAATTCTGACATTTAAATCTCAACTTATTATAGATTTAGATAAAATGATAAATGGTTCAGATATTTATATACATTTAATAACTATCTTTTTAATATTTTTATTTATAATTTTATATTCTTTCAATATTTTGATATCAAATAAAGTAAGTATATATTATAAAATAATATCTATAATTATAATATTTATAATTATTAATTTACTTTTTAATTTGATAACAAAAAATATACTTTATTACAAAAAATTTTATTGTAATTTAAAAAATGGAAAAAAAAATATTTCTAAAAATGGTTATATAGTATTACCATATAATGATAGCAATTATGCATTATATAAAGATTAAAAACATATAAAGAATAATATATATATATATATATGTGCTCTCATAGCTCAGTCGGTAGAGCGCAAGGCTTTTAACCTTGTGGTCGTGGGTTCGAGCCCCACTGAGAGTATTTATTTTTTTATAAATAATTATATTAATTTATTCTTCCGATTTAAAAATACATGGGAATATTTTTTGAAGACATGTTTTATTTTTTTTTTATGAAAAGTAATAAAAAATCCATTTTTCTTATATTCACCATTTATGATATACTTTTCTTTCATTATATTTTATATATTAACACTTATATAATCTATATAAAATAAATTTTATATTATTTTAACAATTTTGCCTTTATAAAAATCAGATAAATCATCTTTAAAATTAAATATTTTTTTAAATTCTAAAGATTTATATTCTATTTTTGAAACTAAGTATGTAATATTATCCATTTCGCATATATATATACTGTAAATATTATCATTAATATTAATATATTCAGATTCTAAATTATTATTAATATTTTCTATTAATTTCATATCAGTTATTTGCGAAACATTTAAATTATGGTAATACATTTAATAATATTAATAATAAATATTTCATTTTTTATTGAATATTAGAATTTAATATAATTCCATTATTAATATTAATTGCATTTTTTAAATTTGCATCATCAATTATAATTTCTTTTAAAGGTTTATTATCAACAATAACTTTATTTAAAATATCACTAAAACATCTATAAACAATTAATGATAATATATTTGTTGCCACATATCCGCTTAAAGATGGTATGTTAGGTACACAATAAATATATTTATTATTATAAATATTATATGGATATTCTATTGTTTTAGGTTTTGATTGGGTTGTCATACCACCTTGATCAATTGATACATCTACAAATATTGAGTTATCATGCATTAAATCTAATAATTCGTTTGTAATAATTTTATTAGTTTTTTTTAGATCAACATAAATACTTCCAATTACAATATCTGCATTTTTCATAATTGTATTTAAATTTGTTTCATTGTATTCATAAATTTTTAAGGAATTATTAATTAATTTAATATTTTCTAATTTATTATAATTTAAATCAATTATATGTATATTATTAAAATTTAAATTTAATGCTTCATATAATGCCGCATTACCAACATTTCCAAGACCTATTATAACTAATTTTTTATTAAATATATTTTTATTATGAAAATCATATGATATATTCAAAGCATTTTTTCCTGCAAGAATTGACATTTCTTTTAAAATTGGATATTCATTATTTACTTTTACACTTTCGAGAGCAACACAACACGATTTATTTTTAATCATTATATCTTTTAATTTTTCATTTCCTGCAAAATGAAAAAATCCTATAATAGTTTGATATTCCTTTATTAATGAATATTCATATTCTTGAGGTTCTTTAACTTTAAAAATTATATCAGATTTTTCGTAAATTTCTTCAATCGTATCACAAAATATTGCTCCTATTTTTTCATATTCATTATTAGAATAATTTGATAATAAACCTGAATTTTTTTGAATATTAACTTCGAAACCTAAATCAATTATTTTTTTAACTTCATTTGGGTTAAAAATAACTCTTTTTTCATTATTTTTTAATTCTTTAGGTATACCAATTATTTTAAACGACATAAAATAATATTATTATATAATAATATTACTTTATATAAAAATAATTAAATTACATGTAATTTTTTCTTATTGTAGACATTTGATGTAATAAACTTATATTATAATTAATATCTGTTATTTTTTCTTTAACTTTTTTATTACTTCTGCATTGTGACACATCAGTACAGCCACAATCTTTATAATTAAAATTTCTCATATGATAAATCCAATTGTAATCACTGTTATTTTGTGATCTGTTAATTGGAGTTTTAAAAAATAATTTACATAGAGTAATCGACAAATTTTTAGTATTTATTTTAATAAACATAATTTCTATACATTCCTATTAATAATACAATAGTTTTTTTTATATTATTTTGTTGTATTTTTTTTTCCAACAATTTTATCAACTTTTTTATCTAATAAAATTCTATTTAAAATATAATCGTTATATTTATTTACTGTTATATTTTTAGTAGGTTTATTTAATAATTTGCGAATAAGTGGAAATAAATTCAAATTATATGAATAAATTTCAAAAATATTAATTATAAAAAGTAAAATAAATAATTTATTCATTATTTAATTATTATTAATAAATTTTTAAATACTATTTTAAAAATTATATAAGAATTATAATATATGTTATATTGTGAAGAAATTCACACGCCCTTATAGCTCAGTTGGTTAGAGCGAACGACTGTTAATCGTTAGGTCACAGGTTCGATCCCTGTTGGGGGCGTTAAACTTTTTTTTATATTAATAATTTTGATATTATTTAATAGTATTATGATGTGTTAACTTTTTAATTATAATAAAATAAAAAAATGAATTTAATAATAGATAAATTATTATAAATGGATTATAACCAATTTGTTAATTATTCATATAATGATATATATTTATATAAATATATTGGAGATTTCGATAATAATGATATAGAATTATTTAATGAGTGTTATAATAACTGGTATGAAATTTCTCAAGATACTTATAAATTATTAAGAGATAAAATCGCAAAATTAACAGATAATAACATTATGGTTAGTGGATATTTAATGTGTGATAAAATTTGTTTTAAACACAATGAAAAGAATATACATTGTTATATTGTATTTATAAATAATATAATTGAATTATGGTATATTATTGGAAATATTAATGATATTGTTTATAATAGAAATTTTAGAAATTTAATTCGTTTATAAAATATATAATTTAAATAATATTTGTTATATCTTCATGAAAAGAAATTGTTGAACTTGGTGCAATTATAGTTTTTTTCGTTTCATAATAACTAATATATGATGCCATTAAACTAAAATGTGATTCGGAAACTATATTATGTTTAATCATTGTTAATAAAATAAACTCTATTTCCATAATATTTATGTCAAGAAAATATAATGTTTTGTTTTTATAATTAAATTTATTTTTATTTTTTTTACACCATTCTATATTATTTGAAAAAATTACAACATTTGATTTATCAGTTAAATCAAGTGCTTTATTATAATAAAGAATATTTACATCATAATTAACTTTAATATGTAAAGAAATTAAATCATCGTCTAAACATTCTTTCTTATTTAATTTTGTAAAATAAGATTTTATAGAATTGTAAATATAATAACTAGAATACATATAATTATCATTTGAATAAACCAAATGTCTTAAAAAATTTCTTGTAGAATTATCATTACTATTCAAATAAATAAATGAATTATATAAACCATTTAAATATATATTGTTATTGTCATTTTTTTGAATTATGCAATTATTGTTTTCAAGTGTTTTAAATTCTATTTCATTATCAATTATATTTAATTTATTGTTAAAAAAAGATGTAAATAGTTTTTTACTAATATTATCATTTTGTTGTTTAAATGCTAATTTTTTATCATTATTAATAGAATATGTATATGCAGATGCAATATTAAATAATATTTTACCAAATCCGCTAGGAATATTAGTAGAAACTACATGAGATTTATCATTATTATATTCAAAATTAAAGTAAGTAAATTGCATTACTTATAATTTAAATATATTAATTCAATATAATTTTATATAATTTGCGTATTTTTATTTAAACATATAAAATTTATAATATATATATATTATGAGTTTTGGAAATAATTCAAGAGATGAAATTTTTAATTTAAATAGAGGAAATAATAATAATATTAAACATTATGGCAACAATTCTGGTGGTAATTTAAGAATGGGCGATGATGTAATGTTTAACAAAAAAAAGATAAGTGATGATATTATATCATCATCTTCGGCATCTAGTGCAAATTCTGTTTCATCTGCAAGCGATACTTCTTCAGATGGTAGTAATTCGGTTGCTTCTTCAAAAAGCAAAAAACAAAAGAAAAAAAATTTTATAAAGGATGATTCTAGTGAGAGTGGAGAAAGTGCCAGTAGTAATGGTTCGGTAAGTGGTAATAGTAGTGTAAATTCTGGTAGTACAGGTTCTTCAGTTTCTAGAAATAGCGTTGTTAAAAATAAATCAAGTAGAAGTAGTACAATAAAAGAGAAAAAAGAAATAATATATCAAATAGACAGATTAGAACAAAGAGGTTATAAAATACCATTCAAATTTAATTTAAATTCTGATCTTGAAGAAATGCGTCTTGAATATAACAAAATTATTAAAGAAAAAGAACTTGATAATAGTGTTAGATTTTCTAGAAAAATGTTAATGGCATTTGTTACTGCGGGAGAGTATTTAAATAATAGATATGATCCAATGTCAATACAATTAGAAGGTTGGTCTGATCAAGTACATGATAGTATAACAGAATATGATGATATTTTTGAAGAATTACATGAAAAGTATAAAAGTACTGGTAAAAAAATGCCTCCCGAATTAAGATTATTAATAAGTTTATCAGGAAGTGCATTTATGTTTCATCTTACAAATAGAATGTTTAAAGAACAAAAACTTCCAGATGTTGAAAATGTTTTAAAATCTAATCCAGAATTAATGAAACAATTTCAACAAGCAGCTGCAAAAGAATATATATTACCTCAAAATAATAGAAAGGAAGTAAATAATTTTTCAGGAAATAATCAAAATAATGGAGCCGGAATTTTAGGTATGGTAAGTGGATTATTTAATAACATTGGAAATGGTTCTATGAGAAGTAATTTAAATAACAATAGAGGAAATAGACATGATGATGATAGTGATTCTATAAGTGAAATCGATTCTATTATTGATAATGTTCATAAAAATATAACAGTAAATAAAAATAGTAATAATATAGAAACATTATCAGTAAGTGATGATGAAATAACTTCAATAATTGAGGATGAAACCGATTTACAAATTACAAAAGGTAAAAAAAATAAAAATCAACGAACATTAAATATTTAATATTTAATATTTAATTTTTAATTTTTAATTTTTAATTTTTAATTTTTAATTTTTAATTTTTAATTTTTAATTTTTAATTTTTAATTTTTTTTCGCGAGAGATTTTACTCCAGTTGCAGTTTTTTCGACAATTGTTTTTACTTGTCCTGTAACTTTTGATATTTGTGTGGGTATATTTTTAACACCTTTCACAGGGTCTTTAAGATTACTTTCAATTTGTTTCGAAACTGTTTTAATGTTTTTAAAAAATATAGTTAAACTAGATAATATGAAAGGAAATACAAATAATGTTAATATCATTAGAACAATTAGTATCATTTCAATTGTAGAACCAGCAAATATTAATTCTCTTCTAATATCTTCAGAACATTCACATTTTTTAGTTATTAACATTCTTGTGTAAGTCATTGTCATATACAAATATACAGCAAATACAATATAAAATATAAATATAACAGATAAATATACACTAGTTATTTCTTTTCCAAATATATCAGCTAATAAAGTTCCTGGAGGAACAAACATTACAAATACTATAAATACTAATGCAAATATACTAAAAGATTTTATAAATGCTAAATGTTGATATTCATATGCACATTCGCAATTACCTACCTTTTCTAATTTTTCAATGTAAGTATATACCGATAATAATAGAATGAAAATAAACAAATTAATTACAAAATTAGCAATATATCCAGGTGTTAGTATAGATTGCATTATAAATATTATATCTAATTATACTTAGGAAAAAAAGTTTTTATAAATTGAATTTATCTAAAATAAATTTTGTTGATTTTTCATATTTAGATATATCTATATTAAATTTATTTATATCTATTTTTTTTTTCAAAATTAATAATAACTCTAAATAATAATTAATTACATAACTTTTAGTATTTTCTAAATTATCAATTATTGATATAATATTATTTGATATATTTTTCACAATATTTATAATATTATTATCGTTTATATCATTTATTATCATAATAAATGAATCAAACAAATTTAAATATTTTGTTTTGTCCTTTTGAAAGTCACAAAAATCATCATAATTTTCATCAAGTAATATATTATTTTTTATATATTTTTCATTAATAATATATTTTATATTTTTTAAGGAATTATAAAATATATCTTTATTAATATTAATTATATCTTTTAAAAATTCAACATATATTTTGTCATTATTTTTTCCTATATATATGTATATTATATCTAATAATTCTTCTATATTATCATAATTTTTAATAATATTTTTTATATTATTACCAATTGTATGTTTATTATTATTTGAAATTTTATTTAAAAATGATATAAATAATTTTTTATCTTTATTTATATTAAATTTATTTGTCGTAAAAGTATATAATTTTTTATCATTATTAATTTGTTGTTCGGTATGATGATTTATATTTGACTTATTTGTATTCCAATTAGATTTAAAAACATTTTTTTTCATTTTCTTTTTTTCCCATAAAAATTTAGAGTCATATTTTTCATTAAAGCAAGAAAATTTTGCAATTAAAGTACTTTTTTTTTTATTTAAATTATCTATATTAATATCATTATAATTATAATTTTTTAGTTTTTTTTGAAAAAAATCAAAATATATTTTAATAATATCATTATCATCATTATTCATATCTTAAATTTAGTATTACTTATATTCTTAAACTATTTTATTTAAGAATATCTAATAATATATATATATATATATTATTAGATATTCTTAAATTAATAATAGTAAATATATGAATGATTTTTTAAAAGAGATTGATTTTTATTATGAAAATTACAATATATATAGAACTGTTGTAATAATATCTGAATTATTTGATATTAATTTATTTAAATCTTTTCTAGATGCTAATAATAATTCATCATACATTATAAATAATAAAACAGATATTTCTTATATTGACGATAGAATTATATTAATTAAAAGCAATAACATTAATATTCAATCTATTTTAAATCAAACAAATGAATATAATTTATTGCTATTTTATAATATTGATTTTAATAAAATCAATTATATAAAAAATTATTTTCTAGTTAATTAATTAGTATAAATGACAAATAAAAATAATTATTTTGATACCACAACTATTATATTACTTGGATTATTAGTATTGTTGTTAGTATTTTCAATACCTCTTTTTATGAATAATTCTAAAATAAATAATATCACTAGAGACTTAGATATTATTGAAACATTTTCAAATTGTGGTACTAAACAACATTTTGCAAATAAAGAATCATTTAATAAATTAAAAAAAGAAAAAATTGCAAATCCTATTCCAGCAAAAGTAAAAGAAGGATTTACAACAGATGATACAAAATTAGAATTATATACAATGGCGGGTTGTGGTCATTGTGTTAATTTTAAAACTACTTGGGGTAAAATTTCAACACATCCTGAATTAGGTAAATTTGCTGTTGAAATAGGTCCATCAAACCCTGAATATGAAAAATTATGTTCAAAACATAGTATTAGAGGATTTCCACATATACAAATAACAAAAAATGGTATGAAATTAACGGAATATAAAGGTCCTAGAACAGTAATTGATATATATAACTGGTTTAAAAATACAGTTATGTAATATTTTTGTTTTTTTTTAAATTATAATATATTAATGAATAATTGTTATAAAATAATAACTAGAAATAATACAAATGGTTTATTTGAAAATTCTATAGATGCTACATATATAATATATTTAGAAGGTAATCTTAAAAGATTAAAAAATATAGAAGAACAATTGGTTAATATAAAACCAACAAAAAAAATACATATATTAGTTAACAAAGGTTGGAAAAAATGTAATAAAAGTAAATATATAACAAATACTGCAAAAGATTTAGTAGATTGTAATATAACTTGTTTTAAACATGCAAAAAAACATAATTATGACAATATTTTGATTTTAGAAGATGACTTTATATTTGATAAAATGGATAAATACGATATTGATGCTATTAATTATTTTTTAAAAAATAATATAGAAAATAAGATATCATTTTATTTTGGCACATTACCATTTTTATTTATACCTTATTCTAAATCTATATATAGAGGAATTATAAATATTTATACACATTCTGTTGTATTTACAAAAAAATTAAGAAATGATATTTTAAATTATAATTATGAAAAAATATTTTGCTGGGATATTTTTCAAAACTATTATAATAATAATAAATATTATTATTATAAACCTTTATGTTTTCAAGTAATTGAAGAAACAGAAAATTCAAAAAATTGGCCCGTATTTTCATTTATAAGACTATTTTGGTTTAAGTTAGTTTATTTATTAAATGCAAATATTAAACCAAAATTTTTTTTTGAATTTATATATTTTGTATCATATATTATTACTATATCATTTATATTAATATTATTATATATTTTAATAAAAATAATACACTAGTTATTTATTTATTAAACAATTTTTTTATTAAATCTAATGTTGTCAATGTTTTATCTTTTAATGTAGACTCTACATTTTCTGTATTTACTTGTAATTCTTCGCCTTGTTTAACATTAACACATTTATTTTTAACTTCTTTAAGTTCATTATTTAATGATTGAATACAACCTATTAAATAATAAATTAAATAAATTAATATCAAACATATTATAAAAAAAGTCAAATCCATTTTACTTTCTAACTATTAATTACATATATTATATTAATCTTAATTTAGCTTCATTTATTGAAATAGTTATAAAATTATAACATACTACAAAAATTTTAACCTTATATTCTGATAAAGATTTATCAATATCCTTGAATTTAAAAAGTTTGTTTAATTTTAAATTAAAATTATAGTTCTCATCATGTGAATTAAATGTATTTAATTTTAATGAAAATTTATTATTCATATTAGTTGCATTAAAATGACCGGTTGAATCTGGTCCTTCAGGTTTTTTTGCAAAATTATATACATATATATTTGGTATTATTGGTATTTTGGTGTGATTATTTATACATGGAAAATATGATAAATAAGAGGAATCTAACTCTTCAAAAATTTTATGTTCATTTGCAACTTTATATGTTGCATTATTTAATATATCATATTCACTATTAGTGTTATATGATGCTGTAAAATTAATATGATTGTTAAAATTTCTAGATGAGTCTTCTCTTCTTAATATCCAAATAATTTCTTTAATTGGTTTTGAAATAGTCCCCATATCTATTGTTTGTATATTTGTATTAAGTAATAAACTTTTTTCAATTATTTGTATATCATCTAATATATAATCCTTTCTACCTATCGATATAATATAAGATAATTCATCAGTTCCTAATAAAAAACCTTCTTTTTGTATATATGCATTAATATTTATTACATTATTTTTTTGTTCTTCTTTTAAAAAATCTTTTAGTTCATAATTAGTATTATATAATTCGTTATATAATGAAGGACTTATATCTTGATCAAGTTCATTTGAATATAATGTATATAAATCTTCAGCATCTTTTAATGTTATACTTATTTTAATTGTTGTTGTATCAAAAAATGCAATTGGTAATGCTGTTTTTAATTCTTTACTAAACCAAAAATTTAATGGTATTGTTAATTTTGTTTTTTTTATTGAAGGTATATTATTTTCCTGTGAAGAATTTGGATAAAATCTGAAATCTAATTTATTATTTTTAATAATTACTTTTTTGTTATTAAAAACAAGTGGATTATTTAACTTACCGTTATTTCCAGTAATATTATCAAATCCAGTTTTATCTATTGATAAATCATACCAAATATTTAACCAATCTGCTGTTAATTTTTGCATAGTTACATCTCCGATTTTTAATTCTACTTCTTTAATAATAGATAAACCAATATTTTTTATCCATTTAAATTTTAATGTTCTATCCGAATATATTTCAGGTAATTCACAACAAAAATAAGTATTTGTTAATAAATCTTCTGAATTATCATTTAAATTGTTTGATGTAAATATATTTGTTCCACTATTTCGAGAATATAAAATAGGTGCTATTTCAAAATCAATTTTTTTAATTGTTTTTGCCATTTTATTTGTTTTCTCATAGTTTTTAAACAATTCATCATAATCATCTTTCTTTGCTAAAAATTCATCAGTATTAGAATCATTAATTAATTGAACTAAACCACCACTATTACTCATTAAATACTAACTTATATGAATATTTTTAATTAATTTTATATATTATTAATATGGTTTTACACTATTATGAGATGTTCCAGAAGTAACATTTGCTATTGGATAATAAGTAATACCTGGTTTTTCTGCTAATTTAAACGCTCCTTTACTAAAACCAGATTTAAATAATGATTTAATTTGATTTTCATTTGTCGCATAATTAAAATAAGTTAAATCAGACATTTGTAAAGGACTTAATTCACTATTTTGGAATATTTTATCCGATAGTATATTATTGTCATCTGTTAATAAATTACCAGGATTTAAATATAATGGAGATTTATTATGTTTCATTGCCGCAGAACCTGGTGATTTATCAGATGCTCCATTAAACGGAGCTTCAACCACTCTATCTAACATATTAATACCATTTAAATAAATTTTACAGGATGTTTTGAATTTATTAAGAACATCGTTTTCCGGTGTTATTTCTTTTATTACTACGGTAAACATAAACCATTTATTATCATATTCTGATGATGTCATGTTATATACACCTAATAAACCACCATTTCTATCATCCCATTTACCAGTATCACATTTTATTAATGTTGTACCATCAGATCTATAAGCATCTGGATTTGTTAATGTATTATATTCTACTATAATTGAAGTACCGTCATTTTTCATTCTTATTAAAGGATTTTTAACAAGAATGTATTTACCATTCTTTTCTAATAAACAATTTTTACCACCTGTTCCATTATTTGCATAGGGTACTTGTAACATACTTCCTCTCATAAATAATATAATATCTTCACTATGGGGATTTGATTCTAATAATGCTTTTCTATTGATATTTAACCAAAAATTATATGTATATTCAGCCCCACCCGCTTGATTTATAGATGGTGCTAAATCTCTAAATGTATTAGAATTTGCTAAAAAAGTATTATATTCGGTATTATGATACAAAGAATAATCATAAATTCCATTAAATATAGGAATTTTCTTTTTAATACTTCTTGAATTTTTTATTATATTTAATCTTTCATAATTATATATCATGAATGCTATTAATAAAAGTATTAATACAACAAATATACCCAATATCGCCTGAATTATTAGTGATATCATACTTTTTATAATTACTCTACTAATATAATATGATTTTTTTAAACTTTATAATAATATAAAAATAATTATCCTTAAATTTAATGCATTTTATAAATTGGACTTCTAACACCATATGCACCTAAACCTAATTTGGCCATAAAATTATCTATTGGTCCTTCATTATAATTATTATGTATATCTCTATCATTTAAATCATAATTAAACATTGTAAATTTACATAATAATCCAGCAAATCCAGGCGTAGTATCGGGATCGTGTTCTCCACCAACTACTAAATTTTCATTTTTATCTAAATCTAGATTTGTAATATCATATTTATGTACACCATCTAAATCTTCTCCCAGACCTCTTATTGTTTCACCGTGTCCTGCAATTCCTACTAAATCACCATCAACATATGTTGCTATGCTACCACCTGTACTTGTTCCATAATCATTTATTACTATACCAATATGAACCCATCGTTGTATAGGCACATATTCAATACATACACCTTGTTTCATATAGTCTTTGAATTTTGAAGTATACGGACCTAAAACACCTTCGGCTCCGGATTGGAAAAATTCGTCGATGGATGCTCCACCACCATTTTCACCCCATTCTATAGAATCTTGATATTGATCTTTATTATAAAAATCTTGTTTTTTAGAAAATCTTATGAACAATTTATTTTTTTGTTTATCTAAAAATATTTGAGGAGATCTATCTTTTAATTGTGTTTCATTGCCAATATATAATACATTTTTAAAATATTGATGAGCCATATCTTTAATATATATCCAAAATGTATATGTTCTTTTTAATCCATTTCCAGATGGTAATTTATGATCTAAACTTAATTTATTAAGTTTATTACATAATACAGGTATTTTTGTTTCACTTACAATTAATTTTGATTGATTAAACACTGTTTTTGTTACAAAACTATACATTAACCATGCTACAATACCTGCGAATATTATTACAATAATTAAACCAATTATTGTTTCGGGTTTATTTCCCATATTTTGCACACTATTTTTTATTGTATTTGTAACATTTGAAGCGGTATTTCTTACAGTATTTGTGATACCGGCAGATGCTTTTCCTGGACTATTAAATAATGAATTTGTTTGACCTTTAGGTATATCCATCTATAATTATACTTATCTATTTTAAGAATACAAATTTATATTAATACAATTAATATGATAACTTCCTATTTGATAATAATGACTATTAAAATTGAATCCTTTTTTAGTATTTTTTTTTTGTAATGATAAATAACTTAATAATTTAGTAAAGTTATTATCAGTCTTTATTTTTTTGTTTTTAATTTCTATATTTGATAAAATAAAAATTTGATAACTAATTATATCAATTGCTTGCTCAATTAAATTTCTATTTATTAATAAATCAAATAAACAAAAATCATTAATAAAATTTTTATAATATAAATTTTTTATTTTTAATTCACTTTTTCTATTTTTTAAAACATTTATCAAATTTTCATGAAATCTTAATGATATTAACCATGTATCCGTAGATATTAATCTAATTATATAATCGATTTTTATATTATTTTCATAAATATATTCATTATCAATTATCCTATCTACTTCTTTATTACTTTCATCTTCTATCATAATTATTCCATTTGCTATATTTCCATCTATTTTATTTATTATTTGCTCTAATTTTTTTTCATTAATTTTTTTATTGTTTTTTAGTATTTTTTTAATTTCTATTTTATTTAATTTTTCACATTCAAATATTTTACATTTTTTTTTTATATTTCCAATTTTTTTTAATATTTCCGTATTACAAATACATACTATACATATATTCTTATTTTTTTTACTATTTAATATATTATATAATGTTGAATTTATTGTTCTATCTATTGATATTAATATATCATAATCATCTATTAAAATTATTTTCATATTATCATTATTAACATTATTAAATATATCAACTACATTCTTTTTAGTTGTAGTTTTTTTTTGTAATAAGTCTTCAAAATCATAGCTATTGTTTACATTACTTGGTGTTAAATGTATTGTATTTAATTTTAGTTCATCACATATTTTATTTATTTTATAAGTTTTACCTATCCCGCTTTTCCCATGTATTATTATACAACTATCAAATGATATATTTTTTTTATTTTTATTCTTTTCTAATAATTCTTCTATCAATTCTTTCATTTATATTATTTATTTACTATTCTCTTAAATTGCTATATCTATTATCATATATATTATAAATGATATTATTATTAGTATTGGTAGTATTATTTCTATACTTATTATATTATTTTTTTCATAATTATAATGTTTTATATCGCCGTTATTATCGAATAGTAAAAATGGTTTAATAGTAAATAATAATAATAACAAAGTTATATATATCATTACTATTATATATTTTCTTGAATACATATTTCTATTATAAATATAATATTATATTAAGAAGAAATATGAAAGCTATTAAACCTATATTAGTATTATCAATTATTATTATAACATTTATTATTAGTTCTAAATATTTTGTAGAAAATTTTATAATATATCATGATAATGATACCAATAAAAATAAATCATATTATTTAACATTATATGATAAAAAATATAAACCTAAATATTATATAAATTCTATACCTAAAAGTGATAATGAATTTAAAAATAAACTAAATAAAATATTTAATATTAATAATAATATTAAAACATTAATTAATATTTCAGAAAATATTAAATGGAGTAATTGGATAACTGCTAATTATTTACATTATAATATTTACAATAAATTTTATAAATATATTGCTGATATTATTGCTTTTTATAATATTAAAATAATTTATAGTATACTTAAAAATATTAAAATTAATTATAATAACAAAGATAATTTATTATTAAATATTGACTTATTATTACATGATAATACAATTAATGCAAAACATGTAAATATATTAGTTTATTATAATAATGATAAATTTTTTATTATATATATTAATGTAATTGGTGTTATTACTGAATTTGATATTAAAAATAATACATATTTAAAAGATATTAATATTGAAAATTCTTTTAATAATATATCAAATATAACTAATAATACTAAAAATTACAATATTAACAATTTTCGTAATTATGACAATAAAGAAACTATTACAGACGAATATGTCGATACTTTTATTAAACAATATTTACTAAATAATATAGATAGCAACATTTATAATGTTAATGATTTAATTGATATTAAAAAAAATATAAAATATAAAGAAAATGAAAAATTAGTTAAAAATCATTTTATGAATAAATTATTTAAAGAAACCATTATAACTCCATATAATTATTAAAATGGTACTACCATTGTCTTTATTTTTAATTCATTTACATTTGCGCCCTTAAGATTTTGCGAACAATTTGTATTTGTTTCAATACTATTACTATTAATTCTTACACGAACTGGTAATACATATCGTTCTGTATTTGGTAGATATTTAAATTCAGATTTTTTTGATGAAGTTGTTGCAGTATTACCATATCCAAATCTACCAGCAACACTATCTTCTTGTCTATCTCCTCCACGAAGACCACCTCCTCTTGTTGTACCGACACTTCTTGTAATACCACGAGTTGTGCCTTTATAATTATCACTTTCATATAATTCCTTTTCTTTGTACATTAACATAAATGTAATATAAATTACACCTGTTTTTTCTGTTGTTTCTTCAAGTCCTAATTCTTTTTCTTCTTCTGTTGCTTTATAACCTACCTCACAAGCTTTTTTTGTCTGCCATTGATATTGAGCATTTGGATTTTGATCAAATTTATAACTACTATAAGTATCGCTTGGTAATGACCACATTGTTCCATCTCTTTCAATATTATGCGGGATAATTGAATTTTCACTGTAATATTCTGGTTCTTGATTATCAACTGCAAAACCAATTGCATGATCATATTTTGAAGACCCTTTAATATTAATATTTGAAATATCAATTACTAGAGGACTATCATCACATAAGATTCTATATCCTTTATTATCATTATCCTCATATACTTCAATATTATATTGTTGAGAATAATTAGTTCTTTCTTTAGCATTTTCAACTACATAACTATCCTTTCCTTTACCAAATTTTAGTTTAAAATTAACATTATTATTGTTAGTTTCGTAGTTAATATCGATTTGATTTACTGTTTCCTTGAACATATTTGATAATTATATTTATCAAATTAAATCATTTTTTTTTTATTAATACTAAAACTAAAACCTTTTTAAATAGTTTATATAAAAAAAAATGATTTTAAATATTTATTTATTACCTTACATGACTAACGAACTTAATACCGCTTTTAAAATTCACCAAGAAATTTATGATACTAGAATACTAATTCAAAACAAAAAAACAGAATGTTCTAAACTAAAAGAGTATATTAATTCTTTTAATAATGATTGTAACTATATTAATAAAAATATTAATGAAACTAATCTATCTATCAAAAGTCTTGATAATTTTCTATATTATGAGGCATCAAATCCAAGTTATCTTACTACTTTATCTATTAAAAAAGAATATACAGATGAACTACAAACATTAAATGAAGATATGACACATGCAAAAAACAGAATTGTATATTATGAAAATGAATTAAAACGAAAAGATATTGAATTTATGGCACATATTACATATATTGATAATTTATATAAGATGATTCCTCGTATTAATAGGTGGAGTAATATTCTAAATATGAGTGAATATGAAAAAGATATTGAAGAATATCACAATAATAATAATTTTCTAATGCAATTATCTCATATTGATAATCCTAGAAGAAAAAGACAAAGATATTAGATATGGTATATTATATTTTTTTCAATAAATTATTTAAAAATGATTTATTAATTATATCATTTAATTTTCAAAATGGAAAACAAAATCCTAAACCCTAAAATAAATATATATGTTTTAAAAACAGGGAAAATGGTAAGGAATTATTAAATAATTTATATAAAATAAATATTACAAAATTGAATGATGATATCTTATATAACAAATCATATTGAATTCAACTTATTTGTAATAAGTAATATTATTAAAGTATCAAAACTATATAGAAATTTTTATTTAAAATATAAGAAAGAATTATCAATATATAGTACATTTATAATAATAATTATATAAATATTTTTATAGATCGTATAATAGTTAAAAACAAGTTATATTTAAAAAGACAAAAATTTATAAGAAATCTTTTATTAGAAGATAAATGCAAAGTATCATTTAAATCTCAAAATTCAAATAATTATACAATAATATTATATGATATTTATGAACTAATGTTATTATCAATAGAATTAAAATTTGGAACAATTTTTAAAAAAATAGAAGAAATAAAATACTATTATAAAGAACAAAAATTACCTGAAGAAGTTTTAGATGACTATGTATCATATATATGTAATATATCAAAGTATTTTACATATTATGAAATAAAATCACGATTTTTAATTGAATTACATAAATTACATTATACAATAAAATTAGTTAAAATATGTTTATTTTCATTATTAAATAGAGTAATTGGAGAAAATAATTATTCAAAAAATTTAAATACAGTACTTAAAAGAAAACAAAATGAATTAATTATCTATTTAATACACGAAAAACATTTATATCCTAAAAATTTTTGTAATAAATTAATAAAAATAAATAATTATTAGTTATTATTTATAAAATATTTAAAACTATTTATTATTACTTTATATGATAAGAAATATGCTAAATTATGATTATACTCAACATATTAAACAATTAGATTATAATTGTATTAGAGGATTTCAATATGAAAAATATGTTTTGAATAAATTACAAGAATATTATGATATTAAAGAAATATATTTATGGAAAAATGTTCCAGATTATTTATTAATAGATAGTGGTATTATTATGAATAGTGATTTAATTCATATTAAAGAAAAATATAAAACAAATAAAAATTTGCGCAATTATAATGTATTATTAGATACGGGTATTGATATTATATGCAAATTACATAATAATGATATAATATTAGTTCAATGTAAAGCATATAACTCTATAATTTCTCAAAAACATTTATCTGGATTTTTTAGAACATTATTAGATTGTTATGTTATCAATCAAAAAAAAAATAATAATTATGATATAACTGGATTAATTGTACATACTAGTGAAATATCACAATTAATTAAAGATAGTTATTCTTATAAAACAAATATAGTTAATGAATTATATATACCATTTATGTGCAAAAATAATAAAAATAAATTGATTAGATATAAAAAAATTAGTGTAATTTTTATGATTAATTTTAATTGTATTGTAATTTATATGTTATATATTTTACACCTATATATTAGCAAATTATGATTTTTTTTATATATTTATTATTGTAATGAATAATAAACTTTTAAATGAATGTGGTTTATCAACTACTTATAATAATGTAAATCATTGTTTCAATGATTCAACACATCATACTTGTTGTTTATTAGGTCCAGAAGCAAGAAAATATGCAGATAATAGCGGAAATCCTATTGGTTCTGCCGCAAAAAAAGCATTTTATTATAAATATGGAAGACACGCAACGGATGAAGATTTAACACCATGGTGTACATGTTTTGGTTCTTTAGTATGTAGTCATTATGCTAATATGTTTAATGATGGTACAAAAATAAAATTTATAAATAATCCAAATATAGAAAACGAAGTAATATATAATGTTAATTCAAAAGAATGCGAAGAATATATTCGTAATCAATTAAATATAAAAAGTCATAATACACCCGGAATAAAACCAGGATATGAAAATGAAAAAAAATGTAATTTTAGTTTATATGAAAATACAAAAAAAATTTAAAAAAAATTTACAGAGTGCTTTTGTTTTATGATATTTTCATATCAAATATAATTAGAGATTGCTGTAAACACTCTAATTATATTATTAAATATAAATAATCATTTTTTTTTTATATTCAATTATAAATTTTTTAATATTCATTTTTGCTATTATATTTTTTAATGTTTTTAACATTATTTTTAATTTTTTCAATTTTTATTAGAATTTTATCAATTTCGATTTCAATATTTTCATTTTCATCTTCATGTTCTTTACAATATAAATCGTCTTTATTATTACAAATTTCAATTTCTTTATCAATAATATCTGTAATAATATTGTTTTTAAATCTATTAGGTACATATCCTTCAGGTGGTTCCCATTTTACTTTTTTATTTTTACGAGGAATATATCCTTCAGGAGGTTCCCATTTATTTTTATTATAAATAGATGCTCTTAATAATGTTAATGAATTTGTTAATACTAGTTTGTTATCAAAAGATGATTTTATTTTTGGTACAAAACACGAATTAATGTTTGGTACAAAACAATTAATTTCAATTAGTAATTGAGTAAATACAAATGTTATTAAATAATAATTCATTAATATATAGTATTATACTAGTCTTTAAATCTTTTTAAATTTTTTATTTAATAAAATTACATAATATTTTGTATTTTTAAGTTGTTTGATTAAATTTAAATTATTTTTAGCATTTTCTAAATTATTCATATTGTTTTTATGTGATATTTTTCTATTGTATAAATAATTATACAAATTATAGTCTAAACAATAATCAATATTATTCATATAATTTAATTTTTTTTGAAATAATAATTTATTTTTTGTTCGTTTAAATAAATTATTATCAATATTAAATTTTTTTAAAATTTTATCGAACATTTTTAAAAAAATATTTAATTTATTTTCTTGACAATAACTTTGAATATGTAATAGTGTTTTTTTACTATCGTTGTTACAATCATTTAAAAAATAAGTAAATGAATATATTATTTTTTTATTATTTCTTAATTTTTCATAAAAAGGTCCTATATCAAAATCAAATAGATAATTTAATATTATTATTAATTCCCAATATTTTTTTGTATATTTTTGAATATCAAATGGTATTATTATATTAATTTCAGTTGATTTTATATCTTTATGAATTTTATAAATTTTATTATTTTTTAATATTTTAGTATTAAAATTTATAGGATATATATTTTTTTCTATTTTTATTTTTTTACTAAAATGTTTTATAATTAATTTTTTATTTTTTTTTATATATTTTTTATTACAATTTATACCCAATATCATATTTTTTGAAAATATATTCTTATAAAAATTATTTATATCTTCTAAAGAACATTTTTCAACATCATTTATTCCATCGTTTATATTGACATTATTTCTTTGATATATATATTTATTTATAGTATTTACAATATGATAATCTTCGTACTGTTTTAATTCTTGTATAACATGTTTTTTTGATAAATCTAAATTTTTTTTTGTTATACATAAATGAAAAATAGTTCTACTTAATAACTTTAGAAAAAATTCTATATCTTTTTGATAACATTTTATTAATATACACATTATTTCATTTTGTGTATTTGCATTAGTCATGTATATTTTTTTACTTAATAATTTTTTAATTTTTTTAATAGTACAATGTTTTTTATTAAAATAATATGCTAATAAATGTTCTAATAAATGGGTGAAATTATTTATTCCACTATACTCATTATAGAATCCGCATTGAAATACAAATTTAATAGAAACAATATCTTTCTTTTTTATTGGAATTATCAAATATTTTATGTTATTACTTAAAATATTACTTTCCATATCTTTTTAAAGAGGATATTAAAAAAAGTACATGTTTGTTAAAATTTAAAAAATTTTAAAATATTATTAATTTTAAAAAATTTTAACAAACATGTACTTTTTTTAATCTTATATCTTTCCCCCTAGTTTCATTTGTATCGAAAAACCTAGGTTTTTAAAAATTACTACCAGCAACAAACAGCAAATTATCTCAATGACAATTACTCGTTCAATGACAACTACTCGGGACAACACAACTACCGCGAACAACAATTCGACATCGAAGAAGAAGATCATTGGCAAGATCCTCTCTCTTTCGGCAACTGATATAGTATATGTTCTTACTCATCTTACCACGATGATTCGGGAAAAAAAAAGAAGGGGGGGGGTTCACCTTTTTTTTATTTTAAAATATAAAAAAATTAAAGATATTATAAAAATTATTTAGATATTTATTTTTAATCATCATAAATATGCCCATAGTCGTCATTATCTAAATCATCAATATTTTGATCATCATTATTACCATTCATAACATAATCATTTTCACCATCATATTCATTTTGTTCTTCATTTAAATCAATATTAGAATCGTCTATTGCACTTTCAATTTTAATACCTATTTTTGATAATTCATTGAAAACTTTTCTTTGTTCTTCGTTTAATTTATCATATAATTCTAACCTTTTATTTTTAAACTCTTCTCTCATTTTATTAATAAAATCTTGATTTTCTTCAAAAGTAGGCATCATTGAATGTTGCAAAGATTTACTTATTTTATCATGTATTTGTTTTGCTATTTTTTTATATTTAAGAGAATTATCTATATCTTCATTAAAAATTAATTGAAGTTTATCGCCTAATACTTGTTCGGTATTAAATGGTAATGATAATATTTTAACAGATATATAACATTTTGCACGAATTATATCAGTTATATTATCAGTATCATATATTTCATCTAATTCTTTATATTTACTAATCATATAATTGCAATATTCAATAGATTTATATAAAATACTATCTTTTTCTTCTTCTTCATAATAACTTTTTGATAATATTCTAATAACAATATTATTAATTTGTTTAAAATTTATTTTTGTTATATGTTCGGTTAAGTGTTTTGTTAAATTTGATTTATTATTTCCAATTGTTTCTAAATAATTTTTTAAATTAATTTTAATCATTTTAATATATTCACCACTTCCATTTGATATTATGTTTTCATATTTTTCAGTTATAAACAAATTTCCATTTTTTTCTTTTTTTAACCAACCATCGTAATTATTTTGTTCAATTTTTTCATATATATTATGTTTTAAATTATGTAAATCAAATTCAATATCATCTATTTGTTCATCAATTGATTCCATTTTTTTTACAGGTAAATAATAAAAATTTTTTTTTATTATTTGCTTATTTTTTGAAAAATATGTTTTTGCAGCAATTAAATCCTTTCTTTTATCTTTTAAATCATTATAACTAATAAAATCTTTATTTAATTGTTGTAAACAACAACCTAATAAATATTTATGTATTCTATTATAATTTATACCAGGCATATAGATAAGAGCTTTTACATAGTTTTCCAACATTTTGTTTTTCATTTCATATGTTTTTGTTGTTTTAAATTTATTTAAATTATCAACTAGTTCTAATTGATATATTTTACCTTTATTTTTATTAATTGTATTTAATTTTGCATTTTCACTTTCCTTAATTAAATTTTTTAAAATATCATTGTATTTATTATCGATTAAATCTGTTATTATTTTAATTATTTTCAAATCAATATTATATATTTCATATTCTTCATTATCTTCAAAAACACTATTTATAATATCACATAAATATATTGTTACCCCAACTTTTTTGCTTTTATTTATAGGAAATCCAAAATCATCCCATAAATGAATATAATTATAATTATAATTATGTATATGAATATTGTTAATTATATCACTTTGTATTTCTAAAATCCATATTGCAATAGAATTCATAAATATATTTATAACAGTATTTAAATATTCTAAATTAATATTTAGAATTATATCTAATATTTTATCAGTTAATACAAAATCACTTGATATTATTTGTTTGATTACTTCTGAATTTTTTATTATTTTTGTATAATTTATTTTACTTATATCTTCAATTATTTTATCAGATATTGTATCATCGACTTCATTTATTTTTTTCTTTATTTCATGATATTTTGTTGGTAGATAACTAAAGTCACTATATAATTTATTTATAATACTTTCATAATTTAATGTTAATTTTGAACTTTCTTCAACTTTACTTAATAAAGGTAATACAAATTTAATATATTCTTTAAAACCTAATGCATATATATATTTATCAATTTCTATATATTTATCAAAAATATTTTGATTATATTCATAAAAATTTAATTCTAAATCTTTTATATTATCAATATCATCTTTATTATCATGATCATAATAATCTTCATTTACATTTTTAACATAATTATAATCTTTAATATTATTACCTACTTTGATTTCAGTTAATTCTTTTGATATATTAATAAATTTTAATACATTACCATAGTACATTGGATTATCAATATTGATTTTATCGAATTTATTTTTTTCAATATTAAATAGTTCTTCTATTTTATCCAAATCATTATTGCTGTAATTTTTGATATTCTCTATTGCATTTGTAATTCTTTGTGATTCTACTATATTTCTTAAATTTTCTATAATAATATCAATATCTACATCTTTATTATGAATAGCATTTATAATATCATAAATATTATTATATAATAATTCGGATTCGTCTAAACCAGATTTATAATCTTCCAATTTAGAAATAATTGAAAAATGTTCATTATTCATATCGTCATTAAATTTCAATAATTTAAATATATTTATTAATTTATTATAAAAATTTGTTTTATTATTAATAAAATTTACACTTTTTATTCTTACGGTCTTAAATTTATAATCGTCTTTTTTAATATTAGTTACTTTATCTAAAAACTTTTTTACTAACTCAGCGTCTTTTATATCTATGTTATCATATTTATAATCGTATTTATTTAAAATATTTGTTAATAATTCGTAATCTATTGTTTCATTATTATTTATAGTTTCTATATCTAAATCATCTAATATTTCTTCAATATTTGGCTTGCATTTTTTTAAATCTGTTAAAATATCTGTCGTAGTTTCTACCTTTTTAAATATTGTTCTATTATTTAAATGTCCTAATATTTTATCACTCAATTTATCCGTATAAATTGATTTAGGTGTTTCATAATATATATCATTAATTGGTATATTTGTTTTATTATAAGGATTTAAAATATAATCTGCTGTATCATTATTAATTCTTATTTTTGTTCTATAATATGGTTTGAATCGTACATTTTTAGATTGTTCTAAATATTCTATTGCAAAAAATAGTTTATTTTTTTCGTCTTCTGCTAATTTAATATCGGTAATTCTATTTATTTTTTTAAAACTATTTATAAATTCTAATAATCCATTATGACCTAATTCTTCATCTTCATAATAAGTTTTTTTTATTGCTTGTGATATTAATACATAGTTAGTTGTATCTATTTCTTTTTTATCTGTAAGACTATAAAACAGATCTAAAAATTTATTTGATTTATTTGCATTTTTAAAAATTTCATATAATTCACTATATATTTCTTTAGATGTTAATGATATAAAATCTGGATTAATTTCAATTAATTCCTCAAATGTTAATAATTCATAATATTCAATATCTGGCAATTCTTCATCTAGATATATTACTTCTTCTTTATCTATTTGTTCGATTTCTTCCATATCTTAATTAAATAAATGAAAAAAAATAAGATTAAATATTCTTTAACTAAATTTACTTTTTCTCTACAAAAATATTCCATTCAGTTTTAATATCTTGTAATTTATCTATGATTAATAAACAATTTGTTTGTAAAAAATCTTTATAAATACTTTCATCAGTTTGATTTTCTAATGTAATTTGAATTTCTAGTAAATTTTTTAAAGGATGTGGACAAATATATCCACAATATTTACAACTAATATTTTCCATTATAGTATCATTATTTCTTACATATTTATCATGAATAAATGACTGAATTACATTACCTAATGTATCGTCTTCATTATCTATAATGAATTTATATGTATTTTCTAATACTTTTATTAATTTAACTTCTTCGGTTGATTTAATATTTGTTATTAAATTATTTATTTTATTAATTAAAATTTCAATTGCTTTATTTATTAAATATTTTGGCGTAATATATTTATTAATTGGTTCTATTTCAAATTGAAATGCATTTGGATCTCCATACTTATTTACATAATATTGTCTTTCTTTATCTAAAATTGACATTTCTTTTGTAATCTTGCTCTTATCTACAATATATGAAAATGTACATAAAGAAACCGGGTTAAATGATGCATTATATTTGCTATTTCTTTTAACAACACTTGCTTTAAAGTGTAAATATTCTTTTTCTCTTAATCTTGTAATTAAAATATGATCATTTGATATCATATTTGGATAAAACATTTCTCTTAATTCTTTTTTATCAATTTCTTTTTCATTTCTTTTAACAATTATATCCTCCGTTGTAACATTTTTAAATATATTAGTTGTATTATTTACATTTAATTCTAAAGTAATTGAATTATCTACATAATTATCTACTTCGCTCTCTTTTAAACAAATTGGTATTAGACCAATGCGATGTATTAAAAATTCATTATGTAGAGGACCATTGCTCGAAATAATTTCAATTGTTGGTTCATTTTCACCGATCATTCCAGGAATTTCAATTTCTGATAGAATAATTCTTCTAATAGAATTAATCATTGCCAAATCAATGTCATAAATTTCAAAAGTATATCTATTTGTAGGATTTTTTGGATCAAATATATAATTTTTAAACATTGTGTTATCTAATTTTATTTAATAATTTAAATTAATAAATCATTTTTTTATATAATAATATTATTTAAAAAATGATTTTATTAATAATATTATTATTAATATGAAAAATAATACTGAAATAGTTATTACAAAGTTTAATACTAATGTTGATGTTTCTAAAAAATATAATGTAACACAATTAATTAATTTATTATCAAAAATATATGAAAATAATATTAAAAAAAATAAATTAACTCACGAAATACCACTATTATTTAGAGAAAATGATATAAAAAAAAAATGATATTATTATTAACATTATTAATTAATATAATTCAATGTTCTTATTATCGTATTTTTTTGGAAACATAAATAGTATTGACTACAAGACCATTAATGGTTTTGATAATTATTTTATTTATTCAAAAACGGACAATAATGCAATTGCTTTAGAAACTACAAATAATATATTTTTAGATTTATTTACAAATATTATTAGAGATTATGAATATCAAGAATTGGATAATTTATTATATAAATGTATGCAAAAAGATCCATATAAAACAATCGCTATTATTTTTAATGCTAGAGATAGAATTGATGGAAAAAAAGAAAAAAAAATAAGTAATGATGCATATTGTTGGTTAAAATTAAATCAATATGAAAAAACTTATGAATGTAATATTAAAAATTATATTAACAAATATGGTTCTTGGAAAGATGTATTATATTTTATGAGTAAAATTTTTAAAAATAGAACTTATAATGATATATTTGAAAGTAAATTATTTGCAGAAAAATTAATTGAAGACAAAATCAATTATGATAATAATGAATCGGTATCACTTTGTGCAAAATGGTGTCCTGGTGAAAAAAGTAAATATCAAAAAAAATATAATATCTATAATAAAATTATGTATAATATTTTAGATTTAACAAATAAAGCAGATATTAAAAATAAGAATGAATATTTTAGAAAAAATTATTTAACACCTCTTAGAAATAAAATTGATATTGTTGAAACAAAAATGTGTAAAACAGATTGGAAAAATATAAATTATGAAAATGTTCCAAGTATTGCTAGTAAAAAATATAAAAATGCATTTATGAAAAATGATCAAGAAAGATATATGCACTATTTAACTAATGTTTCAAAAGGTATACAAAAAATTAATGTAACTGGTATTTTACCTCATGAACTTGTAAATTATTATTTAGAAGATAAAAATAGAGAACTTGATTTAACTATTGAAAATCAATGGAAAACTATTTTAGATAATATGAAAAAAGGTGAATTGTTTAATGAATTAATTGCTGTAGTTGATGTATCAGGTTCAATGTTTAGTGCATCAAATGGTAGTATTCCCGCACAAGTTGCTATTGCTCTAGGATTACTAATTTGTAATTGTTGCACGGGTCTATTCAAAAATACAGTTATTACATTTCATTCTACACCAAGTTTTCATAAAGTTACTGGTACTACACTAAAAGAACAAGTAGATTCGATTAGAAGTGCTGATTGGGGATATAATACAAATTTTGAAAAAATTGCAGATTTAATAATTGATTATGGTAAAGATAATAAACTTGAAAACAATGAGATACCAAAAAAACTTGTTGTATTATCTGATATGCAATTTGACGAAGCAGTTAGAGAAGATTATGATAGTGATAAAAATGAATTAGAATTATTATATAATACATTTAGTAATAAATTTATAAAAAATAATTATGATGTTCCCAAAATGATTTATTGGAATTTAAATGCTGATAATAGTAAATCATTTCCGGTTAATGCTAAAGTTAAAAATACAGCAATTATTTCTGGATTTTCAGAACAATTACTTAAAATATTTATGACATATGACGAATTTTCTCCTGAAATTATTTTAGATAGTATTTTAGAAAAATATATTAAAGAAGTTTATATTCATCCTGATGAAATTTAGATATATTATATAACTTCATTCCAATCAAATTCTTCTGGTTTGAAAACATATTTATCTTGATATTCTTTCTTTTCTTTTTTTTTAAATAATGGGTTAGTACTATCCATCCAATATTTATTAACAACATTTTTCCCTGATAAAATAGAATTATTATATATAGGTAATTTATATTTATCATATAAATTACCTATTTCAATATCTTTATTATTTTCATTATTTTTCTTTTTATTAACTATATTTTTAATATATGACATAAATTATATATATAAAAAAAATGATATTTATTATTAATATAGAAATAAAATGAATACAGAATTATTTATACCTATTAAATTTGTTTCAAATATTAATTTAAGACCTTTTGAAATTAATGAGAAAATAGAAGATGTTTTTTTGAAAAAAATTAAAGATAAATATGAAGGTTTATGTACCAAACATGGTTATATTAAAAAAAATAGTATTAAAATAATAAAAAGATCTATTGGTAATATTCTTCAAGAACATTTTAATTCTACAATTAATTATAATTTTCAATGTACTGCTGAAATTTTTAATCCCACAAAAGGTTCTATAATTAAAGCAATTGTTCAAAATAAAAATGAAATGGGAATTCTTGCAAAAAGTTTTTATGAGAATGATGCAATTTTAGAAGTTATTATACCAAAAATTTCAGCAGGAATTAAATCAGATATTGATTTAACAGAATTAAACATTGGGGATGAAGTATTTGTTGAAATTTATGGTAAAAAGTTTATTTTATACGATAAATTTATTTCAATTATTGGAAAGGCAATTAATAAAGATAATCTTGATATTAATAACGAAACTGGTTTTATGGAAGAAGAAGAAGATGAAGACAAAGAAGATAAATTAGACGAAGATTTTGATCTAATTAATAATCCTCTTTTAGAGGAAAATAAAAACGAAAACGAAGAAGAAGATGATGAAGATGAAGAAGAAGATGAAGATGAAGATGAAGAAGAAGATGATATAGAAGAAGATGATGATATTATCGATGATGAATATGACGATATTGAAGAAACATTATTTGATGATTAAATTGATATAAAATTATTTTAATATTATTAACAATGAGTAAAAAAAATAATGAAAATAACAAAATAAATTTATGCAAAAAAATACAAAATGATATTACCTTATTATCACAAAACGAATTAAATGAAATTTTTAAAATTTTATTTAATAATGATAGTAAATATACACAAAATAATAACGGTATTTTTGTAAATTTAAATTGGTTAGAATATGATATAATTCTTCAAATAAATAATTATATTGATTTTTGTATTAAATCGCACAAAGAAATAAAAAAACATGAAATTATGAAAAATATGTATAATGAAAATTTAAATAAAAAAAAAATGGAAGTTGATGATATTATAGGTAACCATGATTCTAAAGAAGTAGTTCCTGAAAATAATGTAAAAGTTCAAAAAATTTCTTCTAGTATGAAATTTTATCTTTTTAAAAAAAAATTCCAAAAAAAAATTCCACAAACTTTCAATTATACTAATGTATTATCACATGAAAATTTTTTATTAAAAAAAAATGATATATGACTTTTAATTATTTATAATTAAAATGTATGATTTATTATTAAAAAATATTGACAATACTGAAAACAATAGTGTTGAATGGAAATATGATAATTATGAATATATATATATTAATCATTGTCAATATTATTTAAATCAAGAAACAATAGAAACGCCTCAAAAAATAGAAACGCCTCAAAAAATAGAAACGCCTCAAAAAATAGAAACACCTCAAAAAACAGAAACATCTCAAAAAACAGAAACGCCTCAAAAAATAGAAACACCTCAAAAA
>Ga0209631_10000971_pt1 | contig 38094 bp, 37 predicted proteins | sample COG_08_FD_184752 | JGI IMG/M metagenome (GOLD analysis project Ga0209631, IMG submission 184752) | Pelagic Microbial community sample from North Sea - COGITO 998_met_08 (SPAdes) (version 2) | ecosystem: Environmental > Aquatic > Marine > Neritic zone/Coastal water | place: Helgoland, sampling... | reverse complement strand
TGCCGCAGAAAATGTAGCAATGCCTGCTATGATAGGGGGCGCCTCTTATAAAGAGTCACTTCATTTAGCAAGCTCTCTACTTGGGCAAGTCGATTTGGAGGCACGCAGTAATCATCTCCCATCACAGCTTTCTGGAGGAGAAAGACAAAGAGTGGCGGTTGCACGTGCGCTAATAAATAATCCTCGTTGCGTCTTTGCTGATGAGCCGACGGGTAACTTAGATGTTAAAAATGCTTTAATTGTCTCAGATTTATTGACAACTTTTTCTGAGAAGTCTGGTATTACCGTGGTGGTTGCGACTCACGACCCGGTTGTGGCGAGTCATATGTCACTTTGTTATGAAATCTCGGAGAGAAGACTACGACTTCTTGCGAAGTAGTTTTTTCTTTTTCGCCGCGAGAAGGTTCAATCGCCAGGCCCATATTACTGAGATATAACTAATAAATGCTGCCAGTAGGCCACAGACGATCGAGCCGACTGCGACTGGAAGCCAAATGTCTGCAGCTACTGACCAAAGCCAATCAAAGGAGATAGAAAAATCCTCCATAAAAACTTGCTCGCTTTCTCCAAGTAGTAATGAGCCAACTTTATATGCTAAAAGTAGTATCGGTGCTAAGGTCAACGGGTTACTTACCCATGTCGCGGCAAGAGCTACTGGAAGGTTTACCTGAAATAGGAATGCCAAAGGAGCCGCGATCAACATTTGTATCGGCACAGGAATAAACGCTAGGAAAACCCCCAAGGCTGCACCGCCGGCCACAGCGCGCCTGCCGAAGTGGTAGACATTCCTCCCGCGCGCGAGTTTAGTTAGCAAGTTAAACGCTTTTGATTTAGGTTGTGCGGTTTCCCCAGAGAAACGTTTCATTAGGCGCTTGCGAATATTCATTCGGAGGATCCTAGTCCTTTTTTAGGTGGCGTGAAAGTAAGTAATGCTTTGTGTTCTGTCATCGAGGAATTAGCAGTTCATTTTCTATGAAGGAATTTATGTGGAGACATAGATATTTATCTAGTCTAGTTATGACTTTAATGATCATATTTTAGGCCTTGGCTTATGAAAGCAGCGGCTAGTGTGGAGGTTTAACAATATGAGAATTAAGGGTCGCTATGTTAGTATCCCATGTAATTCATCAATCTAGGAAATAAAATCTAGTGATAGAAATTTTTAGAGCAGGCGGCTGGATCATGCCACTTATCGTGATTTGCTCAATCATATCGATGGCTATAATTTGTGAACGGTTTTGGTCATTGCAGACTAAATTAGTGGCACCGAAAAATCTTGTTGAACAGGTGTTGCACTGGGCCAAGTCTGATGTATTAGATGAAAAAAGGATAGAGTTACTGCGAGCTCGTTCCTACTTAGGCCGAGTGCTGGCCGCCGGGCTTGTCAACCGGTACAAAGACCGTGAGGCAATGAAGGACGCAATCGAAGAGGTTGGTAGGCATGTAAACCATGAGCTCGGTCGTTATCTGAATGCCTTAGGAACAGTGGCGTCAATCACGCCACTATTGGGCTTGTTGGGGACAGTAGTTGGAATGATAAAAGTGTTCGCCGTGATCACTTCAGAAGGTACGGGAGACCCTTCTGTTTTAGCAGGGGGCATATCTGAAGCATTAATTACTACTGCAGCAGGATTATCTGTAGCGATCCCAGCTCTAATGTTTTATCGTTATTTTTTAGCACGAGTTGAAGAGTTGGTAGTCCTTATGGAGCAGGAGTCTTTAAAACTAGTTGAAGTATTATCCGGAGAGAGAGCTGTGGGACAAGATGTCGTGGAAAAAAGTCAGGCTAATAAGTGAATTTCCGAGCTAGAAGACAGAAAGAAGTTGAATTAAATTTAACACCTTTAATTGATGTAGTGTTTTTGCTTCTGATATTTTTCATGGTGTCGACAACTTTTCAGGCTGAATCTGAGATGAAGATAAATTTGCCTTTGGCAAGCACAGCGGAGCGATCAATTCCTGACAGAGAGATAATAGAAATAAGCCTTAGTAGCGAAGGGCTTATGCAGTTTATGGAGATGGAGCCACGAGTGATTTCAGGGCCGGAGTTAAAGCAGTTGTTATTAGACCTTCCGGCTAGCGAGATATTGCCTACACTAGCGATCAGGGCCGATGAGGAAGTGAAACACCGGAGAGTGGTTGAGATTATGGATGTCGCAAGGCAAGCTAGTTTTAATAAAATTACTTTTAGAACAAGTGAAAAGGGGGCGCCTTGATGTCTGGAGATCGCTTCTATTTCAAGTTGGCATTGCATCGTTGCATTAATGAGATTTGGTATGGTAGAAATTTTTGGCAGTATCTTCTGGTTCCCTTTGCTTGTTTTTATGGCGCAGTTGTTTGGGCGAGAAAAATGGCTTATGAGTCAGGAGTCTTAAATGTTTTTCGTGCACGAGTTCCTGTTCTGGTCGTAGGAAATGTCTCCGTAGGAGGAACTGGTAAAACACCTTTAACTATTTGGTTGGCATCTAGGCTCACTGACTTCGGCTTCAAGCCGGGGATTGTTTGTGGTGGTTATCGTGGGCGCGCTAAATCTTGGCCGCAACAAGTGCGAGCGGATAGTGATAACTATGTCGTAGGTGATGAAGCTATAATTCTTGCTGCAAACACTTCTGTTCCAGTAGTCGCGGGCCCTGATCGCGGGCAATCAGTGAAAGCACTGCTTGAGAAACACGATGTAGATATAGTGCTGTGCGATGATGGGATGCAACATTACGCGCTGGCAAGAGATATAGAGATTGCGGTGATCAATGGAGTTCAGAGGCTGGGAAACGGAAAACTTTTACCAGCCGGACCTCTAAGAGAGAGTAGGGAGCGTTTAGCAGAAGTTGATATGATTGTTTGTAATGGAATCCCTGCAAGAGGTGAATTCGCCATGAAATACAAAGCGGATGAGCTTAGGAAGGTTGGGAATACGGAGCTCACTTTCCCTTTGAAGGAATTTGGTGAAAAGCATGTCCATGCAGTTGCTGGTATAGGAAATCCGGAAAGTTTCTTTTCATTACTTGAAAGCTTAGGTTTTTTGTTGGATAGACATGTTTTTCCAGACCATCATTCTTTCGAAGAAGGAGATATTGAGTTTGGCGATAACAAACCTATATTGATGACGGAAAAAGATGCGGTTAAATGCACAAGGTTAAAGAATGAAAACATGTGGTACCTACCTTTGAATATTGAATTGTCATCAGCATTCGAAGATCGTTTAAAATCTATTTTGAAGGGATTGCTTAGTGGATGAGACTCTTTTAAGAATTTTAGTATGCCCCGTAACAAAGGGGCCGCTTATTTACGTCAAAAAAAACAAAGAACTGATCTCTCTTGATGCGAAGCTAGCTTACGCTATCAGGGACGATATTCCAGTGATGCTGGCAGATGAAGCGAGGACAATTAGCCAAGAAGAGATTGAGAGCCTCAAAGATTGAGGTTTAAAGTCTACATTCCTGCAAGATATTCGTCTACGCGATTACCAGGAAAAATGTTAGCGGACGTCTGTGGTTGGCCACTCTTAAGGCATGTTTACACACGAGCATTAGAAAGCGGTGCTGAAGAGGTGATCATCGCGACCGATGACGACAGAATCTTTTCTGTGGCTGAATCTTTCGGGGCTACTGTTGTCATGACTTCGGACCAACTACGTTCTGGAACCGACAGAGTGGAGGCAGCAGCTCGTATTCGTGGAGAGCTCGCAGATACAATAGTAGTAAATTTGCAGGGTGATGAGCCACTAATGCCCGCTGCCGTTATTCGCCAAGTTGCAGCATGTATTGAGAATAACAATTGCGACATTGCGACTGTTTGTGAGCCTCTTGCTATAAGACATGCGCCTAATCCGAACATCGTGAAAGTGGCAAGGGATAAAAATTACAATGCTTTATTATTTAGCCGGTCCGTTATTCCTTACTGCCAAGATTCCTCGGCAGAGAGCAAATCAACCTCGCTTAGCGAAAATTTATATCGAAGGCACATTGGGATTTACGCTTACCGGATGAATTATTTAAGTCGATTTGTGTCCTTCCCTGTGGCCCAGTCTGAGAAGGCAGAAAGTTTGGAGCAGCTCCGAGCTTTATATCAAGGAAGTAGTATTTCAGTACCCGACGCATTGCTACCTTGTGGAAGCGGGATCGATACCTCTCAACAGCTTGATGCTCTGAGGATTCAGCTAGCACGCAAATAATCCGTGATGTTTCACGGACTACCTAGCCCGATACGTGATTCTGCCTTTTGAGAGATCGTAAGGGGTCAACTCTACAGTGACAGCGTCACCTGTGAGTATTCGTATGTAGTTCTTACGCATTTTTCCAGATATGTGGGCTGTAACCACATGGCCATTTTCTAATTCAACTCGGAATACTGTGTTCGGCAGGGTGTCTATCACTTTCCCCTGCATTTCAATATGTTCTTCTTTTGGCATAAATTTCTGTCGATCCTTGTCTTTACGTGATTTAGCAACGCGCTTTAATTGTATGACCAATGAGATTATGCCTTGAACTCGCTGTCGCAGCAAAATATTTGCGACAAACTATTACAAATGCTTATCAGTCCAAACTCCATTATGAAAATATTCCATCGGAGAATAGTCGTTCTTGTAGTTCATTTTAGCAGATTTTTCTATCCAATAGCCGAGATATAAATAAGAGAGGTCATTTTTTGCGGCGATATCTATCTGCGTCAGAATTGCCAGTTGACCTAAGCTTCTTTGAAGGAGGTCGATTTTATAAAAAGTATACACGGCTGAGAGGCTATTATTTAGACGATCGAAAACCGATACCGCGACTAGTTTTTTCTTCAGTCGAAATTCGATAAATATCGTCTGACACCATTCACTGGCCAAGAAATTCATATACTCGCTAGGTGAGATACTTGTGAGTTCTGAATCATGCCTTCGTAGTTGGTATTCCTTGTAAAGGTCAAAATAGCTAGAGTCAAAATGTGGCTCTACTTGCAGTATGGTTATATCTTGGTTGAGCTTTAATGTTCGCCGATGACGCCTTCTCATATTAAAGTCTTTAATACGAAGACGGACAGGCACACACGCGGCGCAACTTCTACATGAAGGGGTGTAAATATAGTTTCCACTGCGACGAAAACCTTGTTCGGATAATTTTGAATATATCTGATTTGTAAGCTTCTGATTTGGATCTACGAACCGTGCGTTCGCCGTCTTTAGAGGTAAATACCCACACATGAATTGTTTGGATTCTTTAAATTTCATATTATTGATGAGCGGCTAAAGTCTATTGCCAGGCTGTATTTTTTATATTTATTTTAGTGAAGATTTTAAGTTTCTCCGAAAAGGTCGAACGTGCCATTTCCTCAGCTCCTAGACTCAGTAGGTGAGGACTTTCTACCTGACAATCTATCAATAGATAGCCCCATGACTTCCCGATCGAGCATAGGGTCGCTAATGCTACTTTTGATGCATCTGTAACGAGAGAGAACATTGACTCTCCAAAGAAAACTGCACCGATAGATACACCATATAAACCACCAACTAGCTTTCCTTCTCGCCAGCACTCGACGGAGTGTGCGTGCCCTTGATGGTGAAGAGTTTCATAGGCCTCCATCATTTCTTCTGTTATCCAAGATGATTGCGATTTTCCCATTCTAGGTAGGGAACATGATCTCATTACTTCTGAAAAAGCTGTATCAAAACTAATATTGAAAACATTTTTTCGCAGCGTTTTAGTTAAGCTACGTGACTTTTTGAATTTGTCGAGATACAGCACTAATCGAGGGTTTGGAGACCACCAAAGGATAGGCTGACCTTCCTCAAACCAAGGGAATATCCCTCGGGAATATGCTGTCAGTAGTGTCTTGGGCTCTAAATCTCCACCTGCGGCCAATAGTCCATCCGGGTAAGAGAGGGCAGTGATTACCGGTGGAAACTCGTCTACGTGGTCCTTCAGACCGAACGAATACAGGTTATCTAGGTCATGATTCAAATCGAGGCAATATGACACACGCCTTTAGAGCGTCACGTCCTTTTTAAAGGCACTGTGGTCTTCGAGTTTGTCTATATATTCCTCAATAGCTTGGGTTTCGTTATTGAGGAAATTCTGTACAGGCTTTCTAAATGAAAGTTCACGCAGCCAATGCAGGGACCAGGTTTTTATGGGAACGAAACCTCTGCTGATTTTGTGCTCCCCTTGTGCTCCAGCGTCAAGAGTTTTTAGTTTATGCCGGATACAGTAGTCTATCGTCTGGTAGTAGCATAGTTCGAAATGCAAGCTATCGTAATTTTCATTGCAGCCCCAATGTCTCCCATATAAAGTGTCTTCGCTTGATAGCGCGAACGCTCCTGCAACATACTTTTCTTTATCCTTGGCTAGAATTAGCACTGCACAGTCGGGTAATCGTGAATTGAGACTTAAGAAAAAATCGAGCGTAAGTCTCGGCTCTCCCCATTTTTGATAAAAAGTAGAACAGTAAAACGCATAGAAAGTTTTCCAATGCTCTTTGGTAATATCGTCACCGGACAAACATTCTATCTCTAAGCCAGATTCCGATACTTTGCGCCTTTCTCTCTTGATGTTTTTTCTCTTTTTCGAGCTTAGAGCTGATAAAAAGTCATCGAAAGTGAGGTAGTTGTCATTAAACCAATGGTACTGGCAGCCAAGTCTAACTAGTGTTTCATTATCTGAAAACAAATCTTTCTGGATCTCATCGAGAAATAAGCAATGCCAAGAGGAAAAATTATTGTCCTGACAAATACTTTTAACGGCATTTAATAATTGAGTAGCCATTTCTTGAGTTTTCGCGTCGCTAGGATCAATCAGGAACCTGCTTCCTCCGACCGGGCTAAAAGGTACTGCAGTAACTAATTTCGGATAATACTTTCCCCCTCCTTTTTCGTAAGCCTCCGCCCATGCCCAGTCGAACACAAACTCCCCGTAGGAGTTATCACGCAGGTATAACGGCAGAGCTGCTCGCAAGACATCCCCATCCCATAAGACTAGGTGGTGTGGATACCATCCTTGTGGTTCTAGACAGTTAGTAGATTCTAGCGTGGTGAGAAAGCCATGGCTTAAAAAAGGATTGCCTCCCACGAGGGCGTTCCACGCATCTTCGTTGATGTCCGCGAGTTTTGAGTGTGTGCTCAGTCTCATCAGGGATCCATTGGATTAGGTTTTCGGGAGATCCCTTTAAAGCTCTTGGTTCAGGTTGGTAATCATTCTTTTACTGAGCAAGCGAACAAATTTTTCCGCATCTCATTTGTTTGGGTTGCCATTATTTGGCGGAAAAATAGGAAAATTTGTAACGTTTGTCGTTTTATCGTCAGCAGCCAGGATTTTACTTTGGCCAGTTTCTTCTACTTCATCGATACGAATAATTGCCTGCATAGGGATATGGGTTCGCTTTACACCGTCGAACTCCGATTTAAGGTGTTCTTCAGACGGGTCGACGACTAATGAGGATTTGGAATCGAAGATAATGTCCTCGATCTGTATGAAACCAAAAAGTTCGCTTTGAACAATTTGTTTTGCGTAAATTTCGTACACCTTCCCTTGGTTGTGGAATTTAATTAGATACTGGGTGCTTTTCTCTGTCATTTTTCTTTCGCAAATAAAATTGGGTATGGAGTTGGCTGCGCAGAGGATATGCTAGCACATTCGTTCCATAGCTGTGGTGGTTTTATCACCCAACATTTGTGATTTTTTACTGCTTCATTCTTTAGCTGTAATCGGTGCACTAATTATTGGTTGGTGTTAGACGTTTGAAATGACAATTTTGAGTTTCAAAGTAGGCTATTGGATTACACAATAAATTTTATTATGTTGCAATTTTCCATAATTTTTATATAGTTAGTGCTGAAATTATATAAATTAGTTCAACTTATGACACAGGCAAAACATAAATCACAGCAGACCAACTCAACTGCGGTCCAGTTAGTACTAAGGCTCAAGGAAGCTATTCTGATCGGTTTTGGGGCTGCAGGTGTATTTTTTCTATTGTCGCTATGGACCTACCACCCTTTCGATTCAGCATGGTCAAGCGCAGGGATATCTGAAACTATTGAGAATAAAGGTGGCATCGTTGGTGCGTGGATCGCTGACATCTCACTAAGTTTATTTGGGCAATGCGCTTATTATTTGCCATTGTTTTTTTTCGCATTGGGCTTGAATATTTACCGGCAAGGCAAGATTGGCATCTTTGATAATCCGACGCAAATGATAGCTCGTGTTGTTGGTGGGTTGTTCATCATGTCTTCGTCGTGCGGTGTGCTTTGGTTTCGTGGCCAGTCCCTAGCATTGTCTATACCCCAAAAGACTGGTGGGATTATAGGAGATCTGTTTGGTGCATTTTTAGTTTCCTTGTTTGGCGATATAGGTGGGCCTATGATAATGCTCACCCTACTGCTCGCGGGGGTTACACTTATGACTGGGTTATCTTGGATCACGGTAATTGAGAAGGTAGGTGTCGGAAGTTTTTTGTTAAAAGACCATGTAATAGGGTTGTCCATTGCCTGTAGTGACCATGTCAAAGGCCTCAGGGCAAGGCGCAAACGTCTCGCCATAATACAGAAAGAAACTGTGACTAAAAGTAAAAGAACACCGCCGCGGATAGTCCAGAGAATTGAGGCATCTCAACCGAGCTTACGTGCTGAAAAAGAGAAGCAAGCTGTTCTATTTGATATCCCTTCGCAAAATGATTTGCCAGAGCTTAGCTTGCTTGATGATGCGGCTCCGACGGGTAATGGGTTTTCCGCGGCTTCGCTCGAGGCAATGTCCCGACAGGTGGAGTTGAAATTAAAAGATTTCGGAATAGAAGTAGAAGTAGTAGCAGTAGAACCTGGACCCGTTATTACTCGATTTGAACTGGAGCCAGCTGCAGGGATAAAAGCGAGTCGTATTACTAACCTATCGAAAGATTTAGCTAGGTCTCTTTCTACAGTTAGCGTGCGTGTAGTAGAAGTCATCCCAGGAAAAACTTGCATTGGGCTTGAGATCCCTAACGAACATAAAGAGATCGTGTCTCTTAGCGATATACTGAAATCCGATGTTTACGAGGGCAGTAGCTCAAAATTGACTATGGCTTTAGGAAAAGATATCTCTGGCAAACCTACAGTGGCTGATCTCGCAAAGATGCCTCATTTATTGGTTGCTGGTACCACCGGGTCAGGAAAATCTGTTGCGCTAAATGCGATGATATTAAGCTTGCTCTATAAATCTACGCCTGATGATGTGCGCATGATCATGATTGATCCTAAAATGCTCGAGCTTTCAGTTTACGAGGGCATTCCAGCACTCTTGGCTCCGGTAGTTACGGATATGAAAGAAGCTGCAAATGCTCTGAGGTGGTGCGTTGTGGAGATGGATAGACGTTACAAGCTGATGGCGTCATTAGGGGTCAGGAACCTCGGGGGATACAACAAGAAAGTTGAGGATGCCATAGCTGCGGGTGCTCCAATTCCAGATCCTCTCTTTAACGTTGAGCTAAATGGAGATGTTGTACCTGGCTTAGAAAAGCTCCCACATATAGTCGTAATTATCGATGAGTTGGCCGATATGATGATGGTCACAGGGAAGAAAGTTGAGGAGCTAATTGCGCGACTCGCTCAGAAAGCTCGTGCCGCTGGAATTCACTTAATACTAGCTACTCAACGTCCTTCTGTGGATGTAATTACTGGTCTGATTAAGGCGAACGTTCCTACTCGAATTGCTTTTCAAGTTTCGTCCAGAATTGACTCCCGTACAATTCTGGACCAGATGGGCGCAGAGGCGTTGTTAGGTCATGGGGATATGCTTTACTTGCCTCCGGGCACTAGCTTGCCTAATAGAGTTCACGGGGCTTTTGTCTCGGATGAGGAAGTGCATAAAGTCGTTAGTCGTCTTAAAAAAACCGGTGTTCCTCGCTATGTTGAGGAGATACTTTCGGGACCAAGTGACGGCTACGATGGAGTTAATGGCAGTGCTGAGGATGGTGGTGGAGAACAGGATGAACTTTACGATCAGGCCGTTGCAGTAGTCACTGAGAGTCGCAGAGCCTCTGTCTCGGGTGTTCAAAGAAGGCTAAAAATAGGGTACAACAGAGCTGCGAGAATGGTTGAAGAAATGGAGAGGGCAGGCGTCGTTGGGGAAGTGCAATCAAATGGTAGCCGAGAAGTATTGGCTCCACCTCCTCCTAAGCATTGAAAATGATTAAGGATTATTTTTGCCGGTTTGTGATCGGTTGTGTGATGTTATTGTGTTTTTTGGTCTGTCCCGCTTCTAGTGACGAGTTGCCGGTCGTCACTTACCTTCGAGGGCTTGAGTTTTTTTCTGCTGAATTTCAAGAGCAGCGATTTTCTCCTGAGGGCGCTATGGTTAGCTCATCGCAAGGAAAGTGCAGGATCCATAGGCCTAGAAAACTGTATTGGGAGTATTCTCAGCCAGCTCGGCAACTGATCATCAGCGATGGGGAAACGCTTTGGATTTATGAGCCAGAGCTGGAGCAAGTAATCAAGAGTTCTATATCAACTATGTCTTCGAGTGCACTGAGTCCTCTGTTAGAGAGTCGTGAGAGGATAGACAAGCTCTATACTTTTGAACCTATGAGTGATATCAATTGGTGGCGGTTACGCCCAGTTTCCATGACCAGCTATAGCGAAGCGGCTAAAATCAACATCAAGTTTATGGATGGAAAAATAGATCAGATCAAGTTAACAGATGCATTGGGGTTTGTGACTAAACTATTTTTTTCTAAGATTGATTATATAGCGATCAAGGCTACTGTTTTCGACTTCTCGCCCCCGGATAACACTGATGTAGTAACTGCCGGGTTCAATGAGAATAAGGGTGAACCCGATTGAAACCTCTTGCTGAGAAGCTGAGACCAGAGTCCTTATCTGATTTTTATGGTCAAGAGCACATCCTGGCTAAAGGAAGTGCGCTTCGCAGCATGATGGAAGGCGGACATCTACATTCTATGATTTTCTGGGGGCCTCCAGGCACGGGGAAAACGTCACTAGCTCGAATGATTGCATGTTGTTGTAAGGCTAATTTTCTTAGTATTTCTGCCGTAATGAGTGGCGTAAAAGATATTCGATCTGTAATTGAGTCCGCGGAGATCGCTAAGTCAAAGAATCTTCAGACGGTAGTTTTCGTAGATGAGGTGCATCGATTTAATAAATCTCAGCAAGATGCTTTCCTTCCTCATATTGAAAGTGGGTTGATATATTTTATCGGAGCGACAACAGAAAATCCTGCATTTGAGATCAACAACGCATTGCTTTCACGGGTGCATGTATATGTTTTGAAGTCATTGACGTCAGAAGCTTTATTAGGCATCTATCAGAAAGCTTTAGATTTCAAGAATGAGTCTGATTTTACTGATATCGTTTTCTCTGGTGAAGCTCGAGAACTTCTGATAGATAACGCTGATGGAGATGGCAGAAGACTACTTCAAAATTTAGATTTGGTGTTGAGCAGCCATACGAGTGGGCAGATTGATTGTTCAGTTGTAAAGCAGTTACTTTCGCAAAGAACTATTAGGAATTTCGATAAAAACGGAACAATATTTTATGATCAGATCTCTGCCCTGCACAAATCTGTACGAGGGTCTGACCCAGATGCTGCGCTTTATTGGTTTGCCCGTCTTTTAGATGCGGGCTGCGATCCGAATTTCATAGCTAGGAGAGTCTGCCGGATGGCTACCGAGGACATAGGGAATGCAGACCCAAGGGCATTAAGCTTATCTATAGACTGCTGGGAAGTCTGGAAAAGACTAGGGTCGCCTGAAGGTGAATTAGCGATCGCTCAAGCCATTGTGTATTGCGCGTGCGCAGCTAAAAGCAATGCTGTTTATTCTGGCTTAGCGATGGCTCGAAAGGAAGTTGAGCTGAACGGCTCAATGTCAGTTCCTGTTCATTTGCAGCAAAACCCAATCCGCTCAGGGCGTAATTCAGAGTTAGCTTATCGGTATGATCACGACGAAAGAGGATTCTCCGCAGGACAGACTTATTTTCCGGAGGGTTTGACAGATAGATGCTTTTACAATCCGACAGAAAATGGCCTAGAAAGTCAGATTAGAGAAAAGCTAGTTAGGTTACGAGTCGGCAGATATAAAAAAGAGAATAAGATTTAGATGATGTACCAGCTTTTCTTGCTCTGCTGTGGCGCCAGTGCAGGTGTTGTTTTGCGTGATTTAACAGCGCGCGCTGTTGGTCAAGCTTTGGGTACAGAGTTTCCATTGGGGACGCTCATAGTTAATGTCTTAGGTTCTGTGTTGATCGGTTTCTTTTTTGTTATTTTTTCTTCAAAAGAAACTTATGATACCTTTTGGCGACCATTATTATTTGTTGGAGCACTGGGCGGATTTACAACTTTTTCAACATTTTCTCTTGAGACTCTGCAGCTTCTGGAAGATGGTATTTTTTTTAAGGCGGGTTATAGCGTTCTGTTAAATGTCGGGTTGTGTATTGGTGGCTGTTGGATTGGCTCTGTGACAGCAAAAATGATATTTCCAAGTTAAGTCGGTTTTGTGGGGACTAGACTGAGTACGGATAAAAAATAATTATGAATACTCTTCAAGAAGTAAGATAATGCCCTTATGTTAGATCCTCAAATTTTACGAAAAGACCTTGTTCAGGTAGCAAACCAATTGAAGCGGCGAGACTTCGTGTTAGATATTTCTTCTTTACAGGTGCTTGAATCTAGCAGAAAAGAGTTTCAGGTAGCCACGGAGTTGCTGAGAAGTGAGCGAAATAAAATCAGTAAAAATATAGGGATTGCAAAATCCAAAGGAGAGGACGCAACCTCACTTCTCGAAAAGGTTGGACAGCTAGGAGAGAGCTTGGACGCGAATGAGGGGTCTCTAAAGGCTGTTCAAGTAGAGCTTGATCAGTTCTCTCTGGGGCTACCCAATATCCCTGAAGATACAGTTCCTGACGGGAGAGATGAGTCACAGAATGTTGAAGTGAGGAAGTGGGGTGATGTTCCGGACTTCTCGTTTGAGCCACGTGACCATGTAGATTTAGGTGGTTTGATCAATGGAATAGATTTTGAAGCTGGCGCGAGACTTTCTGGAAGCCGCTTCTCAGTGCTACGCGGTAATGTTGCCCGAATGTATCGTGCGTTGGGCCAATTCATGTTGGATAGACACATTTTACGCAACGACTATACAGAAGTACATGTTCCTTTTTTAGTCAATGAAGAAGCCATGACTGGAACGGGGCAATTACCTAAGTTTAAGGAAGACTTGTTTGCTGTTTCTAACGGGGACTATTTTTTGATTCCAACTGCTGAAGTACCCGTGACTAATTTGGCAAGAGATACTATTTTTGAGTCAGAAGACTTACCTACGCGTTTAGCTTGCTTGAGCTCTTGCTTTCGCAGTGAGGCTGGTTCCTATGGTAAAGATACTAGAGGGCTTATACGCCAACACCAGTTTGAGAAAGTAGAGCTTGTGCAATTTGCAAAACCCGAGTCGTCATCTAGGCAGCTTGAGGAGTTGATAGGGCATGCAGAGTCAATTCTTAGAGAGCTAGAGCTGCCATATAGGGTCGTAAGCCTGTGTGCGGGAGACTTAGGGTTCTCTGCAGCGCAAACCTTTGATTTAGAGGTATGGCTTCCGGCACAGAAATGCTATCGCGAGATATCCTCGTGTAGTAATTTTAAGGATTTCCAAGCTCGTAGAATTGGTGCTCGGTGGAGAAACCCTGAAACTGGTAAAACAGAGCTGATTCATACCCTCAACGGATCAGGTTTGGCTGTTGGCAGAACACTTGTTGCTATTTTAGAGAACTATCAGGATGCTGACGGTAGAGTAGCAATTCCAAGTGCCTTACGTCCCTATATGAGCGACCAGACTCATTTATAACAGGGGTATAGATTCAAACCGCTAGCATCAACAGTATCACGAGTCCAGCTACACAGCCTAAGGGCACCAAGAAACTGAGCCAGTCACCAGGTTTAGCTTCAGGACTGTTTTGTAGCCAGTCTTTCGCATGCGGAAGCATTATAAAGAACATCATTCCCAGCAGTAGTGCCGTTCCTATTTTAAGCCACACATTGACGCCCCAGTGTTCAGGAAACTTGAACTGCTCAATCGCTTCTAGAAAAACCTAGGAGGTGTAAGAGACTTATGAACAAGTTAAATATGTTCATATACAATTGTATTGTAGCAAGCACGTAGTTATCGATACCGCCATTTATCATTCGACTTGTGTCAAACAGTATGAACCCACTCATCAACATTACGATAGCGGCCGACAAAGCCAAAGAAAGTGCAGGAATAGTCATGAAGATGTTCAGTATGGCGGCCCCAAGTACAACTAAAAACCCCACAAAAAGAAATCCACCCAAAAAGCTGAAGTCCTTTTTTGTCGTTAGTGCATAGCCAGATAGACCCAAGAAAATAATGCCGGTTCCGCCGAGTGCGGTAGCGACTATTTGTGGCCCATTAGGCAGAGCTAAATACATATTAAGTATAGGCCCTAGAGAAAACCCTAGTAGGCCTGTAATTAGAAATACGACTCCGATACCAGAAGTGGAGTTGGCTGTTTTGGGCAGTACAAACCACATCAAGAGAAAGGCGCCTCCAATGGAGAACAGATAAGTGCTAGGGGGCATGCGTAATAAAACTGAAATCGCGGCAGTAAAAGCACTAAATAGCAATGTTATCGACAGCAGGATATAGGTGTTCCGGATTAATTTGTTGGTGGACAAAATACTTTCGGCATTAGCACCAGTAATCACATTGTTTTGCATAATAGACTCCTTAGTTGGTTTCGGCGCAAATTTTTACATTTATGTTTACAGTGTATTTATGTTTACAGTGTGAGTGATAAGTATAAACTAGATTTAAGCCAATTGTTAATTGGCACTATTTTGTACTTTTGTTGTCGCATTCGACGCCAGTCTTAAGATACTTGGTTTGACACCTTGCCAATTTGGCGAGGTCAAGTAATTTATTTCACGCCGATCGGGATTTTTGGATGCGGTTATTGATGATATTCGCTACAATAGATACAACGGAAGCGTGGCAGAGCGGTTGAATGCACCAGTCTTGAAAACTGACAGCCCTTCGCGGGGCTCGAGGGTTCGAATCCCTCCGCTTCCTCCATTCAACCCTAAATACGCTTTCTATAATCTATTATGGACTTTACCTCGTTATGCGTCGTGACGAGGTTATGATTAAAGTTCAGTAGTAATCAAATATTCTATATTTATATGGAATTCAAACTTAAATACAATCACCAGAGCACCAATGCATCAGAGACTAAGCTCACCTGCATTACTTCCGACCTTGAGCCTTATCTCGCACTCCATTTGCCCGAGATCATTTTACAGGTCGAAAGACGACACGTTGGAAGAGCTTAAACGGGATGCGTGGATTTAATTTCCCTAACAACGCAGTCAAAACGAGCCAAACAACAGTGTCGGGCCCTGTAATGAGGAATAATGAGGACTGCCACATCTACAGTGGTTTTCGACTTGACCTAAGACAACAGTAGGACAAGCACGATAGAATCGTTGATAAGCGATTCTCTTGTGAAAACACTTAGATTCACTAAGCACTTGTTAACACTACAATATTAGGCAACAATTGATACGTTCAAGTTTTTCTAGCTGTCTAAATTAAATTTTCAGGGGATATAGTATGGCGACTGGGACGGTAAAATTTTTCAACACTAGTAAAGGTTACGGCTTTATTCAACCTGAGGAAGGCGGAACCGACGTGTTTGTGCACATGACTGCCTTAGACAAGGCTGGTATAGGTACGTTGAAGGAAGGGCAACGGGTTCAGTTTGACGTTGTTAAAGGCCAGAATGGCAAAGAAGCAGCAGACAATCTGTCTTTAGTTTGATTGATGGGAATGCTGCCCGTTGGGGAACAGTCTCTCGGACTGTCGCTTTTGCTGCCTCGATACGATGTGGTCTCTGGGATGTTGACGTCTAAGCGTAAACAGTCCGGTGGTTGTTATGAGTAAGAGAAGAGACGACCTTGAAGAAGAACGACGGACTCAAATTATATCTGCCGCAAGAAAATGTTTCTCTGAAAAAGGGTTTCATGGTACCAGTATGCGTTCTATTTTTGCTGAAGCTAATCTCAGTTCAGGAAGCTTCTATAATTACTTCACAAGTAAAACTGAAGTTGTCAGAGAAGTTTGTTCTCAGGATCAGGAAGGTCTTATTTCTGAGCTCGAAAAAATGGGCAGCTCTGAGAACCCGATAGAGGCAATTGGAAAGCTCCAGCAGAACCTATTCTGGTATTGCTATCATTCAGATGCGCGAATGTGGGTAGAAATATATGCCCAAGCTTGTCGAGATGATGACATCAGAGTTGTTTGCGACGAAACGGAGGCACCTATTCGAGAAGCCTTAAAGACGACAGTTTGTAAGGCAAGGTCGCAGGGCTTAATCAAGTCAGAGCTGTCCGATTCAGAGATAAGTGCAAATGTAATGGCTATCTGTTGGGCATCAATTTCCAAGGCAGCTTTTCAGCCAAGTATCAATCCTGAGTCGGAAGCACGGCTTTGCTACCAGAACACATGTGCTATTTTACGCTCTGCTAGCTAAGCCTTGCTTATATAAGCTTCTGTTGGTTAAAACTTCTTCATTTTGTGTCCGTTGGCGATATATTCTTCCATCATTTCAAGCGCCCGAGGATCGCTAGTGATAATGTTTCCGAAAAGATCTCCTTCTTCATCTACACCATCCGCAGTCGTTTTCCCCCAGCTAGAACGTAGTACTTGTTTTATAGCTGAAAGGCTAGCAGCTGGTTTGTCAAGGAATTCTCCAGCCATCTCGTGGGCGGCAGCGAGCACATCGCCATCTATATAATGATGCACTAAACCTTCTTTTGCGGCTTCTTCAGGATAAAAAGTTCTGCCCCGTAATACCCATTCAAGCGCTTTACCTGTCCCAACCAATCGCGCTAGTCTTGTAGTTCCTCCGGCACCTGGAAGAATTCCTACCAGTATTTCCATTTGTCCGATCGTATAGTCTCCTGGTCCTGCAAGCCGAATGTCACATGCAAGTGCAAGTTCGCAGCCACCGCCGCCGCAGAAACCGTTGATTGCGGCAATAGTGGGTTTTCTGTAGTTATCAATCTTTTCCCACATCATACGGAGTGGAGTGCGTGCAAACCGTGGATCAGGTTGACCATTTGCCCGTCGCTCTTTCATGTCTGGGATCCAACTGACGATTTCTTCGACAGAAAAATGTCTTATAAATATATTTTCTAACCCGCCCGTGAATACTACTACTCGAACATTTTCATCTTCTGCTAGATCATCAATAATCGTATTTGTCTGTTCCACCATATCACTTGTCAAAAATCCTTTTGGTGGATTACTGAACGTCACTGTAGCAATATGATTTTTAATCTCGCAATCAACGGTCCCCATTCTTTATGTTCCTTTTTATTTATCGTCTCTAGTAAGATACAGTTTTTTGCACTAGTAACAAAGTAGTACTATCTATAAGTGCTATAAGTGTCTTTAAATTGGAACGGATAAGTGGGGCTATTATGAAGATCAATTGTTTTGGAGATGAGTCTGAGTATGACTATCAAAAGATATGTGACGGTCTATCAAGATATCTAAAACTAAAAGCGACTCCAATCGGAATGAAACGCTACCATACCAATGCAGCGATGGAAGCAGTAAAAAGAATTAGGCGTCCCGATCCGAATGAGAAACTTGCGACAGATCAAGTTGTAGCACAAGCGAGATGGTTGGGTTGGACTATCGGGATAAATCAGGATAATTTGATGGGCGAGCAGTGCGGGGCTGTGGTCGGCCTGTCTCCAAGAAGTAAAGAATGGCTGAGTGGGGATAAGATGCACGGTGTTTGGTTCGGGACATTAGAAGATAGTGCCGCCCACCAAGAAGCCATGCATTGTGCATCTTATGGTGATTATCAAGCACTAGTCGTATCGCCACTGACCTCTGGACGAATAGACAATCCTGATATCTGTTTAATTTATGCTACGCCAGGCCAAATGGTCACTCTAGTCAATGGCCTTCAATATAATGACTATCGCAAGTATACTTTTTCTGCAGTGGGTGAAAGTGCCTGCGCTGACTCATGGGGGCGCGCTTTGGTTACTGGTGAACCCTCGATTTCGATTCCTTGCTATGCTGAAAGAAAGTTTGGAGGCGTGTTGGATGATGAGCTTTTAATAGCTATGCCACCAAGCTTCCTGCCTAAGTTGATTAATGGATTAGAAAAATTAGACAGAAATGGCTTGAGGTACCCCATACCAAACCATGGGATACAGAAGAGCCCACTGGATAGCATTAAAAAAAGTTATGGATAGACATGCATTTAAAGTGTTGACATTGCTTAGCAGGAAGGTTCTTTATGTGCAAATGATGAAGGGTAGGATGAGATCACACATATCATTACACGCTGAAAGGGCTGTCTTAAATGGATCAGTCTAAGGACTTACTTGAAGTTGTAGATTCGGACAACCACGTTGTTGGTACAGAAGAGAGGGGAGTGGTTCACGAACGCCAGCTGATGCATCGGTCTGTTCATATTCTCGTCAAGAATGACCGCGGGAAATTCTTTTTGCAAAAGAGGGCAATGCATAAGGACAGCGAACCTGGTAAGTGGGACACTTCAGCTGCAGGACATGTTGATGTCGGCGAAGGTATTCTGCATGCAGCAAAGCGAGAACTTAAAGAAGAACTCGGGTTGAAATACGCCGTTTTAAGGAAAGTTGGAAATTTCGAGCCTAGCGCAAAAACAGGCTATGAATTTGTGGAAATTTTTATTTGTGAGACCGATGCTCCAGTCATACCCGACCCTATAGAAATTGAGGATTCAGGCTGGTTCAGTTCGGCGGAGATTAATGGGTGGATGGCTGCTGATCCCAATGGTTTTACAACTGTTTTTAAACGTATTTTCCATCAGTATTCCAGTTGAACATTATGAAAACAAAAATGGAGTTGAATGGCCGGAAGTTCAATATCGATTGCAAGCGATGTAAAAGACTTTCAAGGTTTCTCACCGATAGTAAATTACAATACCCCGATTATCATTGCGCACCTGTTGCTCCTTTCGGCCCTGAGGATGCTCGATTACTGGTTGTTGGCCTAGCTCCGGGGCTGCATGGAGCAAATGCGACTGGGAGGCCGTTCACTGGCGACCATGCCGGTTTGCTTTTATATTCTATGTTGTTCGAGCATGGATTCTCAAATCAGCCATTTTCAGACAATTCAGATGATAACCTCAAGCTACGGGATTGCCGGATTACTAATGCAGTCAAATGTCTTCCCCCAGCTAATAAGCCCAAGGGAGAAGAAGTAGGTAATTGTAGAGACTATTTGGTAGATGACATTAAAAAGATACCTGAAGGTGGCGTGATTTTAGGGCTTGGAAAAATTGCTCACGATGCGGTAATGAAAGCACTTAATCTTCGCCTAGTAGACTTCAAGTTTAATCACGGTAGTCTGCACCTGCTAGAGGGACGAAATCTTACTTTAGTCGACTCTTATCACTGTAGCAGATACAACACCCAGACAAAGCGTTTAACAGCTTTAATGTTTAGTAATATATTTAAGTTGGTATTGACCGTTTTAAAGGGGAGGACCGCTGATGGGTAACGATGCAGAGGCTATTTCAAGATTATCAGCAAATGCAAAAGACCTCCCTAATTTGCCGGGAATCTATCATATGCTTGACGTAAATGATCGAGTCATTTACGTGGGCAAAGCTAAGAATTTAAGAAAACGTGTCCGTAGTTATTTTGTAAATACTGCGGGCCATGTGCCAAAAGTTAAAGCAATGGTTTCTGTAGTTAAGGAATTCACTGTTACTGCGACTCTCAACGAAACTGAAGCGCTCATTCTGGAAAGTCAGCAAATCAAGCAGCTTCGACCTAGATATAACGTATTACTGCGTGATGATAAAAGTTATCCTTACATATGTGTCAATCTTCAACAGGATTTTCCTCGTCTGGAATTTCATAGAGGAGCAAAGAAGTTAGGAAAGAAGTACTTCGGGCCCTTTCCTAATTCAGGTTCAGTACGAGATACTTTAGCCTTGCTTGAAAAACTGTTTCTAATACGGCAGTGCGATGATTCAGTGTTCAGAAATAGAAGTAGGCCTTGTTTGCAACATCAGATCAAGCGCTGCTCTGCTCCATGCGTCGGACTTATAGCTAAAGAGGAATATAAGAGCGATGTTCAGCATGCCAGTCTTTTTCTTGAAGGTAAAAGCGAAGTAGTTATAGAACTGCTTCTTAATGGGATGAAAGAAGCTTCTCGTGAGCTAAAGTTTGAACGCGCCGCTCAATTCCGCGATCAAATAGAGTCACTAAGAAGCCTCCAATTAGACCAAAGCATGGAGGGAAGTGGTGGTGATTGCGATGTCATCGCTGCAGCCATAAAAGGAGGCATCGGATGTGTCCAGATATTCTTTATTCGTCATGGAAGAGTGATGGGTAATAAGGCATTGTTTCCTAAAAATACCTCTGGCGCATCAATAGCCGAAATCATTAACGCATTTATTACACAGTTTTATTTAGTTGATAAGACTGACCGTGACATTCCAAAAGATATTATTGTCGCAGAGAAATTAGAGGATGAAGTAGTTATTGGTAAAGCAATGAGTAGTCGCTTTGATAAATTAGTAAAGGTTCGGCATCAGGTTAGAGGAGATCGTGCCAACTGGGTAAAAGTTGCTCAAGAAAATGCAATACTCTCGCTCGATTTACGAATTGCTAAAACTACAGATCAGAGCAAGAGGCTAAAATCATTGACGGAAGCTATCAATTTTCAAGGGGAAATAAAAACTATAGAATGCTTTGATATAAGTCACTTAGCAGGTGAATCTACAGTAGCTTCTTGTATATGTTTCGGCCCTGAGGGTCCTATAAAAGATCAGTATAGAAAATTCAATATTCGCGGTGCAATACCCGGAGATGACTACGCTGCCATGTATGAAGCATTGAGTAGGCGGTATGGACGTTTAAAAAAAGAAGATAGTAGGATGCCGGATCTATTAGTTATTGACGGTGGGAAAGGCCAAGTGACCCAGGCAAGAAAGGTTCTGGAGGAGTTGGAGGTACAAGGCATTACAGTTATTGGAATAGCCAAAGGACCTTCAAGAAAACCAGGGCTGGAGACCTTAGTGATGAACGATACTAAAACTAGTCGGATGCTTGAGGCAGACTCCCCGGCATTACATCTTCTGCAACATGTTAGAGATGAAGCTCACCGATTTGCGATTGAGGCTCATAGATTGTCTCGTTCTAAAGTGAGGCGAAAATCGCCTTTGGAGAATATTCCTGGAATCGGTGCTAAGAAACGACACGTTTTGATCCAATATTTTGGAGGTAGTCAAGGTGTTAAAAGGGCAGGTATTAGTGATTTGATGCGCGTGCCAGGTATTAGTAAAGATTTAGCTCGAAAAATTTTTGATAGTATGAACTCATAATATGTTTAATTTGCCTAATTGTTTGACAATGGTCCGAATCGGTTTAATTCCGTGTTTTGCTGTTTGCTATTATGCCCCTTACCCTGATGCAAAAGCCTGGGCTGCAGGTCTTTTTATCTTAGCTGCCTTGACTGATTGGTTGGATGGGTATTTCGCCAGAAAGCTTAACCAGACTTCTGCCTTCGGTGCCTTTCTTGACCCAGTTGCGGACAAGCTAATGGTAGCGATAGTGTTGGTTGTGCTTTTGCAGGACGATCCCCGAATTCTACTAGCTATTCCGGTCGCCGTAATTATAGGTCGAGAGATAACAGTATCAGCCTTGAGGGAATGGATGGCAGAATTAGGCGCACGGAAGACTGTTGCTGTTTCTAACATTGGCAAATGGAAGACTGGCCTACAAATGTGCTCTATAGCACTATTGATAATTGGAAGTATGCCAGAGGCGCCTCCTTTGAACACCGCTTTGGGGATTTTTCTCCTTTATTGTGCCGCAGCTCTTACTTTTTGGTCGATGGTTTTATACTTAAAGGCTGCGTGGCCGCTGGTTCGAGACTGAGCGTATTGTATGAGGACGTCCTTGACAGTTTCGTGACCAAAGATACAATACATCCTCGGAATTTACTTTGATTATGGGGGACAAGTTCCCCTCGCCAACAGGTCAGGTGTCCGTGATGTCATTACATAGTGCGGGAATAGCTCAGTTGGTAGAGCACGACCTTGCCAAGGTCGGGGTCGCGAGTTCGAGTCTCGTTTCCCGCTCCAGTAAGTCTTTGATAAGTCTATGTTTTTAAAAAGCTTTTATCTACTCATACCTACTATTAGTAATCATTTATCTACTATAAATATGAACTGTACAATATCTGTACAATATAACTGCTATTTCAGCCTCATCTTGTGATCTAAAGAGGCTCTTTCAACAGCATCATTTTTGCGGTCGTAAACCTTCATTATCTTTATGGAACTATGTCGGTGGACTATATTTCTCTCCGGCTACTATCGCTATTTTCCTTACATCTCCGATCATCTCAAAAGTTCCTGTAAAGCCCTTTTTCAGAACCAATGCTTGCCCTGGTAAAAATGACTCAAGATTTCCATCCTGATCGGTAATTTCGATCTTCCCACTCAACAAGTACATAAATTCATCATATGGATAACCCTCCAGCGCAAGCTTCGCAGGTTTTGCTTGATACGCTCCAACGAAGAGTTCGTCATGATCAAACTGCCAACGCTCATGTTCAGATTTACCAGACAATATCGTTTCATCGGGGTAGGGGGCAAATTTGTCTAATTCCAATCCTGCCAGCTTATTCGGGTCAAGCCGAATTAAATTATTAGATGCTCCCATTAAGTTTCTCCTTTGTTTCGCTATTAAGATGCAGTTGTATTAACTATACTGACCCGGTCATCTTCATAGGTAAGTTGCTCGATCATGGTCTCAATAATTCTGATGCCTCGAGTTCTCGAATAACCAGAAGGGTTCAATAACGAAGCGATGCATACGCCGTCTAAAACTGCAAACGACAAATTCAAAGTATCATCGGTTGTTTGTGACATACGAATCTCTTTATTGTTTAAAGCTTCGCAAATATAGGATTTCAGCAAGCGACTATATTGACTTCTTTTCTTTTTATAGTCCGCCGTTAACATTGGATCGCTAAGGTTACGGATCCCGAAACACATCGAAACAAAAGCGGCACTTTCCGGATTCTTTTTGTCGGGGACTAGAGCTACAAGAGCATTTCTAAATCTCTCTAGTCCAGAGTTCGAAAGTTTGTTCGAGCGCAATATCTGATCGGACAAACTCTGGTATGCCAGATTAAATGCATATCTGATTAAGCTACCTTTATCATTAAAGTAGTGTGTAAGTACTCCCGTTGTGAATCCCACTTCATCAGCAATATCTCGGAGCCGAAAGCGCTCTGTCCCCAATCTTTGCACGACCACCCAGGTAGCTCGTGCGATCTCGTTCCGTCGTTTTTCGTGATCTACTAGTTTTGGCATCTATTATCATCCATTGCAATCATGCTTTTTTAATTGTTACTTGTACTAAGCTATGACAACGTTTTATTATAACCGTGATTATATAAAAAAAAAGTGCTTCCGCATAGGACTGCAATAATTATGAAATTCGGCATTATCACATGAAGACAACGTCACTATGGTGGGAAGATTCTCTCCCAGTAGTGGTTGACCATAGCGAGCTACCGGAGCATGTGGACGTTGCAGTCATAGGGGGTGGTTTTTCGGGCATCAGCTCAGCTTTAGAGCTCGCTCGAGCTGGAGTTAAAGTTGCATTAATTGATAAAGAATGGCCTGGTTACGGGGCTTGTTCTAGGAACCTAGGACTAGTCGTTGAGCGTATAGAAGGGACAACAAGTGGAGAAATGGAAGGTGATATTTGTGGGATCCCTCGACACGAGCTAATTACTGAGGGACAACGCGCACACGATTTTGTAGAGGATTTAATTGAAAATGAACGTATTGAGTGTGGAATAAGAAAACGTGGAAAACTGGTGCTCGCGCATACCAGATCAGCATATGAAAAAATGGCAGACCATTTAGAGAGATCTCAAAAGTTTTTTGGCTCCAGCAACGCATACATGGTCCCTCATAAAGACTTAGGGAAAGAAATTGGCGCAAACGCTGATCGATTGTACTTTGGTGCTAAAGTACTTCCAGATCTTATAGACATAAACCCTGGGAAACTTACTGCCGGTCTGTTGCGGGGACTATCCTTAACAGAGGCTTCCATATGCGGTGGTACCGAATGCCTCTCAATGGAGCGCCTACGAGGTGGTAAGTTTGAAATCAAGACTAATAGAGGTAACATAATTGCCGAGCAAGTCGTGGTCGCTACACAGGGGTATTCTGGGGTAGCCACAGGCTCTCTGCGCAATAAAATTTTTCCATTTTTAGCGCACGTCGTTGCTACTGATCCGATCGATCCAAAGCTACTGAGCAAGATGCTCCCTACTTTACGTGGAGTCGTCGATACTAAACAAATGTTTTCTAATTTCAGACCCTGCGATAGAGAGTCTCGCCTTCTGCTTGCGTCTCATTATCTTCGCACTGACAGCGAGGGCACCCAAGCTTCTCGGATAATGCGATATTACAGAAAGTTATTTCCAGAATTAGAAAATATCGGCGCTGCGTATTGCTGGAAAGGTAATCTCGCACTAACGGCTGATGGTCTTCCTCATATAGGTGTCGATAACGGCATTCATTATTGTGCAACCGGGAACGTCTCAATGGCACTCTATTTGGGTTCAAAAATCGCTAAGAGAATTTTGCGCGCCGATGATACAGAAACAATCTTAGATCAGGTTCCATTGACTAAATTCCCTTTGTATAACGGTAAGCCTAATCTGCTTTATTTCCTATTAAGAGTCATTTTTAAGACGCTTGATCTTGCCAAGATAGCAGCGCCTAAATAGCGCAAATTTTTCTTCGCTTAAATCCTACAAGGAGCGTTATCAAATGTTACTACCACCATACGACCCTAACTTAATGATTGAACCGTTAAGTGATCAAGAAATTGCTGGCGTTCCTGGCGCAGAAGATCGTGGCTGCAAAGATATTGATCCAGTTGTTTTCTCGGTCGTGTACGCGCGACTAGAAGGTATCTTAAGCGAAATGACTGAAACTATTCTGACGACTGCGCGTAATCCGATTCTATACGGGGCTAAGGATTTCACCTGTACTGTGATGAGCCCGCGTGCAGAAGTACTTTCTATGCATGACTGCCTCCCTGTACATGTCGGTACAATGGATCCTGCTCTTAGATTCTTAATTAGAGCCTTCGGGGAAGATATTCATGAAGGCGACATTTTTGTAAATAATGCTCCATATGCCGGTAACGCTCACGTTGGAGATTGGACAATGTTTGCTCCCATTTTTCATGATGGTGTTCTTGTGGCGTGGGCGGCCAATAAGTGTCACTTGCTAGATATGGGAGCTCATATCCCAGGGAGCACCGATGCTGGAGCGAAGGATATTTACGAGGAGGCGATGCATTTTCCAGGAGTGCGCCTTTGCAAAAACCATGAGCCTATAAAGGATTTAATCCGGTTTCTTGGATATAACATTCGTTACCCTGAACATTGGCATGGTGACTTTCTTGCTCAACTGGGTTCATTGTGGACTGCAGAGAAGCGTATTAAAGATTTGTGCGATCGGTTTAGTGTCGATACTGTAAAAGGTTGTTTTTCAGAGGCTCTGAACTACGGTGAGCGTAAAATGATTGAAACTATCAAAATGCTCCCAGAGACCAGTATTGAAGTAAGTATGACTGGTGAGGTTTTCGAAGATTTTTTCCCTGACGGCGTCCCTCTAAAGCTTAAACTTTCGATCAAACCTGATGAAGGGTTGATCGAATTTGACTATACAGACATGCCTGATCAAAAGGAGTTCGGCTACAACCTCACTTATGCTACCGCACGTTGTTCAGCACTGCAGGGTACGCTTCCGATTTTAGATCCCGACATTCCGACAAATGATGGTGCTCTAAAACGAATTAGTGTGAAATTGAGAGAAGGATCTGTTGCTGGCATTCCCCGTTGGCCAGTTGGGACATCGCTAGCGACCATTGCACTTTGTGATGAAGTAACAAACCTTGTTCTTAAAGCATGGGCTGAAATCCTTCCGGAACACGCTATGGCTGGAATGGGTGAATACAACGCCGCCAACTTCGTAGGAGCAGGGGTCAGTGAGCAAGGAGAAGGATACGTTCACGCTTTTTACCTTGCCGCTAGCGGTGGTGGTGCTACTAGCAATCACGATGGTCTGCCACATATGTTCGGTGCTTGCATAATGGGAAATATGGGTTATGAGTCTATCGAACAAGTAGAGATGGCTCGTCCGTTCTACGTTAGAGAAGTTTGTGCGATAGCTGACTCTGGAGGAGTCGGAACTTTCCGTGGCGCGGTCGGTGTGCGACATCGGATACAACCGCGCCATCATGTTTTGAATATTAATTATGGCGGGTCTGGTCACACTTGTCCTGCGTTCGGTATTGGAGAGGGTTCTGCTGGGTCAGTTGCCGATCATTGGGTAGAAAAGGCATCGACCGGTGAAAAAATCATGGGGCTCAAAAATTCTGGTGTTACCGACATTCAAGCAGATCAGGTCTGGGTCGCGGACACCGGAGGGGGCGGCGGAAATGGCGATCCCATGAGACGGGACATCGATGCTGTAATAAATGATGTACATGACGGCTTTGTTACATGCGAAGCAGCCGAGCGAGTTTACGGAGTTAGTCTGATAGTTGCTGATGGAAAGTATCTATTAGACGAATTGAAAACTAAGAAGCTTCGAGGTGAAAAATAATGGGGTATCGTATCGGAACCGACATAGGCGGCACGTTCACAGATTTGTCAATATCACGAGATGATGTGCTCATTGGGCGATTTAAATCACCTACTACTCCGAACAGATTGTCGGAAGGTATTATTTCCTGTATCCAGCTCGCTGCAAATTCAATCAATATGACTATGGAAAATCTATTAAGCGATACGGACGTTTTTGTTCATGGATCTACGGTTGCAACAAATGCAGTGATAGAAGGAAAGGTTCCTAAAACCGGTTTACTTTGCACCCAAGGAACAAAATATACTTTGTGGCGAGGCGAGGGTCGTCGAAATAATGTCTTTGATTTCACGCAACCGTCTCGTGAGCCTTTGATAGCACCACGATACTGTATCGAACTTGATGAACGTATTAATGCGGACGGGGAAATTATCGTCCCTCTTGATGACGAAAGTATTATTAATGGTATGAACGCTCTGAAAAATTTGGGGTGTGAAGCGGTAGCGGTGGCATTATTATGGTCAATTCGAAATGACACACATGAGCAACGTGTGTCGGAGTTACTAAAATCGCATTGGCCGGAGGCGGCAGTAAGTATATCGTCGCAAGTGCAACCGGTGTTGCGCGAATACACAAGAACCTCTTGTACAGTGCTCAATGTCATGCTGAAACCAGTAGTAGCCGAGTACCTCGGTGAGCTCGAAACCGCTTTAAAAGCAAAAAAATTAAGTGGTAAATTGCTAGTCGTTTCTTCAGATGGCGGTATCCAACCGGTTAGTGAAATACTTCAACGACCGATCTACATGTTGTTTTCTGGCCCATCGACAGGTCCTGCTCTTGCTCGCCAGTTCGCAAAAGAAGAGGGTGCTGACGATGCATTATTAATTGATATGGGTGGTACCAGTTTCGATGTAAGTACGGTTATTGGCGGACAAATAACAATGACTCGCGATGGCCGCATCAATGATCATCCGACAGGGATCTCAGCTGTAGAGATCCTCACAATGGGCGCCGGCGGAGGAAGTATCGCTCATGTGGATAGCGGGAGATTACTGAGAGTAGGCCCCAAGTCTGCTGGCTCTGAACCTGGACCGGCGTGCTACCAGCGAGGTGGTGTTTTACCGACTGTAACAGATGCCTATGTCGCTTTGGGTTACTTAGTTCCAAAGCATTTTTTGGGTGGACGAATGAAGCTTTCAGTAGATGCCGCTATTGAAGCAATTACGGAACATGTCGCAGTTCCATTAGGTTTAACCTTAGAGGCTGCGGCTCTCGGAATTCTTCGTGTTGTTAATGAACGTATGATTAATGGGATTCTTGAAATGACCGTACGACGCGGCATCGATCCGCGCGAGCTATTTCTTGTCACGGGTGGAGGAGCAACAGGTGTTGCAGCTGTAGAACTTGCACGGGAGTTAGGAGTTACTCGTATTATTGTACCTCGAGAAACTTCTGTGTTATGTGCTCTAGGCGCGGTAAACGCGGACCTTAAGTGGTCTAATGTTACTAGTATGTCGACTTCTATTCGTGCCTTTGCCGAGAAGGAAGTTAATGATGCACTTTCTGATCTTAAATCTAAAGGTGAGCAATTTCTCGACCTTCTAAATGTTTCCGAGTCGCGACGTCGATATGAACTGTCCACGTCTGCTCGGTATCCACTTCAAGTTACGGAGCTAGATATTCCTTGCCCTAACTCGAGTGTTAGCAAGGACGATCTAAATACTATTAGCGAGGACTTCCATACTACTTATAGAGAACGATATAGCGTGGCTGAACCAGAGAATGATGTCGAACTTGTTACCTGGAGACTAACGGCTACAGGTCTTGTAGATGAAGCAAAAAGACCTCGTCCTTCTATTCAAGACAGCGAAAGTGCCGTTGGAAAAACACGTTTCTTTGATACAGTTACCCAATCATGGCAAGAAGCAGCTACGCTCGATCCGGACTGCATGCGTGAGAATGAAAGAATTGACGGGCCGGCTCTTTTAGTCGCTAAAGATACAACTATTGTCTTACCTACAGATTATTCGGCGAAAATGGCAAGCGGGGGTTATCTCATAATTACGCCTAATGATTAGGCCGTGAGCCCCGCAATTTTCAACCTGCACGCATTGTGCTCCTGATGTTACGTGGCCGTAGTTTACTAATTACACGATTTGCGCTAATAATTTCCATGGACTGGCTAACGAGTTTTCACGAAAATTGCCTACATAAACCAAAAAAGGTACTTAATTATGGGCAAACGATTGAATTCCGAAGAAGAAAGAGACCTGTTTCTCAAAGAACCCCGTATTGCTTCCAGGCGATACTATTGGCGTTCGTTCAAGCGTGAATAGCGCGCTGACATTTAACCTGTATGGGGTGGTTGCGAGCAGCCGATAATCTGTACAATAAAACTTACAGAAATGCAGAGAAATAGCGAGAAATCGGCAAATAATATTGTACAAATGAACGTAAGTGTTTGATTTATATAGCTTTGACTAGACTTTGCCAAGGTCGGGGTCGCGAGTTCGAGTCTCGTTTCCCGCTCCAGTAAGTCTTTGATAAATCTATCTTTTTAGAAGACTTATATTCCCCTCATCTAATCTGATGATAATTTCTTGGCCGGTAAGCAAACACGCCCTTGATGTTCTATAAACACTGACCTACGAGAGGTTAGCAGCTTCAGGTCCTGACCTAGAGCCTAGCACTCTATAATACTTAGGGTATCAGCTCCTACACTATCTAATTTCAGAAAACGATTGTGCGTCGCAAGAAGACCTTCTAACGGTGCATTGAGAAGCTCTTGGATGGTCTCGGATACGAAAATATTTTTCGATATTCTATTAGGTGTACCCACTTTAATACTTGTCTTTTCTCTAACCCAAGTATCTCCAGATCCAGCGAGGATGAATTCTAGTAAATCGAGAAAATCTACTACTTTATCACCAGTTAAGCCGGCCTCACTTGCAATGTGATCGTAGCAGTGCATGCCTATTTGACGTGCGCTTAAGCCACCGATTTTCAGAGCTTCTTTCTCGCCTAACAGTTCCACTAGAATAGGCAATGCATTCCGAATATACTCCATTGAATAATTTCTATATGCCTTAGATTGTCTAATTTCAGGCCATGATTCGCGGTCGAGGGTTGGTAATGTCTTCGCATCTATGTACGGGCAAGATTCATTGGGAGAGAAACGTAAACGCTCACTTTTAATTAAGTCATGATCATATTCTAAGTAGTAGCCTTCTAAGCCAGGTTGGCCTTCAACCGTTGTTTTAGTGCATACGAATCCAAGCTTAGGATTTCCAAGGGAGACACCGTTATGAGCATGCCATCCATACATCATTTCATTATTAACCTCTTTCGGGATACCGCAAATAGCAGTACCCGCCCAAATCCATCTTGGGGGAGGGTATCGTATCCAAGCTTTGCGATCGGAAATCTTCAGATACTCGACTTTGACACCACCCAGTTGATTGGAAAAATAATGGTACTGTGCGGCAGCAACAGCATCAGGCAAGTGAGTAAGATTTAGTTTCTTCAGACCGGGAAGAAAATTTTTGTGATGCTGGTATCGGAAGAGCTTGAAAACAAATTTCGCAGCAATATCTTTTCCCTTATGCGCAACCAATCCCAAAACCAATCCTGTCAGCCAATTATGATAGAGATCGGCAACCGCAAGAGTCGCATTGTCTATCCTAACTTTCATGCTTGGATACGAAACTCTGAGGAATTGATCAACGACTTGAAGCTGAAATATCTATTTAGACTATTCATAGATTCCCTCTTTATTGAGACATTAAAATTATTAAATGTTGAAAAACACAATATTTAAAAGTGCAATATTTCACTCACTTAATCGTAATAAAACATTATAACGGAGAGACAAGCTTTTGTGATTAAAGCCTTGGTTCTCAATCGAGTGAATCTAGAAAGTTGCTACTTTCTCTCTTAATAGATTCTTTTTTTTCTAATGCCATTCGATCATAAGTTTTGTACATCATACTTACCCTATGATTGGAGCTGAGTTTATTACGGTTTCGTTCCAGGAAGTCCCAGTAAAGGTAATTAAATGGGCAAGCATCGGGGCCCGATTTTTTGTTAACGGAGTAAGTGCATTTCTCACAGTAGTTGGACATTTTATTGATATAGTTCCCACCAGCTGCATAGGGCTTACTGGCCAAATAACCGCCATCGGCAAAAAGTGTCATACCGGAGACATTCGGGAGCTCAACCCACTCATAAGCATCCGCATACACGATCAAAAACCATTCATTCACTTGTATAGGATCAATTCCCGCTATTAGTGCAAAATTTCCTAGGATCATTAAACGCTGTATATGGTGTGCGTAGGCATTTTGCTGCGTTTCTGAGACACAATTATGTAAGCAGTTTAATTGAGTCTCTCCAGTCCAATAAAATTCAGGGAGTTTGCGCTTGGCTCCAAAAAAATTTTCATTAGGATAGTCTGGCATCTTCATCCAATAGATACCTCTGACATACTCACGCCAGCCTAATATCTGACGAATAAAGCCTTCCACCGCATTGAGAGGAGCTTTCTTTTCTTCGTAAGCTTGCTCTGCTAGGTCAATACATTCTTGTGGCAAAAGTAATCCACAGTTTAAATAAAAACTGATGTGAGAGTGGTACATCCAAGGCTGTTTTTCGATCATCGCATCTTGGTAGTCACCAAAACTTATAAGCCGCTCGTCGATGAATAACTTAAGTGCTGACAGTGCTTGTGTACGAGTGACCGCGAAATAGAACGGGTGCAAATGACCAAAATGGCTAGAAAATTTTTCTATAACAAGTTTCAGTACGTCACGTGTGATTTGATCAGGCTTATTTACGTATGGTTTTGGTATTGAGAGACCATTTTTGGGGGGCTTACGATTTTCGCTATCATAGTTCCATTTCCCCCCTACAGGCTTATTATCCTCAAGTAATATGGAGTGCTTTTTTCGCATCTCCCTATAAAATAGTTCCATTCGAAGCTGTTTTCTATTAGATGCCCATTGCTGAAATTCTCGTTTCGAACATAAAAATCGAGTGTCGTCTCTGATTTCTATCGGGATCCCAAACTCATCCTCCCAAACCGCTAGACTTTGGAGTGTATCGTAGTCACTTGGGCAAGTGACTACGATACGTTCAGCTTTATACTGTTTAACAGTTCGGCGAACCTCTTCCTTTAAATCATCAGTATTAGTCTCATCATCAAGTTTGGAGTAGGCTACTTGATGCCCGTTGCCCTCCAACTCCGATGCAAAGTGACGCATCGCAGATAAAATAAATGCCAACTTCTTGATGTGATGCTTAACTCGCGTTAGCTGATCACTTAGTTCGCACATGAGTACTAAGTCTTTTGCTAGACGAGTGTCTTCAAGACTCGAAATACTCAACGAGAGTTGATCGCCTAAGATAAGCCGTAACACTCCCATTACAACCTAGCCCGCAAATCTCGGTTCAGGCAATCCTTTAATGCCTAATCCGGTCACTCTGAAAAGACTTCCAGCATTGAATTGCGGTTTATTCTGTTTGGCAAAAAGATCATGTGCCGCAGGATGTGAAACTCTCGCCATAGACGTTACAAAAATCTCATCAAGGTTAGGGCCACCAAAGCATAAGCTTGTGATATTTTTAACGGGCATCCCTATTTTTAGGTCTATCGAACCATCGGGCGCGTATCGTATTAGGTCTCCACCAATCACCATCGCCGTCCAAAGATAGCCTTCCGCATCCACTGTTGCTCCATCGTAAAGACCATCGAGATCATTCGATTTGGAAAATTCTTTTCTATTACTTAAGGCTCCAGTCTCAATATTATAAGAGTATGCTGAGAAGCACTGTTTGAAAGTATCAGCAAAGTAGAAAATAGAATTATCCGGAGACCAACAAGGGCCATTAGAGCAAATAATATTAGTCTCAAGCTGAGTGACGGAAAAATCCGAGTTAAGACTCCAGAGCGAGCAGATATCCTGCTCCTCTTTATCATCCATCCCGCCCACAATAAACCTACCGCGCCTATCAGTTTTGCCGTCATTTAGTCGCACTCGTGGATTATCTTCATTTATTAGAACTATTGGTTCAAGTGACTCATCTGAAAAGTTAAAGGAATAGAAGCCATCGGATAGAGCAAGGATAGCATTCCCATTTTGACGAATAGTCATGGCACCAATTTCTTTGTCTAGGTACCAGTTACTAATTTTCTGACTGGCGTACTCCATCCTCCAGAGTGAAGGTTTCCCGACACGATTGCCTGTACCGTCGACCCAAAATAGTGATTGGGACTGTTCGTCCCATATCGGACCTTCGCCAAGGTGATTGTTGCTAGTAATTAAAGATTCAATTTGAAGGCCCATTTTTAGCTATCTCCATTATCAGATGATACGTTAAGTATTAAAAATGAATCAGGTATGTTGCTAATGTTAAGTCATCTGAGGGGTGTTCGTGAAGTGCATACAATAACTATTCTAAGCCATCCACATTTGCGCTAAATTCCAAAATGTCGACAATAATGGCTCATTATCAACCAAATTAAAGACTGGTAAATTGATAAACATGTACGTACTAATTTATGTAATAATTTCCCTCGACACAGAAAATCTCGGAAAAATTGTTTATGTCCAACACTAATAAGAAGCATGTGGAAACTGTCATTGTAGGATCAGGTTTTTCGGGTATTGGGGCTGCTATTGAACTTAAACGGATTGGTATGCATGATTTTGTGATTTTAGAAAAAGCTAATGACCTTGGTGGTACCTGGCGAGACAACACTTATCCTGGACTTACCGTAGATGTCGCTTCGACCTCCTATTCATATGGTTTTGCACCCAAGTCTGATTGGTCTCGCCTATATGCTCCAGGGTCAGAGGTGAAAGCCTATGCTGATGAATGTGCGCTTACATTTGGGATACGAGAACATATTAATTTTGGGAAGCAAGTTAAATGTTCACGCTATGATCAGAGTGCAAATTTGTGGGAGACAACCTTAGAAAGTGGAGAAGTGTATTGTTCAACGTATTTAGTCAGTGCTACCGGTCTTTTCGGACCTCCTAAGCTCCCTGAGATTGATGGAATCGAGTCTTTCAGCGGCCACATCATGCATACTGGGCAATGGGATCACAGCTATGACTTCAAGGGAAAGAGAGCCGCTGTAATAGGCACTGGCGCAACTGCTATTCAGGTGATACCTGAGTTAGTTGATGATGTTTCCCATCTCGCTGTGTTTCAAAGAACGCCTATTTGGTTGCTTCCAAAACCTGATGTCGTTTTCAATAAGTGGGTAAAAAATCTGTTTCGTATCTTACCAGTGACCCAAAGGATACTAAGGTTTATAACCCATACACTTAATGAAATATTATTTGGTATTGGATTCTCTCATAATCGACAATTCCCGTGGATTTTTAAATGTTTAAAGAAGGTCGGCATTTCACATATCAGGAGCCAAGTTAGCGACCCCGAGCTAAGAGAAAAACTTACGCCAGCCTATGATTTCTTTTGCAAACGTCCAAGTTTTTCAAATGTCTATTATCCAGTGTTTAATCGAGATAATGTCAGCCTGATTACGGAGGGAATAGAGAGTATTCGTGATGATGTAATTGAGACATCTGATGGGCACAAGCACGTTGTCGACGTACTAATTTGCGCGACTGGATTTAGTGTTTTCGATAAGAATATTGTTCCTGCGTTTCAAACATACGGCTTAGATGGCTTAGAGATTGGGGAGTATTGGGAGGAAAATCGTTTCAGTGCATTCCAAGGAATTACTGTGCCTAAGTTTCCTAACTATTTTATGATCTTTGGTCCCTACTCAGCGGCGAGTGCTTCTTGGTTTGGGATGATAGATACACAAGTCCGCCATATGAGCAGATGTTTGAAGGCAGCTAAGAAAAAGAATGCGGACTACATAGAAGTGAAACAGGAAGCTTACGACAAAGACGTAAGACATATCATGCGGCGGCGAAAGGATCAGCTCGTTTTTAATGGGGACTGTACTCGCTCTAGATCATATTATTTTGATAAAAAAGGTGATGTCCCTCTAATAAGGCCCGCCACACAATTGGGTATGTGGATTCGAAGTCATTTGGTGCGAATGAGTAATTACAAATTCGATCAAAGAGGGGTTTAGATCTCTTGTTGAAATCAGTTACGTTCAATGGTCATAAACGATTTCGTATAATGGGCCTCCTCAATGGAATATAGTTTTAGCGACGAGCAGCAGCAATTTCGTGGTGTGGTGCAACGTTTTATGAGGGATAAGTCCCCCATGACAGAAGTGCGTCGTCTCATGGCTACGAAAGATGGCTTCGATCGCGATCTATGGATGCAGTCATGTCACGATTTAGGATTAGCGGGGTTGCATATACCAGAAGCCTATGGGGGCGCTGGTTTCGGATTTGTTGAAGTTGGTATTGTTGCGGAAGAGATGGGTCGCTCTTTGCTTTGTTCTCCCTATTTGGGTTCATCTATTCTTGCGACGTCTGTAATTTTGCATGCAGGGAGTGAAGAGCAGAAACGAGATTTGCTACCTGACTTGATTGTTGGCAAAACTGTCGCTTGCTTAGCGTTTGCTGAAGCAAGTGGACACTGGAATAGTGATGGTGTTGAGCTTACAGCATTACAATCTGGGAAGGACGTTTTACTTAACGGAAAGAAGAAATTCGTGCTCGATGGATGCGCTGCTGACGTCATTATTGTCGTCGCAAGACGGCCCGGGACTCATGGTAGAGAAGGGATTGGACTATACATCACAGAAGGTATGTCCACTGGATTAGGACGTAGATCGTTAGACACTATTGATGAGACTCGGAAACTAGCTGAACTTAGTTTCGATAGGGTAAGGGCTCAGGTCTTAAACGATTCAGAGGGTGCGGTCGCCGCTATTGGACATGCTCTTGATGACGGGGCCATAGCGTTAGCGAACGAAATGGTCGGTGGCGCACAGGCGTTACTTGATTCTACAGTGGAATATACAAAATTAAGGATGCAGTTTGGACGGGTTATTGGATCGTTCCAGGCCGTAAAACACAAATGTGCCGAAATTCTACTTGATGTAGAGCTCGCCAAATCTGCAGCTTACTATGCGGCAGAAGCTCGTGCAGAAAACCATCCTGATGTATCAATGTTAGCCTCCTTAGCGAAAGCGACGGCGGCTGATGCTTATATGCGCACTGCCATAGAGGCTATTCAGTTGCACGGTGGTATTGGTTTCACTTGGGATCACGATACTCACCTTTGGTATAAACGAGCGAAAAGTTCCGAAGTGTTGTTAGACGATCCTACCTATCATCGTAATCGTTATATGGCATTCCAAGAGGTGTTACATGAGCTTAAGTGACGACACTCGGATTCAACAGGATGTGCGAGCATGGTTGGAGGAGAATTGGGATCCTGACGTGAGTTTGATTGATTGGCGAAATAAATTAGCTGATTCTGGTTGGGGTGTTCCACATTGGCCTAAGCAATGGTTTGGAAGAGAAATGCCCGTGTCTATGATGCCAATAATTGACGCCGAGTTTGAACGAATTGGTGCAGTCGGCGTTGCAAAAATTGGTATCCGAATGCTCGCTGCTGCAACATTATTGGACTGCGCTAATGACAATCAAAAATCTCGGTTTTTGAGACCCATACTTACCGGAGAGGATACATGGTGCCAATTATTTAGTGAACCAGGCAGCGGGTCAGACCTCGCGGGGGCCACTACGCGCGCGGATCGTGATGGAGATAATTGGATCATTAACGGACAGAAAGTCTGGACTACAAGCGCGCATCATGCCGAATGGGGCTTATTGTTGGCGCGTACTGATTGGGATGTACCGAAACATCAAGGACTCTCTTTCTTTGTTGTCGATATGCGCCAAGATGGTATCGAAGTGCAGCCGTTGAAACAGATGAATGGCTATGCCTCATTTAACCAAGTTTTTTTCACTGACGTCCCGGTGGCATCGGAGAATTTAGTTTCTGCAGTTGGTGATGGTTGGAAAGTCGCGATGACTACCTTAGCGCATGAGCGGCGAACTTCAGATGCATTGCGGCGCTGGGGAAAAGTGTCAGATAGACCGGGACGTATCTATGATGAAGAGCGGGCTGAAGTTGCCACTGTCATGGAACCCTATAAATGGTACCCACAGCGCGCGGGAAGGATAGATCTAATTTGGCCACGTATGGTCGAGACAGGTCGTATGAACGATCCGATGGTAAGGCAAGAAGTAGCGAAGCTACTCATGCTGTCTTGTACAGCTGAGTGGACGGCACAGCGAGCCAGAGCTGCTCAGGCACATGGAAGGCCGCAAGGTCCTGAAGGGTCATTAGGTAAATTGGCGTCGAGTCATTTGGCGCGAGCGGCCGCCAAGGTTCATACTTTAATCGGAAGTGCTGATGCGTTACTGAAAGGATCTGATGGCGCGACAAACGGAGTGATTGCTGAGATATTACTGTCAGTGCCAGCCACATCAATTGCAGGAGGAACTGACGAAATCCAGCGGAATATTATTTCAGAGCGGGTGTTAGAAATGCCGAAAGAACCGCGTATGGACGGAGGTGCGTTTCGCGATGTTCCAAAAAATCCGGTGCGCAAACGTTGAATTAGCCGGCTTTAGCCTGGGACGTCAGTATCGCCGCAGGTGCTATCAACGACGCTTTACAAGCCTATGGCTCCGGCTCTAGTTTTACGTTGCTCCCAGGCGATACTATTGGCGTTCGTTCAAGCGTGAATAGTGCGCTGACATTCAACCTGTATGGGGTGGTGGCAAGTGGCCGATAATCTGTACAATAAATTATGCGTGCATAAACTCTAACGGAAGGTACTTATTATGGCCAAACGATTCAATTCCGAAGAAGAAAGAGACCTGTTTCTCAAAGAACCCCGTATTGCTTCCTTGATGTATTGGGGCGCAGAGCCAGCGCCCATCGGCGTTCCAGTCTGGTTCGAATGGGATGGCAAAACTGTTCGTATGTTTGCTTTTCGGACTACGCCGAAAATAAATCATATGAAGAAGAATCCAAACATTTCTGTGCTAGCTCATAATCGTATTGGAGAACCAGAAGGCTGGGTGGCTTTCGATGGGATAGTTCGTATTTCGGATATTTCTGTAAATGAGTGGCGTCCGTTTTTAGACAGAGTTGTCCCAAAGTATTGGGATTTGTCAGATCCTGTATACGCAGAAGAAATCGAAAGCTGGCGGGCAATACCAGAGTCATTTGTGTGGCTGGATCTCAATCCTGTTTCGATTCGCTCCGGTGGCGCTTAAATTTAACTGTTAATGACGCGCTTCAAGCCTTACATTAATTCGCAGCGACTCTACATAAATAAAGATTTAGGAAATTATTCAAAATAATGGATATGAAATTTGATGATGTCATTCTAGGGCGCCGGAGTATTCGAGGCTACAAAACTAAACCCGTGAGAAAACAGCTCATTGAAGAAATTCTCGCGCTAGCAATGC
>Ga0209631_10000967_pt1 | contig 38191 bp, 36 predicted proteins | sample COG_08_FD_184752 | JGI IMG/M metagenome (GOLD analysis project Ga0209631, IMG submission 184752) | Pelagic Microbial community sample from North Sea - COGITO 998_met_08 (SPAdes) (version 2) | ecosystem: Environmental > Aquatic > Marine > Neritic zone/Coastal water | place: Helgoland, sampling... | reverse complement strand
CTGCGCCATCGATTTGTGGTGGGGCGTGCCCTGGAACGAGCTGTAGTCGGTGCCCGCGAGGTCGCATTTGGGGTCGTCGGGCCCACCGGCGTCGATGCCTTGTTCAAAAGCTGCGAAATCTGCATTGCACTGGTACGCTTTGGACTTTTCGAGCGGGTAAAAGTACCCGCCCAGACCTTGAAGATTGTGAATCTTTTCACGGATGGTTTTGACCAGGGCTTTGGTATCATCAAGTTGTGACTGCCAATACTCTTCCGCCGCGTTGTGCTGTTTCGAGATGTATCTCTCATGGATTTTGTTGCCGTTGATGGCGAGTACAGTGCCGCGCAGGTACGCACAACCTTCTGAATCACCGGTGATGGTGACAGAATCTGGGATGTTTGCTCCGACTCCGTTGGCGAACGAGTATTGAATCGTGCGCGCCACTATGTTGGGTACAGCGAAAGCAACTCGAGTGCTACAACCCCCGTCGGCACACTCTGTTTTAAACTTCATACAAATATTTCTGTCTTCGGGCATGTTATCGGCACCCCCGGGTCGTTGTATAAGGAATTGGTTCTGGGTTGGAAGAATTCGTTCCCAAAGAACGCCGTTGTTCGGGCAGCATTCCCTGACATTATCGGGGCATGGATACATCTCATCTTTGCCATTTCCTATGTCGACGGGTAAAGTAGAGTGGCACACCATACAATCGCCAACCGTGGGTTGGGCGAACCCAATACCACCGTCCCTGTCCTCGACGCAACCTTGTGCTTCCAATACGCCGTAGCTCGCTATGCACCCATAATGATGGGTTCCAGTGAACCCGTCTGGAGAAAACAACCATTGACAACCGGGAGAGTTGTTGTCGCAATCGTTTTGCGACTTCGCCGAACAAATCTCATCCTGTTCGTATTGCGGTGCCACCTCACGCGGGCACGAAAACGTGCGCTGTGCAAAGGCGCCAGAGATGCTACACTTGTCAAGACCCAACTCTTTCTGGCCCTGCGCTGTGCATATGTCTGAATGTTTGACGTGATAACCATGCGCCCGAATAAGTCCTGCCAGTTTCGCCACCAAACTTTCCGGCAGACATTTGTTGTCGCCGCACTGGTCGCCGCTAATCGCTTCATTGTAGGGGCCAATCATGCCGTCCAAATTGACTGCCGAATCAGAATAGTCATGGTCATACCTGGACGCCAGCGGGTTGACACCTGCTGCGTTTAACGGGGCCGGGGCACCACAAAACAGCAACCCAGTGTCCGAGAGCGTGTCCATGTTTGTTTTCATATCCGCAAACAACCCGGGCAGTTTCGCAGAAAGCATCTGCTTCAAGTCTTCCTCGATATGCTTTCGTGTCTTCAACTCCGAAGAGGGATTTCCCGCACCATGGTGGAACGTAGTCCCTTCGTATTTATGTTGTTCGTGCGCCGCGCCCTGGAAATCCGCAGACGTCCCAAGCTTATCTTCACTGCGAAAAAAGCGCGCATCCGCAGACGCTAAAGAGACAACCGTCAGGATGAAACTCTTCATAATGATAAAAATATTTGCGCCTTATATAATACATAACTGTTAATTTTACCTGTAACACGTTCCACATTCTTTATTTTTTTTACTATATAAGTGTAACCACGTGAAGCGAATGGACGTCAAAACATACCATATATCATGCTTTGCGTTATTCGTGGTATTGCTTTTGGGCCAATGGTTTTGCGTTGCGGTCGTTCTCACGTCTTGGGTCTTTCAAATCGCACACATCGTGTTGACGTATTGCTCGATGAAAATCCCATCGAAGGAGGGAACACAAGAACGATTCGGGCGAAACTTTTACGCCGAATCTGGGGTCTCTATATTGAAACCCTTGTGCGGTACCCGACCAACGCTGTATGAAAATTTGCGTTCCTATTTCACTCTCGAGTATCCCATGTTTGAGCTAATATTCTGCGTGGCGGATGAGCAAGATGCGGCACTGGAGGTGGTCGAGAGGCTGCGGAAAGAATTTCCAGACGTGTCCACACTGGTATCCTTCGGAACACAGGACGTGGGCATCAACCCGAAGATTTGTAACGTGTCTACCGGTTACAGCGTCGCAAACCACACGTTGATTTGGATGGCGGATGACAACGTGGTCGCTTCGGACGCCGCGCTTCAAGACATGGTCAACAAATGTGTCGACGGTGCACGACTTGTACATCAAGTTCCATGGTCTCTGTCTGGGCCCAACGTAGAAGCGACGCTCGGCTCCATGTCGTGCGGCTCCATACTAGAGCGTTGGTATTTTGCAGCAGCACACGGCCGGCCCTACACAGTCATCAACAACGTAGTGTGTACATGCCTGAACGGCATGAGCAACATGTTCTCCAAAAAACATCTGGACGAACTGGGTGGGCTCGCGCGCTTCGGCAACACGCTGAACGAAGACGGAGAGATTGGGTTTGCATTCGACAGGCACGGGTATCCGACGAGCATTTCCAACCACGCCGCCATTCAAAACGTGGGCGCCATCGACGTGTCGCAATACGTGGAAAGACGCGTTCGGTGGACACGGATTCGCAACAAGTACGGCAAAACGAAATGGACGGCCCCCTTTGAACTTGTTGTCGACTCACACGTCGTATCACTGTGCTGCCTGGGCATACTCGTACATTACCACGGAGCAGCGAGCGCCTGGGTGATGCCCTTGCACCAGGCCGCGTGGCTGCTGGTAGACGCAACTGCGTTCATGCTCATGGACAAGTCTGTCGCTTTGCCCAAAAGCTGGGAGAACCACAGCATCGACTGGGGACGCGTGTCCAAGACAACACGCGGTGTCTACTTTTACCTGTTGAATGCTCTTCAACACTACGGGATGTGGGTCGTGCGAGAATACATCACCGTTTACGTGCGAATACTCTCCCTCATAGACACCGACAACATCGTCTGGAAAGACAACGAAATACCCATCGACGACGACAGTGCCGAAGAGGAGGAGCCTGACAAGTCGGACTAATTTTACTATAAAAAGCATTATGTTTCATTTATTCATATGGGTACACTTTTATGTTGTGCAGCGTGCGAGACGGCGTCGTGTGTGTGCCACATGTGCAAATGCATACTCAAAGACGGCAAGATGTCCGCGTCCTGTGTAAACTTTGTCTACTTGTTCCTGTTTGCCCTCATGACCATGATTGCCTTTGTCTTGCAAGAATGGGGCGCCCCACAGATAAACATATACTCGTTTAACGTCGGGTGCGAAGACATACCGAACATCACAGTCGAAGCGTGCAAGGGAGAAAACGCCGTCTACAGAATATCGTTGGGCATGATGTTGTGGTTTGTATTCATTATGCTGGGGAACTGTTGTTCGGAAAGGGTTCACACGGGTCTGTGGGGTATCAAAATAGTGTCGCTGCTCGTACTCACATCAGGACTCTTCTTTACGCCCATGGTAGGCCAGGACGGGTACGTGCAATTCGCGCGGGTCATCTCGGCCGTGTTTCTGATTACACAGCTGCTGTACTTCATAGACGCTGCATACCACTGGAACAGTTATTTTGTGGACAGGGCGTACGGAGACCACTTTGACGAAAACAAAAACTGGATTGCCCTCGCATTGATGACGTGTTTCATGATGATGTTGGGCGTCGCCGTAGGCAACATACTTCTACTCATCTTGTACAACCATTGCACACGACAGACGGTGTTTATCACGGTGACATTGATTCTTATCGTGGTGGCCACCGTGTCACAATTGAACATACAGGACACAGACAGCTCGCTGATTACGTCGTGCATTGTGTCCGCATATGCTACATACTTGTGTTGGTCAGCGGTGTCCGCCGACGAGTGCAACCCGGAACAACACGTGACGTCCGAGCAGAGACTTCTGGCCTTTGGGTTGACCGCGCTTTCACTCATATGGTCTTGCCATTCCGCCGGGACGCGAAACATCAGCCAGCCATTACGATTAGAGCCAGAGGACTCCGACGACGACTCCGACAACGACGACCCACCAGAGACTATCGACGGACAATCCATGGTCTTTTTTCACGCAACCATGGCCACCGGCGCCGTATACATGTCCATGTTACTGACCAATTGGGGCACAGTGGCCGGACACCACAGCACCGCCCAAATGTGGGTCTCCATCGTATCGCAATGGGTCTCCATGGCTTTGTACGCGTGGACGCTGGTCGCGCCAGCGTGTTGCCCGAACAGAGAGTTTTAACGAATGTCTTTCTGCAATCTCGCCTCAAAGGGAACACCTCCCACAAGCTCCGAGTATACGACCACCACGCGTCCGCCTATTTTCGCGTGATTCTGACGCTCGGAATCGGTTCTACACACCACGACAAACATTTTGCCGCGGTACTGACAGACCAAATGAGACACCTGGCCAGTCAGAAGTCCAGTACCGGTCTGGTACCCAATGACAAGAGCAACTGACTCAAGTTTGGTAGAGGACATGGTTTAATTTAAATAAACGAAAAGCTATATACTCTGTTCGATGTTATTTTAAAAATGTGTCCGAACACGCTGCGATGTGTTTGCAATAGAATCCGTAATGACACTTTAGCGTCGCATGCCGGTACACATAGTCGGGACACGAACACGACCACGCACCTTTCGCATCGCACGACACAACGTACGTTTTGCCCGCCGACGACGCAGACGCGACGGTGAACGTTTGGTCACGCGTCAAGCCCATCAGTTTAGCTCGAGCCGCCGCCAACTCGGACGGTGGTCGGGTGGCCCACACCTTCTTCGATACGTGGCGTGCATTAAGAATGGGCAAACGTGGCTTCTTCTTCGCCCGGTGACGTTTCTTTTTGACACGCACTTGTTTTCGGATGGTTTTCAGCGCCTGGACAACCTTTTTCGACAAACGCTTGGGCGTGGTGCGCGCAGCTTTGGTCATGGTGTTGACAGTCCGGAATGCGGGTTTTAATTTTATTAAAATAAAACAGGTGCGGAATTTCTTCGGAAACAACACGGTCGCAGGAATTCTCGTCCACATATTCTGGTCTGTCCACCCACTTTACAGTACATACTTATTCTGCATACATACACACCATGAGCGCAAGTAAGTCGGCATCTCTCACGGCACCCGCGCTCAAACAAGCTCTGAAAATGACGGCAAAAGATTTGCAAGAGGCACAGAAAGCGTCGAACAGGGCTTTCAACAGTGCGCGGCGCAGCGTGTCCAAAATCCAAACGAGTTTGTCCCAGACGCCAGGACACGTGTTTGACAAGCCCGACACGCCGAGTATGTTGGGCGCAGCGGCAAGTGCGAACGTTATCATGGACACGCCGAAACCGACGACCGGTGCGGCGGCCAATAAGCGCAAAAGGAACAACCCTCCGAAACCAACGCGCAAAGCGATGTACAAAGGCTCTATTGTGGCCCCAGCGGGCTCCAAACAGCGGGAAAAAAAGAGCGTACCCAAACCGAAGGACAATGTGTCGGGGGCGGCGGCCAAAGAAACTAAGAAACAAGTCGCTATCGAATCCAGTGAGAGCAGCGACGATGGGTCTGCGATTTTCTGGGCGAGCACAGGTATGACTCCACCGAGCGCACAAGACAAAACCGCCATGGAAAAGACGTTTAACGACATGGACGCTGTATCTCCGGGCCTAAGTGACGGCCTAGAGGACGGTGAAGAATCTACGAAAACGCCGACGAATACGCCGACAGGGAAGGGCGAGACCGACGATGATTTGGCCCTCGCACAGTCGAGTGTGAAACGCAAGCGGAAAATTCTACCGTCTCCGTCGGCGGCGGCGCCCGCTGCAAAACGCCCAAGCCCTACGAAAGAGTGTCCTTCGTGTGGTGAGAAAATCGCTTGCGCTTGCCGTAAGTGTCCCCATTGTGGCGCAAGTGCCCTCAAACAAGATTACCGTTCGAAACGCGAACGCAAACGCAGACAGGAGCGGCTTGCATGCGAAGACAGCAAACGGGCAAAGAAAACGTACAAAGTGACAGACCAAACGAAAGCTTAAGGTGAAGGTTTATTGTTTTTAATTTGAAATTTCACGGTGTAAATATCCAACAACATTTGTGAGAGGTCTAATGGACTGTTCGTGTCCTTGTCAAACAAGTCCCCTTCGCACACGAGACCGTTGGTGGATGCCCAGGCACGCGTGTTCTCGTAAAGGCGTCTCAATGTCGTCTCGGGGTTTCGGACGAACCACTGTAATTCGTTGCCGGCGCCAAACGCAACAGACACCAGTTGGTCTTGTTTCCACACATCAAAATTTTCTGGCACGTCTCGCCAGTACAAATCCATACACGCCTCGGGCAAATCACTTGCACGGTGATATTTCTCGACGCGGTGCCACCCATCCTGGAACAAGTACAACGCCGTGCCGTTTCCACGGTGCAGTTCGTCGTAAATCCTTGCGAAAGTGGACGATAAAGCGCGCTCAAGCTGTTGACCCAGTGCGTGAATGGTGTATACGCGTGCCATTACCCCAGACTTTTCAAGATATTGTCGAGTCGGCGCCTGCGATGGCGGACTCTTCTTTCGACGGAAGGTGGGTTGGAGTTCGGTTTGTTGGTGGGCGTTTTAATGGTAAGTTTGGCGGTGTACTTTTTCACAGACTCTGCCACTTTTGTAGCGAGCGAGCTCATGTAAGGAAAAATAATCAAATTTAAATACTATGCTATCGTTGATTTACGTACAGCCATGGCGAATTTATTTTTTTCGCCGTTGTAATCGGTATCGATAACCCAACAATTCGTCTTGGAGTGTGGTTTCGACAGCTGTTCTTGTACCTCTTTCCAGGAGGACGCGACCGGCTCGTCGTTAATGTGAGTCACAATAGAACCGGCGTGCACAGACTCACTGGCATACGCTGGCGATTCCGGTGAAACACCTTCGACCACAATTTTGAATTCGAATCGTTTGTTGGGTGTCATAAAGTCCACCAATTTAAACATGCCCACGTGTTGGAGTCGCAGCGGCGCAAAGACGATACCCTGCACCTGTGCTCTTTGCTTGGCTTCGAATCGCCCTTCGTCACAGTATCCGTACGTCTGGCGGATTTCGGGCAGCTCCTCGTAGGTAGGTTCGCGGTTATTCATTTTAATCTGAGTGATGTTTCCGTCTTTGCGCAGTACATGCAGCGTGATGTCTTCACCGATTCCGGTGTCGTTGCACAGGTCGGTGAGAGACATCGGCAAATCGCGATGTTCGGAATACCAGGTGCCAGCGGCCGAAAAACTCGCCGACACATTCTGGTTGGAAAACTTGAACACCAAATCTCCCACTTGACCCCCAGCTTGCGCGTACAAAGATTTCGGCTCGATGTCGGTGACAAGTACGCCGCCCTGCGCCACGTATTTGCCCTGCTCGGTCGGACACTGGTAATGCACCAACAGGTCTTTCGTGTAAATGGGGTGCGACGATATACCCACGCGAGGAGAGTGTACATGTGTGGCCGGTGGTGGCAGGATTCGCACGACCGCGGGTGCCGTTTCCGGTGCAGATGCGTCCGTCAGCGTAGCGCGCACGTCTGTCCAACGGCGTTGGCCTTTCCACTCTTGTAAGCCTTCCCAGTCTGTGTCGCTGGCGAACGCGAGCACCTTTGACAACAGCTCTGGGCCACCGCGGTGCATGTGCAGTTTTTGGGGTTTTACAACATGGCGCCACATCCACGATTGGAACGAACGCGGCTCGCCGGCAACACGTCCGCCCAGTACATTCTCTGACCACGCGGTCTCAATGTCGGACATATTGTCTTCGAGCAATTTGCGTTCTGCGGTGGTCAGATGGTCTGCGACGGCGTACGCGACCGGAGTCGCTGTCTGCTGCTGTTTCGCCGACATCTTGCCTAGCATCGTCATGACAGCTTTTTCGCGCGCGTAACGTGTTTCGAGCGGCTTGAGTAGGGTTGGTAGCACGCGCTTGACAGTGTTTGCATGTATGAACCCGTTCTCACCGTCCACGTTTGCACCCGTCAATTTAAAGGTATTGATACCCATCACTTTGTACTTTGTGGGTATGAAATAGTGAAGACCCGGGATGGACTTTTGCGGGGCACTGCCCGCTTCGTACTTGACCGTCGCCACGAGCGGCCCTCCAGAATTTCCACCGTTAATGAGTGCCCCCGACAGTCCACGGATTTCGTTGTTCAGGTGCACACAGCCCTGGTATTGGCCCGTCGTAAATTGCTGGTCGATGAGACCCAATGGATGTCCCACGGCGTGCACTTCGAACCCTGTACGAAGAATGTCGGAATCGCCGAACGAAAACGCCGGAATATGGTTGAGATTGTAACGGTCTTGGAGGACGCGTTTCAGCGTTTGCTGTACCTGTGGCTCCACCTTGAGCAACGCGAGGTCGCGGTCATGGTTGACTGCCACCACTGTCACGGGTAGGGCTTGGTGCTCAATATACGTGGTCATAATTTTAACCACGGGAGAATTCGTCACGACATGCGCATTCGTTATCAGTAGGCCTTCTTCTTTAATCAGTTTGCCGTCCACAGACAAGAAAAAGCCGGTTCCAATGGCTTTGGCGCCGCCCGGGCCGCCAACGTGGGCTGCAATGATACGAACAACTTCTGGTAAATATCCCATTTATATGAATAATAGTCTCTTTATATACAGGTGTTTAACTAATTTCCATATCTACATACACAACCCGAAACAGCATTGACGCTGACGGTGCTGGACTTCCACATCGAACGAAGCGCGGTGGCGGCGAGACCTGTCAATGAGTTCGCGTACGACCTCACGCGGGTATCGTCCGTCTAAAATATCCATGCCGGGGTACTTAACAGTGGGACTGTCCGTGTCCAGTTTCAAAGCGAGAACGACGTGCTCTGTCGGGGCATCTTCGACGCCGCGAACCAAATCATGCCACTTTGCAATGTTTTCGAACGTTTGCGGTCTGCGCGCGTCGTACACGTAGACTGCTATGTCGCATCTGCGCGCAAACAACGGTACGACGTGGACAAACCGGTCGGAGCCACTGGTGTCCCAGCATCGTAGTATCTCCTGTCCGTCGCGGCACACAATGTTGTCGACGCCCAACGTTGACTTTATATTTTCGCGCAGTCTTCCTTCAGAGACCGTGGTCAAGAAGGTCGTTTTGCCAACCCCAATGTCCCCCAAGAATATTGCAGACGTGTGTGTCATTTATGCAGAGTTGGACGAAGCTAAATAGTAGTCAACCACTGCATGAGTATGATATCGTCTCGCACAATCATAAACATCAACGCAATGTACACGTAATGGTACAGCTGTAGAGGTGTTCTATACAGCCACATGAGTTGCCACGACCACGATATTGCACAGCACAACGCATAAATGGCGGCCGCACAACGGCGCAACCACACCTTCTCTCCACGTTTGAACAGCCATCGCACGGCAAGGTGGTAGTTGACAATGTACGACGACGCCGCGAAAAAGGTGTACACTAGCATGGATTGCGCCATCGGAGACGTTTGGAAATCCATGCCTAAACTCGTGAGAACCAGACACGTCGACACGACATGGTGTATGCGTGTCGTTTTGGGGAGTTTGTCCACACACACGAGACCAACAAAATCGTTCGCACCGTACAGTACCGCAAAATAGTGTATGTGGAACGTCTGCCAGATGTCGAACGCCCATATTGGATACACGATAAAGTATACTGCCGGAGGGAGCATTAGGGCGAGACACGCAGATTTGACAATGTTTTTCTGGACGTACATTCTGCGGTACATGGGCAGGGAGGTGTACGTCACGTAGTGCACCGTCAAATAGATGTCCACCGCGACATAACTGAGACGAACGAGGCTCGCACAAAAGAGACCGAATACGAGAGCACTGTGATGATACATACTTAAAGAGTTGGTTGGTTTTAATACCCTCAAAAATTACATTTTTATTACAGCATAAATTTACTCAACGATTGAATCACAGCCGGCCCTATTTTTCGTTTTGCAGTGACTTGCACAGACCGTAGCGCGTTCGGCGCCGAACGCAATTGCTCTTGTAGGTCGGCCAGGGTCGGCCAACGCGCCACGATAGCGGACGCCACGCGTTCCGAAACACTGGGCACTGTCATCAACATGAGCAGAAACACATTGTCGATTTTGCGTTTCCGCTTGCTCAACAGACTTTTGACCCCCGTGCCGCCTTGAATCGCCACGCCGATTTTCTTCTGGAGAGACCGAAGGTGCAGCGTCGTATCCTCGAGCCCCCGAGTCTGAATCACCCACATTTTGTCCCGTAGCATCGTGTTCCAAATCGCCGACGACAATGTCTCGGGAGGTTTGTTCTGTCTGTACAGGCTGCCTTCGATAAGGTACACGACAATCGCACCAGAAGCGCGCAAACGTGCTTTCTGTTCCCGCCACCGCCCGTCCGTAATGGACGCGGCGAAATCATCGGTGCGTTTACGCTCTACGATACAGGTCGTACCGTTCCGCTCGAATAGAACATCGCCCAGTGGCAGACGTTTCACTTCGAAATCGGCTTTCTCCAGACGTAAACGGGCGATAAGGTCATGCTCGCGGTCGTCGACAATCATACACTACAACATTTGCCAAACGATGCTGATCGACAAATGTTGAATGAGATTCAAAAGTGTACAAAGTCAAACGATTCTAGGTCGTCGATGTAGGCTTTCGTCTCTGTGTACCCGCCGATGAACCGCTTGTTCAAAAAGACCATGGGAAAAGTACGTGGGTTTTTCCCAGATAGTTTGTCAACGAAACGTAAGAAAATGTCCCTGTTTTGCGCAATGTAGTCGTCAGAGTTGATGACATGAGCCTGCGGAATCAGCTTTTTGACATTGGTGCAATAATTGCAGTTCGACTTCGTGTAGACAGAGTAACCATCTTTGGGCGATTCAAAACTCATGATGGTTGTGGGACAAGGGGGATATACTATTCTGGTGTCATTTCCTCCAAATCCGCTCTCTTGCGAAAAAGTGATTGTGCACGCCGAGCATTTTCCCATGCGACCTGAGATGGAAAGTGCGGGTTGTGTCCCAGAAATGTACCTACAATCTCTTCTGACGTGTAATACGGAAATTCTTCATACAACTTTCTTTTGTACTCTTCGTCAAGAACGTACGAACCGAATTCGAGCTGTTCCGTAGGTGGTACCCGCGCCAAGTGTTTTTCGTCCGACATGCTACAGTAAGACAAATGAACGTATAAATACACTCGTAATCTCCGACACATGGATTTGAACTTTGACCCTCTCCCCACAGTCCAAGACCAGCCACCATTGACGGGTTGGAGCCGTTGGTGCCATACGTACAAGACGAAACCACAGCATATTGTGCGATGTTCGTGTGTCGAAGATACTAGTGCCACAGCGTTGTTCGACGCTTGGAGTATCGTGCACGTGGCCACCGGCATGCTCTACTCGTTGCCGATGTTTTATGCCCATTCGGCATCGATAGGCTTTTTGACGTGTTTTGTGCTTGCTGTGGGGTGGGAAGTGTTGGAGAATACAGAATGTGTACGTCGCTGTTCGAAGAAGGCCATTGAAGTGTACGAGGGAGACAACATCTGGAACAGTGCGGCGGACGTCGTATCATGTCTGTTTGGGTTTTTGCTGGTGCTGTTGATATATATGCGTATACACAATGAGATATAAATTATTTTTTGCGCAAGGTCTGTAGTATCATTTGTTGAACGACTGGATGGTCTCTATTTTCGTAAAACTCTCGTAGGTCTTTCTCCAGCGTATCCAAGCATGTGTGCACTTCTCGTATGTACGCGGGCACCACATCTTCCATCGATGTGCCGGCCGCCATCACGCGCTGTTTTGCTTCCGCAGTGTCCGCGTCCCGGATGGGCATTTGCAAATCGCGAATCCACTTGAACGTAGTGTTGACCAACCCCAGCAACGCCTGGCCGTCGAACGCGCCATGTGTGAGCATTTGGCGAAATAAATCCACGTCGAAATCTTCTCGAATGCGCTGCTGTGTGCGTCCCGTGGGTTTGACTTTGGCCGCGATTCTGTCTGCAATTTCCGCGTACAACTGTACGATATGTTCATGGTGTCCATCACGGACAGATTCGCGTATCACGTCGTAGAATGCTTTGTGGTATTGTTCTCGGATTTGTTCTTCCATGTATTGTGGAGAAGGGCGTATAAATAATGCCTGGGGCAAAAAGATGATTGTACGGCTGAATGTCGGCGGACGGGTCTTCGTCACCACGAAAGAAACGCTGACCGACATGGGCGGGAACATGCTGGCCGTGATGATAGAGCACCCCAATCCGGCACAGGTGGTGGACGAACATTACTTTATCGACAGAGACCCGGATACGTTCAGATGGATATTAAATTACCTCCGTGGTTCACGCGTGCTCCCACCCAAAAATTCAGTCGAAATGCTCTTGCTAAAAGAGGAGGCCGAGTACTTTGCGATGGACGAATTGTCTACGCGGATACAACACACGATATGCCCGAGTTTTACCAAGGGAGACCATGTGTTAGTGCGCGGCTCGAAATTCACGATTATGGCAGTATCCGAGACTGGCTACAAAGTCACACGTCTGGGAAAGTACTTTCAAGTCAGTTCCGCCGAAAACGTGATATCCACACAAGTCGAAGTCGGCGATGTGGTCATGGCTTGGCACAAACCTTCGAACAAACGACGGCCGGGGATTTGCATGGCTATGCAGGGCAAAAACCGCGTGATTCAATACAACGGCGATGATGGTCAAGAAGACTGTGCGGATTCGGGGGTACGGTTTTAATAGTGTATTTAAAAGCATTTCTTGGTTTTTGTATGTATGGTTGTATTTTAACAGTGGCGTCGTTGTGTGTATTTCTGTTTAGTCAGTATACGTACTTTACCCACACACACTCCTTCGACCATATGGTCGCCTTCATAGGGCATCAACATGTGCGTAAATTCGAGCACGACTACAATAACGTACGCGCAGACCTGTGGGCATTTGGTCATCGAAAAAGAAAGTCGGCGCGCCTTCACTTTGGACTCGACGCGTTCGAAACGTTTCGCGATTACGATTACACTCACATGCTACTACTACACGAATTGCACGACGTTCCACTGGTCTCTTCGGACGATGTGATAGAATATAAACTGTTCAACAAAACCGTCGCCTCTCTCTGGCCGTATTTGAGCGAGTGGCCCGGCACAGAAGACGACCCCCTCAAGTGGTACCGCAGAAAAGGCGGCTTTGTGTCTACGGTGCATCTTTAATCTCTACGGCAATGATGGTTTTGTCTTCGTCGAACTGCCATTCGAGTCGTTTGTCTTTGAGTCTGGCCACAGTCTCGGTGTCTATCAGTACTTTGTGCGGATGCGTTACAGCAATCCAGGTCTCAACGGTAGTGGCGTCGTCGAACTCGGTAGAGAATACATGAAACTCGACGATGTCTTTTTGCGTGAAACGCTGGTGCACTGGAATTAGATTGTTCATAAGGATGGACATACTTACAATGTGAAAGGAAAATGTATATATACTTTTTAAACATTAAACACTGGGATTTATTCTCTAATCTGCTTCGCACGACCGTAGGTCTCTCGTGTGCCTCCAATTGATAGGTTTCCATGGAAAACACCGCCCCGGTGCGCAATCACTGTCCTCTGTACACGGCGTAAACCCACCGACCTGTCGCGATGTGCCTCCATTTTCGCAGTACCCGAACGCTGGACAACTCTCTACAAAAAGGCCTTCCCGTGCACCGAGGACAATTGCCTCAGCAAATGTTTTGCCGTCCCATTTACTGGACTCGTATTTCGCGTCCCCAATGCATACGTTGTCCAATGGGTTCCAGGTGATTTCTGAATCCACATTGTACCAGCAGGAACACTTTCCAGTTCCCTTACGACCCCAATCGCACCATCCTCCACCACCACATGCGAGAGAACATAACCAGGGCAATTGTGGATGACATACTGGCTGTGGGTCGACCGAAGATTGGTCTGGTAAGGTCGGGCCGAAGTGGTAGCTACCTTGGGGTTGAAATATGTCTGTAAGTTGACTCGCTGCAATCTCTGTGGAATATTTGCACGGTTTGCACGTGTTGTCGTAATAATTGGGGGCGCATTCGTTACAGGTGCGGTCGTCCTCGTCCTTGTTACCACAGTCGTCGCAGTCCCCTTTGTACCTGGGAATGTAATGCGAGAGCATCCATGAAGATTCGGGTAAAATCTGACACGAGCACGTCCCCGAACCGAGCGGGCCGTCGTCACACTCTCCGTGGCCCGAACAGGCACGGTCACCACCGCCCGCGGGACACATTTTACAATCACGTCCCCAGTGTCCTGGCGCACACAGCGAGCATTGACCGCTTTCGTCGGGATTCCCGCACTCGCACAACTCGCCGCCCCACTGCACGATGAACTGCAAATCGACAATTTGTGTGATGGGGTCGACGAACGGCTGGCGTTTGCACATGCATTTCATATTCAAATACTCACCCAGTACCCCGTCGTCGCGCGCGGAGGCAAAGGAAGCGCCACAGGTGCCCAGACCACCCGAACAAATGGTGGACGTTTCTTGGGATATCCAATCGTACCCGGGACAGTAATCGCAAGCGGGAGACAATTCGTGATGAGGTTTGGTATTTTTGAGCGGTGGGCCAAAAAACGTGGGATTGCAGTTGCATCCACCGTCGCCGTGGTACGACTCATCGCAGCAAAACCGATTGCTACAGCGTCCGCCAGTGTAGTATTGCTTTTTACCACTCGAGTCCACGCTGATGGGGTCGCCCAAACAATCGCTGTCGGTGGCACACATGCGACGCTCGGGCCCGTTCCATTTTGCCCACAGTGGGTGAATGGGCATTTCGACGGCTTCACAGCTGCCGCGGCAATTTTGGGATGTTTTACAATCGCTGTGCACAGTGCACTGCTCAACATGGCTAATCGTGCACGTTTTATGCCAGTCTGGAAAATTCTCTTGATGCCAAACGTCATCCCTACACACGCCACGGTTATTACACTGTATTCCCTTGATATCTTTGAGAAGCATCCAGTTCGAGACAGTGTTATCTTCGTCGTATCTAAGCTGGACACGGACGTGGGTGAGTGCATGTACGTTGTTCGTGTCCGGCGACCGGTCTGTCCAATCGGTGCACGTTTCTACCAACGTGTCTGGACTGCACGTTTGGAGTGCGTACAACACTCCCGCTTTATTATTTCCGTCCGTGATTCTAGTTTCCCCAGGTACAAGGGGGTTGTTAGTCTTGTCGGACAGCATTTTCTTGGGCACGTCGTTACCGAGAGGACACGGCGAACAGTAATAACCCCAGTGATTTGGCATGCATTCGTCACATATATGCCTGTTGTCCTCCGAAATGGTGTCCGGGAACAAGTTGGAGTAATTTTGCCAGGGCCTCCAACCCGTATCGCAGACGTCGCATTCGTCGCCAGTGTACCCCACGGCGCAGAATTCACAATTTTCTCCTTCAAAACCGGTTTTGCAGATGTTGCAGGCAGGTTCGTCGTCCACGGGTTCGGGTTTATGTCTGTCGTCGCAACGGTCGCACTTGTCGCCGGCCCATCCGAAATCACACGCGCAGATACCAGTGCCTTGAATTCCTGCATGACAGACTCCATGGTCGCACTGACACGGCATGCAGGTGGGGCCGTATTGGTCGTCCGCGCAAATGCACTCCCCCAGTCCGTACGGGTGCTTCCACGTGTGCCAAGTACCTATAACACCACATCCTGCGGCAATCACCAGCACCAAGGAACTCAACACCATTCTAGTCATCGTCCAGCGTGGCGCGTTGTTCAGTTTTTGCGCAATGACCGAACTCGCAACGTACAGAAACCAGGTCGTGGCAATCACACCACCCACTACAATCCAAGCCATACCCATCGCCCATCCGGCCGGCGTGTCGGGTGAAATGTACATAGAATCATTCATTCGCGATACGCCTAGCGATACAAAAGTCAAACCAGCGTAGATAGAAGCCACACTCATGATTTTGTGTATATTCTCTTCCGAAAAGTGTGTGGACATCTTTATGTTGTTGAAGTCTAGTATTTATACAACAAAATATTAATTATATGATGATTATTGTTTCGCTTTTTATTACCGTAGTGTGCTTTGTTTTATTATGGGTAGAGAACATTTGGGACGGATTTTTCCATATGGGCCCGCCCTTCACGGTCGGGTCGATTACCATTGACCAATGGTGGAAGTGGTGGGTCTTTGTCGGGTTGTTAATTCTTTATCAGACGACGAACGTGTATATGGAAGAAACCATGGGTAGAGAAATCGAACGCCAACATATTGAACAACGCAAGTGGACGCGCAAAGACGTGTTTTATTTAGGTTGCTACAACATGTACAGATGGCTCGGCAGCATACTGCACATATTGGTGGCTGTCACGCGCCTCGACATATGGTTTGCCATCGCGGTCGTCGACACCGTGGCGCGCGCGTGTATGTGGACACCGTCGAGCGGGCGCACGCCACGGCGCTTTACAAACACACCTTTTCCGCTGTAACAATGCCGCGGGTGGCGTGCAGAAGCGCGACTTTCGCAGGCCCATCGTTTAGTTGATTAACGTGGGTGCGTAATTGGCGCATGAACTGCTCGTGGCGTTGGTTTAAAAATCCCAGATGAGCCTGCTTGTGTTCCAAGGATTGCTTTTCGTTGCGTGCAGAGTCGATGTCAGTGTTGAGTTTCATGAGCTCTTTGGTTTTCCTGCGGCGTTTGTTCGTGTTGGGCTGGTTGTTCCCGTTGCCTTTGCTTTTGACAAAGAAGGGTGGAGTCCGTATGGCTTTGTCGTACAGGAACTTCCCTTGTGAATACGGGGTACCCACAATAACGAAGCACGGCTCCACGTTGTTCGTCTGAAACTTGTAGTCTTTGCCGATAGGAAAAGCACGGGCCTTGTTGGTCTGCTTGTCGGTTTTCTTCTTCAACATGCGTATAGACCTGTTGTTGGTGGTATTTATCCACAAACCCGACCGCCCCCGGTAATGGTCACAGACGCTCTTTTTGTCTTTCAGGTCGGGAAAACGAACGTCCGTGCTCGTGCAATTGTCGTGAAACAAACACATCGTCATAAGGACGTGCGTATACTCGAAATTAGATGGGAAGTTCGCTTGTGGGTAGCGTCCTTTCACAGGTTTACATCTCAAAATCCGGTACATACCCGAGTCGTCGCGATTGACGTTCTCGAGGCCGATAGTACTAGGCAGACGTGTGTGATACTTGTGAGGCTGTTTCACGAAGTTGACCATGTCCGCGACGGCCCACGTCTCGTTTGCAACCGGTTGAGACAGGCTAGGGCCGGCCACGTCAACCCATTCGTCGTCACTCATGGTCTCGCTGTCGGTACGGTTACTCATAAAGGAGGCCATATTAGAAGTCACTTATGTGTTGATTATGTTTAAAAATATTTTATTTTAATAAAATAAAACCTTGCTGAGTATCCATAAAAAAGTTCAAGCTCAGGTCGAGTTTTATTTTATTAAAATTAAATCTTGCTGAGTATCCAGAAAAAGTTCCAACCAGACACGAGTTTTATTTTATTAAAATAAAATCTTGCTGAGTATCCAGAAAAAAGTTCCAACCAGACACGAGTTTTATTTTATTAAAATAAAATCTTGCTGAGTATCCAGAAAAAAGTTCAAGCCGGACACGAGTTTTATTTTATTAAAATAAAATCTTGCTGAGTGACCGAAAAAAGTTCAAGCTCAGGTCGAGTTTTATTTTATTAAAATTAAATCTTGCTCTGAGACTGAAAAAGTTCTGCCACGACCGAGTTTTATTTTATTAAAATGTTGTACCCGTTTGCCCACGTTTCTGTGAACGATATCGAGTTCATACTTCGACACCGTATTCGTCAACCCGACCCATCTAAAGGTGTTGCATGGCATGCTTACGACATGTACATGAACGAGGTGACGATTTCGGAGTCCTACATGTGCCCGTTGCCATCGCAATGTACCTTTCACGGCGAATGGTTGCACGAGCCGAAATTTTACATAGAGCGGCAACAGGGTTCGGAATGGATACGGCACCCTGTGAAGCACACGACGTTGGCCGGGTGTGTGCGTCGAGGGTGTCGTACGGGACAGTTTCACATGCACGGAAAAACGTGGACATGGAGCATGGAGAGTATGGACGCGTTCCACGATTCGGAACGATGGTTGCTGCGTGTTATGACACCCGGGGGCATCTGGATTTAATATTCGAGCTGAGGCCCACAGTGTATGGATAGTCCAGAATCGTGTGCAAAGGTTCTGTATTTGTCGGTACTGTATACTATTTTGAATGTACCGAGACCCCACATTCGTATAATTTCAAGGTATATACTATACCCGGGCGATAATACCGCAGGATTCGCGGTGACAAGGTAGACGTTTTTCTTCTGAAGTTGGATATGTGCAAACATGTGTCTCAGTTTTAAGAATCGCTCTGTTCCACCAGAGTGAAGCACTGCCATGCTTTTCGAGAGTGCGCGTTGCTCTTCGTCCGTGTGCGCGCCCATTTCTGCGCACCAGTATGCGTAGGAACGCGTGGACATACATTCGAATTGTTGCAGTGTTCTGTCCCAGTCGAAAAGGATGGTAGAGACGTTGGGTGCGTTGACGGTCTGTATAACATGTTGGAAAAAATCCTCTCCCGTCTGCAAATGGTTGCCCGACAATGGGTCAAAGTGCGTGTGTTTGAAATGATGTATGTACATTTGTGCTAGTTTCCGCACGTCTGCAGATTCGCGTTGTACCAGGGCTACGAAAGCCGCCGAATCTCCATGCTCGAATCGTGGATTGTCGTACACTTTGTGGAACAGGATGTATGGACATAACGAATACGTATCTCTGTTGGCGTAGCTGTTGTCGTAAAAGTGCCCGTACATGATATGTGATTACGTGAACCTAAATAATACATTTTAAAAAAGAGAGTATAAATGGTTTCCAACCCGATCTATCATATCCCTGTAATCTTAAATCACATATGCCGAAAGCACCCAAGAAAAAGAAGAAGAAAAAGAAGAAGAAAAAGCGCGAGCTCATAAACCCCGACGATTTCAAAGTCGCTGCTCAACGCGACGATTTGGACTTGCCTTCGTTCGAACTGCAAAACGTGGTGGCGACGTTCAATCTTGGTGTCGACCATTTAGACCTGCGTGCAATCGCGCTGGAAAAGGCCTTTATCGAATACAACCCGCAAAAGTTTGCCGCTGCCACGATACGCATTCGTTCGCCGCGCACCACCGCTTTGGCCTTCGCATCTGGCAACATGGTGTGTACAGGTGCAAAGACCGAACTGGAATCAAGGTTGGCCAGTCGCAAATATGTACGTCTGTTGCAGAAGCACGGCATTCCGGTGTCCTTTCGCGCCTTTAAAATTCAAAATATAGTCGCGTCGGCCGAAATCCCCCACACACTCAAGTTGTTGGAGCTGTCCCGCTCTTACGGGCCTTATGTGTCTTACGAGCCGGACTTGTTTCCTGGACTCGTATTTCGAACGACGGCGCCTAAGCTGGTGTTTTTATTATTTCGCAGTGGAAAGATTGTTATCACGGGGGCGAAATCGAGAGGGGAAATTGAAACAACGTTCAAGGCGTTGTTTTTTGGAATTATCGTCAAGTTTATCGATTGGGAAGATACAAGCCAATCGTCTTCGGATTACAGAGCTAAAATGAGAAGAAAAACAAATTATGGATTGTGATTATTATGTGCAAAAAATTCGTGTACAAATTGTTTAGATGTTTCGTCGTCGCTGGTGTGGCCGAGTGGCTCGAATTCAAACGCGGCTGGTAATTTTTTCAGGATGGTTTGGAACGCCTCTGGGCCGTTCCGTTTCAACCATGATACGCATTCAGGTGGAGCCACTTCGTTCACGCGATGTAGCACCATGTACTGACCAGAGTCGGAGGTGAGCATGAACGGTTGTGCTTGCGAACTTGTCTGTTGTTCTTTTGTTTCTTGGTCGTCAATGGGTTTGAATGGTAGTTCTTGACTGTGCATGTTTTCTGCAAACCATGCTCGCCATTGGTCGATGCGCGACGTGAGTGTTTCAATGTGGTGCTGCTGCGATGCTATCTGTTCGAACAGTAATATGTGTTTCGAGGACGAAGGGTCTTTCGACAATTGTTTCTTTTGCAAGTGCTTGAAGAGGGTTTCCATCGGCTGGTCTGTACGCTGATGTCGGACGCGCTTCCACGAAGAATAGCGTGTGTGATATTCGTCCAGGCATTCTTGAATACAAGTCTCCGTCCAATCTGTCAACGATTCAAACGTACGAATAAACCGATGGTTGTCGATGGTGGACGGGTTGTTGAACACGGGCGTCGCGTCATGGCCTGGTTTCTGCCACGTACATTTCCAAATCAAACCACCCTTAGCTACCTTTCCTGTGAATATATGTTTCTTGAACGAAAAGTACAACACATCGTTCAAAAAGACAATTTGGGTTTGAAGCAATTGCTGTAATCTCCTCATTGTCAGTTGTTATTATTTTTTTTGGATTCGTTTTTGAATCCACTTATTCGTTACACATTCTAAAATAGACGAACACTGTGACTTATAAAAATGTACCGACACATGTCGATGTTATGCGTATTGTGTCAAGAACCGAACCCGGATATGTGCACTGAGTGTGGGCACAATTATCACACGACCTGTTTCCAACAGTGTTGGAAAGAGCACCATCTACCATGTTTCGAGTGCTCGAAAGCACTGGGTCACGCATTTTGCGATGAAAACACACTCGATTGGTTCGTCGGTGTCAATAGTGGTGCACAGTGGTGCGCGTGCTATAAGATTACAGCAAAAGAATCAAAAATTGTTCGCACAAGTCAAACTATGCGTAAATGGGAACGTAAGAATGGGAGATTAAGTTCTCGAAATATGTTTCCAATGTGTTTCAACATTTGTGTCTCATAGTTTTAGTATAAAATGCGTTCCGGTATTCAAAGACAACACATGCAGAGAATTGAGAACTTTACGACCCGAACAAAATTGTTCATTTTTGATTTAGAATTCATCGGGGATGTTCGCAAGCTGGACGGGTGTCGCATTTGGGAAATCGCGGTGTTCAGCGTGTCCACAAACCAGTGGTTCGTACGAGTGGTAGACCCTGACCCGTCCGCCGTCGTCTTCCCGGAACCACCCATACCCGAAATACCGCGTTTGACGCGCGCCTTTTTGAACGAAGAGAAAGCAGACGTGTGGGTCGATGCGTTCTCGGACATGGCCGTCTGGGTGCAACAGCAAATACCCCCGGGGTCTTTCCCCGTGTTCATCTCACACAACACATTTCGCGCAGACAAGCCTATTCTCGAACTCGAATGTCGGCGGTATGGTGTACGAATGCCATTGAATTGGTATTTTTTCGATTCGCTGCATTATGCCCGCAGTGCCACGCGCAATCCCGCTGGAAACTACTCGTTGTCAGGTCTACACGAGCAGATGTTCAACTGTGGCATCGAAAACGTGCATCGTGCCAAATCGGATGTGTTGGCATGTGTCAAAATTTTGTCGCGATTGACAAACAGCACGTGGCGTTTGATTGGGCCCATGTATCCGTCCTATAGCACGTCGTTGCGTAGCATACGTTGGATTGGACGCAAAGCCGAGCAGTTGCTGTACAGTGCTGACATTCGGTCTGTCGAAAGTCTGTTCGCGCGCATCAAACACAACATCGAGCAAGATTATCTGATGCTATCCATGGACGAGATGACGTCTGTGCACAAAACACTACAAAACATCTTCGGGCTCGAATTACCCAGTGACAACATCAATAATATTATGTCAGTGATTAACGGCATGCGCTCCGTCAGTCCGTTCAGCTTTACGTTTATGATAATGTCAAACTGACATTGTCCGCAATGACGTCAAGTAGCGCGACGGTGGTAACGTCATTTACATAGGTGGTCTTCAAGTTCTGAAGACCGGACAGCGACAGTCTCAAGTATTCGCGTACTCGTTCATTGTCTGGAGCGAGGGTCAGCGCGTTGGTATATACATTGCGAATACGACTGATGTCCGTGACGCGATTCTGCGCGGCGTACCACCTCTTCGCCCACGTGGGTATCCAGTTGGCAGGTGTGTGAATCCTGAACAACGGCTCAGTTGTATCTAATCTGGCATGGCATTGTAATTTGCTTAACACTCTTAAATTAATTAAAATATTTTCTATATCTTCCATACTATTCTAGTGTCTATATTTAAATACTTGAAAACCGAATGAAATACGGACCCTCTACTTTTTTCTTGCGGTTGTGCACAAACTTTTTCACGTCTTCGGTATTCATTTGTGCGCTGGATAAATCCATCATCGTACCGTCTTTCATTTTAATCGATGTCTCTGCAGATTTGCCGCGGATGGCCTCCCACGTGGTTTTGGTCAGCTTGCTTGCCAAGCTGGACAGTGGGTCTCCCTTGTACGGTGGCATGAAATGCACCATTAATCCTTTCGACTCGCCCAGACCAGACGTCCGCACCGCTTCGACGTATTCTTCCAACGTCCACGGGGTGGGCCCTGCTTCGTTCTCTACTGGTGGCGTAGGTGCACGAATACTCATTCGCATCGCCTTTTCATATTTTGACTCACTCACCACAAACGACTTTGCAGCCGGTGCGGGGGTAGCATCAACTTCTTGTGCAACGTGGTCGACGTTCGACTTTGTCAGGCGTCTGTATAAACTAAACAAGCGACTGCGAATCGGTAACCCTTCTGCTTTGCGTGCTTTGATAACGACGGAAACGAAGTCACACTCGACTTGTTGGTTGGCTGGTAGACACGTGAAATTTTGTTTGTTGAATTCAGCAAACGTGGGTATGACTTTTTGACGGCGTGCAAGACGTTCATACAACTGGCACGATTCTTGTAGGGTCAAAGACATTTAAAAAAATACACAAGTGTTTTATAGTGATTATTTTCTATTCATACAGACTCTACTCAGAGGAACTTTCTTCGACAATGGACGACAACGGGTTCATCTCGACAGACACGACAGCTGGCTCTTTCGACTCATTGTCCACTGCGCGCGTCAAAAACACACACTGGTGCTCCGCCATTACAGCCAGCGTCAATTTATCCACCAAATAGACCTCTCCCTCGTGCCGGAACACCGTCCAGCTGTCCTCAGACGTTTCAGACGGGTGACCGTGGAAAAAGGACACCAAACGATACGCGCGCCCTTCCACATCTGCACGCACCTGGACACATTTGTTCGGAACTATGCGCGCCATTTTAATGGTCTCACAAACGTCCTAAATAGGGTTAAAACATCAACCCCGATGGATTTTTCACCAGCTGCCGTTTCGTCCGACCTCTGACGGGCGCCATCAATTCCAAGTCCTCCGAAAAATCGCCGACATCTTCCACCGTTGCTTTTTTGTACGCGTGTTTTGGTGTCTTGCGGTACACCAACGTTGCTAGAACAGTGTTTGTAAACTGTAGCACAAATAGTATGACTGACGCGGTGAGCCAGAATCGATTCACGAGATATCGTTCGTGATTGCAGACAGAATTGCACCCCCAGTACCAACAATAACTAATCGACGGTGGTTGTGTCAATTGGTCTCCGGACGGAAGATAGTCTACAATACGAGCCTGGAATTCCATCATAATCCGCATGTTGTGACGCTTGTTCAGGTTCAGTGCGTCCAGGTTCTCAAGACTCGAAGCATCCTCACTACCAATGTTCATGACCACGTCGGGGTCATCGCGCCAGCCGTACGACGAGGCGCGTGACCAGTCCATGTACGTTTCAATATCGTGTGGGTCGATAGTGAAGTAACGACCGTCCTGCATTTGTGCATTCATATAGTTGCCCTCCGCATCCGTTTTTTCTATGTCGACCAGGCGGGTCATAGAGACCGACGACGATTGGCCATTGAGCGCGCGATTTCCCCAAAACCAAAACGTGCAATCACCTCCGGCCGGTTCGGAGTACAATATATCGCGGTCGTGCACGTGCTCGAACCTGCTCGTCGGACAACCGGTCGACTGACCGACGTCCGAACAGGTTTTTTCCATGTCGTCCCCTATCAGGCCAAGGTTCCAGGCGCGGAGCATGCTGAACGTGCCTTGCAAGACACACGCTGCTGCGAAAAAGACAATGGCAATGAACACCGCGCGTTTCGTCGGACGACCGGACGTGCTAAAAGCCAGCACTCCAATGACCAAGGTAAATGCGGCTGTGACGCACTCAACGATAGCGTAGGTGTAAGGTAAATCCGTGTCATCGTAGCCGGACTGACCGGACAAGTATAATTGATTGTAGTCTGTCATGTAAAACGTTACGGAATATGCCGCAATCGAAAGCAGGCCGAATATCGCACACAGGTAAGAGATTGCAGTGACTATTTCAGTGTACATCATAGCCAGTGAGGTCATCTATATATACCATAAAATATTTGTTTGATGTTGGCTCGAGTTTTATTTTATTAAAATAAAAATTGCCTCTGAGACCCAAAAAGTTGAGCCATGCCTCGAGTTTTATTTTATTAAAATAAAATCTTGCCGGGTGACCGGAAAAAAGTTGGGCCATGACCGAGTTTTATTTTATTAAAATAAAATCTTGCTGAGTGACCGAAAAAAAGTTGGGCCATGACCGAGTTTTATTTTATTAAAATAAAATCTTGCCGAGCGCGAACACGTAGACGATGGGATTTTGTGTGTGGGGATATATAAGCAACTTTTAGCCAAGATAAATGATTGCGTTGGTTTTCGCAATATGTGTATCCGTGTGCCATGCCCATGATTTCAGTTATTTTGAACGGACTTTGTCTACCAAGCCGGATGGTTACGAATCCGTGTGGTCGACACAATCTATAGACTGTGACGTGGACACCTACACTGTGACAGACACTTTTCTGAAACGATTTCTCGGCCTGGGTGAACAGTATCCGTACGTACTGCTGACGCTCAAAGACAATGCTACAAACTTTGATACGCACGTATGGGAGCCGGATAAGTGGAACGTTGTGACCGAAACGGGAAAGGATGCGAGTGTGACCGAACAAATTGCGACACTGGTGTCTATCAAGAATACCGTGCCCCCCAAGGTATGGAACCAACCGGACGGCATGAATGAAGAGTTGGGACTGCAATACGCACCCGAAAATGTTTCAGCTTCGAACGTGTCGTTCGTGCTGTATTATGCGAATGCCACACGTGCAATGGATATAGCGGATATCATGCACGTGGTTGCTGCCAAGTACCCAGAGGTCAATATGTATTGTTGGGACTTGATGGTCTCTGACGCACCGCAACCGTTCCAGTATGTGCCGACTGTAGTCGTGCGGAACAAAGTCGTGCACGGCGACACGCTGAAAGAGTTGCAGCAGCCCTTTACACAACTGCAGTTTGACCATTTCGTGGACGCGAATCTGGAGATGCAAGACATTAATCAAGCCTACCTGAGGCACGTGAACCTGGACTTTAAGACTTAGTCGACGTATTTAAAGTGCCCTACAAAAAAAAGCATATGTTTCTATCTTTCTATGTGTTGTACAGTATGATGTATCTTGTGTATGCCGACACGATTCAGTCTACGATTGAGAGCACTGTGATGGGACACATGTATCTGTACAGCGTTGACGACATGTGCACAACGGTGATGCGCAGGATGGCATACAAGGGCATTTTCATTTACGACCATTCCATTTGTCCAGAAGCTCCTATTCAAAGCGATTATGCCGATACCCTGCGCGAGTTGTACGAATACTATCCACTCATGGACAAGTCCTACGTCCAGAAACCCATGAGAGCTTTCGTTGACGCACAACACCAAGCGTTCATCCACTGCACGCGTGCCTTCGACATGGTGCAATACGTGGACGAGCTGTACCCAGTGTTCGAGTTCGCGCCGTGTTTTGAAGCGCCAGGCACAGTAGACGCGGGCACGTACGAACACCAAGTCTGCCAACCGGTCAAGCATCTGTACATCGGAAATGCGACCGATTTGGTCATCACCAGCCCGTCCTTACAAAAGTGTTTTGACAGTCTGGATTTCATGGCGGAAAAGCGTGAGAAATACACGGACGCACAGTTGTTTGAAGCAAACATGCCGGGAGTTATCGCGCCGGAGATGTCGCGCGTCTGGACGACGTTTATGCCCGGGTGGTTGCGCAATCATTCGAACCACCCCATGTTCTGATTATGTCGCGCCAACCAGTTCGTTTCGTTTGGTTATCATTGTGTCCAGCATTTGGCGGGCCGTCGCGCGGGCTGCTTCGGTGTGCTGCAATTGTTTCGTAAAGATGACATAGTCGTCGATGAGATGGTGCTGTAAATGTTGTTGTTGTCGCGCGACCACATCGTGTAATACTCGCACGCAATGCTTCAAGTCTTCGCGCGTGTGGTGGAGCCACAATTCTGTAGACTCCATCGCAAGTTCCATTTCGTTCGTGTATTCTTCGACGATGTGATGAGGCATTTTGTTGGCGAGCGACGCACACTTTTCAACGGCGTGCGTATGATGTGTCACCTTGACTTGCACATCACGCAGCGTGAGCATTAACTCTCTACGGGCCGACATCAATAGTTGCTCTTCGTTCTCTGAGTGTTTTTTGGCGTCCAAAGCGTCCATGTAGGCGCTTCCCCAAGCGTCAATATCTCCGTGGTGGTGTATAAAATTGTTGTCGAGACATTCTTGAGTCGTGCGAAGCAAACTCTCCTTGTCCCACTCTACAATTTTGACAGGGACGCAATACAAGACTTTGGAAGTTTCCACAGCGGCGCGCACGGTGGTCAGCAAAAGCAGTATCCATTTCATAGTATAAATGTTCGTTCACCATTTATAGATGATTTTCCTGTTTTTTATATTGATGACGTTCGTGCAAGCGCATACACGCACGTATATTCACACATGCCTCCTGTCGCTAGACCCATACTCGGCGTCGAACAATGCCGAGTATATGATACGTGCCTCTGAAAAGTGCCTGTCGCGAGCGTACGTGCCATTTCCCGATAGTTTTAAGCCCAAACTCAAACAGGTTTTGACGCTTTGCATTGACAAGATACGCGACAGTGAGCGTTCGCGTTCAGAGTACCACGCACTGGAGAAAAGCATTTCGTCGATGACCTCGGATTTGGGTTCTTCGATTGTAGAGTCACAGCACTTGCTCGAGAATTTGGCCTTTTGCGCGACGCCGCTGAAATCCATTACGTCCGTGGACATCTACGAAGAAAGCCGTTTCGACTCGATATCGAGAATGTTCGTGCGTCAATTGGAAAAGGCTGACCACTGTATCGTGCACGGTGTCGAACACGTCGAAGAAATGACGGATGTCGTGGAACAGAAGATTACAGAGTTCCGGTCGAAATACCATCTGTGGAAAAACATAACCAAGCAGAGAAGTTTGGACGCCACGAAATGCAGGGAGGACATTGACAGGATGACGTCCGACATTACCAGTCATATTCTTCGCTCACTGCATAATGTATGAAAGATAATGCGAGATGATGTGGTTTCGAAACAGCTCGACGGCGCCGCGCAGTTGGTTATGTTTCAATTCCTTTTCCGCGAGTGCAGCTTCCACAGCGTCGGTGTCGGAGGTGATGTTATGTAATTGTACAATGTAGGAGCGCAGCGGTATGGCTTTCACGTATTCTAAGTATTGAGCGTTTTGTTGAAGGTACTCTTGAACGTTGCGCAAGTTGGTCTCGTCAGAAAGGTGTGTAATGGGAGGCAACTCGGATTCGGCCAGCAGGTACTTGAGATTCATCCTGGTGGCCACGACATTGCGTTGGATGTTTTTGATTTTGCGCTTTGCCTCGGCTTCTCGCGTGGCGGCATCATGTTGAATGACTTGGTAGGCGTCCAGCGCAGTTTTGTACTCGTGGACAGGGTCTCTCAGACTCTCGTCCACAAAATCCGAGGTGACGCGGAATAAATGCGTGTCCCGCATACACGAATGTACGTTTTGCAGGATGACATCCACTCTGTCACGGTTGAGTATTTCGAATTCCGTACATGTGAAAAGTTTAGATTTGACGGATGCTAAATCAAGCGCGCGAACGACAGTTATCCACATCATTAAAAATAACATAACCATGTTTCGTGTTTATTTTTTACGGTATATAAGTACATATTTTTTATTCGTATTAGAAAATGAACAAACTTTTTCTAACATTGTTTGCGTGTATGTTAATTAGCGCAAACGCGCGATTTTTTAGGGGCGGAGACTTGCTTCAACAGGGGGTGGATTTCTTGAAATCCGTCAACATTTTGCAAAACTCCGCCGACTTTCAAGGTGATGCGCACTACGAGCACACGCATGGTGGTGATGTGGAGCACCGAGCTGCAGCGGCGGGGATGACCACTGAAGCCCACATTACCTCTGAAATTGCAATTAATCTGGGGGCGAAAATGCCAGGTTATATTGCTCAAGTGCGCGAAATTCTGGAAACACAGGTAGACACTGGTGTGACATTTTGCGGACATCCTTACACGCGTACCTCAGGAGCTGGACACGGTCAGAAACTTTCCGAAATCATCGGAAACGACCCGTTTTCTGCTGAGCACGCGTACTCTGACTCTGCTGTATCTTTCGACGGTGTTGTTGCGAAAGACAGCCAGATTTCGTTGGCAGATGACATTAACCAATGTGGGCCCTCGGACTGTGTGTCGGGTTCCATTGTGTACTCCGTAGCACAGTTCATCCGTGCTCAGGGGTACCACATCAACCACGCCGATATTTGCCGTGCCCGTGGTACGCAGGTCGACATTACGTCTCAAACGTGCAATCTTGTGACGAGCCCGTCTTTGGTCAAGCAGTTCAACTGTAAGAAAAAGACCGGGTTCTCCGACCAATGGAAGTACGACCGCGAATGCGCTGCCTTCGGCGTCAACTACCGCGTGAACAACGACGGTACGGTCAACACCGACTACGGCAACCCTGCCGGCAGTTCACCGTGCGATGCTACCACTGGCGGCGCTGCCAACTGCATCGAAAACGACGATACTTGCATCTACGACCCGGTCAAAGTCGCCGCGCTGGACGGTGGAAACTTGTGCGTGGAAGACGTCGACAACGCAGTTGTACCGTCCCCGTGTTCGTACCTCTCTGCAGGTGCCGGGCTGACTGACGCCAACGGTGACGCCTGCACGCCCGTGATGAACCAGCTCAAGCGCACGCTCAAGTACGGTCTCATTGAAGGCAACGGCGCCGAAATTCCGGACAGTACGGTGGTGACCGGCGCGGCGGACGGATGCACCTCGCTCCGTGGCATTGTGCTGGCCATTAACGGTAACAAACTGGAACGCACGTACGTCTCCAAGCAGCACGATGCTGCCGAGGACTACTGGCAAGGCCAAATTGATGACACGAAATCCATCGTCAAAACCATTCGCGCAAAAATTATCAACCTTCAGGGTCTTGATAATTTTTTCTACCCGTTGGAGAAATCCAAGAAATACGAATGCGACTCTGAATTTGGAACTTTCGAGCAGGGCATTGACGCCGGTGGCGCCGAAGACCCCAAATGCGACCTCGCGGGCACCGACTACAGCTCGTTCCAGGGCACGCCCCACACCAAATCCATGGCACAGCGCACCTCGTGCTTTTGCCGCAGTTTTGCGGATTCGGGCGACGAGTTCTACCTGACGACCACCCAGTCCACAGGCAAAGCTTTCTGCGACGCCAACTTCAAGGAAAAGCTGCCGTCGGTGTACTCGTACTGCTTAGAACACGCCCAGCTCGGAGAGACCGACGAGTGGAAACGCTCCCTCGATGAACTGCTGTTTTCGCCCAACGACATCCCGACCAATCTTGATACGTGGTTCCACGGCGCATCGGCACAAATCAAGAAGAACTTTGAGGATTCGATTGCGGGACAAGGTACTCGCTGTGGACGTGTCTCCACGGCCGACCCGGCCAGCGTCAAGTTCTCCAACAAGGGCGGGAACTGCATTCCTCTCGACGGCGTGCAGGATATCGTCTACAGACTCGAATTCGAATACTTTGACGCCGACGCCGCCGTCGACCGCAAGGGAGCCGGAAACACGTACGCGGACATCATGTGCGTCGCCAACCCCGGCGGCGACCAAGTCCTGTCCTTCAGACAGCTCGCATACGTGTGGCAGCGCATGGGTGCCGTGACGGCCAACCAACTCCCAGCCGAAACCGACGTCAATGGCGACACAATTGGTGTAAACAACGCCAGAGCACAACTGTACGACGACGATGGCACGAACGACTACCAAGACTTTTGCTCCGTTGATTACGCACAGATGCTTGGCGGAGGCAAAGCGTACAAGGACGCAGGCATGAACGTCGCCGACCCGCTCGACTTCCTCGGACGTGTCAACTCGGAGGCCTCACAGAACGTTGAGGCCACTGCCAACGCCAAGAACGCCGCGAAAGAGTCCGAGGATAGACTGTGGTCGAAACTCTCAGACGAATTGACCCTCGACCAAGAAGGCCGCATCATTAAGTCCATCGGCGACCGCGCCGCTGCGCACTTTAAACGTATCAACTCGCACGCCATGGACGGTCACGTCATCGAAAACCTCCCGCTGTGCAAGCAGAACATCGTGCTCGGTGCCAACAGTATCGAACAACACGCCTTTGACTCCTGCGCCGACATCAAGTCGTTTGCAGTGGCCCCGAACGTCGGTGTCACCGCGGCGACCAAGCTCGTCATCGACAAATGGGCGTTCTACGGCGCCAAGAACCTCGACACGATTACGCTTCCGGGTCAGGTCACTGTCGGAGAAATGGCGTTCAGAAACATTGGCGGAACCAACGCTGACCCCAAAACGATTAACTTTGCGTCGAACATTTACGCCGGCGACGGTGCGAATGCCATCGCACTCGACTTTCATGCGCTTTCCTCGCCCACGCAGTGTGGCGTAACGTGTGACGACGACTACAAAGCGTCCGTCGCCGCCAGCCACAATCTCTGCGATTTGCACGGAAACCAGGGCGACCTCAACGCGGCGTCGTGCGATTTCGACAACGACGTGTTCGACGAAGTGGACAACACGGCCAAAACGAAATTCTTGCATTCGGCTAGAGGCTACTTGGCGGCAGGAACGACCACGTACAACGACGGCACTGCCTCCAGATTTTTGAGCAAATCCATCGACAAGAGCACCAAAATCGAAGCCAAGGGCTCCTCTAAGGGTCTCAGGCTTATCGACCTCAAACTGCCCGCCGGCTGCGGGAAACTCACCGTTGGCGACTTCAGTGCCGCGACCGAACTCACTCACGTGTACATCGAACGCGACGCAGCATGTGCCCTCACACAAGTTGACCTCAGTGCGGCCAAACTTCCGGCATCTCTGCAGCTTCTCTGGTCGAACGACCAAGCTCTTATCAACGCCTTCAAGGCCGAAGCCACGTTTGTCGGTCACGCCGAACTTTCCTTTGGTGTGGGCAACGTCATCGAGCACTTTGGCGGAGCCCGCGTCACGGACGGCGAAATGTGCGCCGAAGAAGTCGATTTGCCCAATGCCGTCAACGCCCTGACCCAACTTGCGAAATTGCCGTTCGGAACACAACCCGGTGCCACAGAGCAGTTGGCGCAGGCAGTGTACAACTGCGTCGTCGCGGCTGGCACCAACAACACGGCCAGACAATGCGCCGCCGCCGATGCCACCGCGGCAACGCAGGGTCACTCCGGGTTCGTATGCACTATCCAGAGTGGTGGGACTTCTGTTAAATGCACTGGCGGTCAAATGACAGCCTACGCGAAAAACATTCCAGACATTGCCTTCAAACACGTGTTCGACGCCACAAAGGACGCCACATGCGCTGCGAAGACAGACGCTACGGCGGCCTCGGTGCTCGAAGACGGCTGTGCTTTCGATGGCAAGATTGTTGGTCTCAATGCGGTACAGACAGGTGTAAGAGCCCTGGATTTCAGATGCGTCGGCCCGAACGCGCACGACAATGCGACGGTAGACAGAGATTGCGACGCAGCGGACGTTGCCCTGGCCGAGACGTCCCACTTCGGACTGCAATGCGAGTCACTGGATAACGTGCACGATAAATGTGTCAAATGGAATGGCGACGATGTATTGACCCCGCAAAACACTCGCACGAGCAACAAGGCATCGTGCGAAAGCCTTGAAAACGTACCCGAGAACTTTCACACTGTTGCCACTCCAGCACAAGCCGAATGCAGACAGGGAGACAAAGCTGATTTCGAAAAGGCGACTTGGGTCGGTGTCACCACCGCAGCGGCGTGCGCGTTGGATGCAAACACACCCAACAGCACGTACACTGCATTCGCGCCCGCAAACGACCTTTGCCGAGACTCCAACACGAAAGCACTGACCCCCGTCAACTGCAAAGACGTCTTGGGTAATAACAAATCTTCATACTTGACACGAAAGACATGTACGACAGCACAGGACATTAAAAATACATTCGTTCAGATGCCAACAGCAGACGGCTGCTACAACGGCACAGACGCTGCCATCCACACTCTTTTGGGTAAGCCAAACGTCAACGGCACGTGTGCGACCGGAACGAAAATTCTTAAGGATTCGCAAAACACGTGCGAGAAGCCTGTTGCCGGGGGCGGATACCAACTGATTGCGACAGGAGCGACCGGAACCTCTAAAAATCAAACAACTTGCCAGGACAAATCTGTCCAAGTGAACAACGTATGGACTGATTCAAAGACATGGTGCCAAGCCGGCGCAAACCGAACCTGGGTCGAGCAAGGTGACGACACGGCCGCCAAGTGCACGAAAATCGACGGCAGTGATTTCGCAATCGCGAAAAATGCCGCCGCGACCGTATGCGAACTGCCTCATATCCGCAACAAGTTCTTCTTGGCCGGACAAGAGCGCCAAGCGACGTGCAGACAACCCAACAGACATGTCAAGACCTCCGATTTGTACCAGGATTTGTGCGGGAAGGATTCCAACACACCGGACAACGTATTCACGGCTGCGAAACCGCTCGTGAACGAGTGCACCATGGGAAACAACACGAATGATTCGGTAGCCACCGCCAATAAACAGGCTTGCGAAGACGCCACACCGGCCAACGTTTTCACAGAGGGCGTGCCCCTGGGCGACGAGTGTCGCGACTGTAACAACACGCTTGTTGCGGCGGGTACTACGAACGTCAGTTGCTTGGCCGATGCCAACACCCCACAGAATGTGCACGTGCCGGCAGACCCGGTAAACGATGAATGTCTCGACGGCGGAAACCGTAATATTAACGCGGCCAACCAAACGGATTGCGTCACCACCAAGAACAACACGTACACTTTTGCTACACCGGCTCTCGACACGTGCGAATTGGGCAACGGCACTGATATCACGACGTACAGTCAAGCTCAATGTAATGCCGCTGGCAATCAACTTCCGAACATCAAGTACAAGGCTCCTGACCCGGCTCAGGATGTATGCATTGTCATAGCGACCGGGCAACCCGTGGCCCAAACCCCATTGAAAGCTAACTGCCAAGGACTGCAAAACACACACACGTGGAAAGACGCAGGCGACGATACAGCAGCCACATGCAAGCTGGCTAACGGTAACATGGTAAGTAATTTCCCACAAGGTGGTTCGCAGCAGGATTGTGACGCACTTGCGATTCAGAATACTTGGGTTGAGGCGGGCAACAAGACAGCCGCCACGTGCACAACGCCGTGGAACACTGTTGTCACCATTAATAAAGGCGACGCAAAATCGGTATGCGACGGCAAAACCGTGGCCAACAGCTGGACAGTCGCAGGAGGACGCACCGCCGCCACGTGCACCAAAGCAGACGGAACCACCTCGGTGACCGGACTTGGTCAGGCTCACAATAACGCGAAGTGCCAACTCATGGCGAACCGACTCGCCAACACCTTTACCGAAGCTGGTGCCACGCAGAACGCGAAATGTGTCCGCGTGGATAAGACTGATGCACCCGGGTTTGTTGCCGGCGGCGCCAACAAGGGTGAAGATGACACGAAGTGCCAGTCTCTGACCATTAAAAACGTATTCGTCGCCGCCGGTGGAGCACTCTACCCTGCGTACGACGAATGCCGCATTAATGGAAACAAGAACAAATTGGAAACCGATTTTACCAACGCGGCGACTTGCGTGGCCAAGACGCCTAAAGCCAATCTCAATACGTTCACGGCAGACATTCCCTTGACGAACGAGTGCAAGGACGGCGCCGGCGGCGATTTGAGGCACAACGCAAACAACAACACATGTTTGAGCAACAAGCCTGCTGTCGCCTACACACTCCCGGTGCCCGCGCCGGGAGCCGAGTGCAAGGATGAGGACGGCCGTGTCCGCACATCATATGCCAACGCTTCCCATTGCACAGCTGCTGCGGATGCCGCGAACACGTTTGTTCAGATGCCAACAGCACCCGGCTGCTACAACACAAGTACCGCTTCGACGGCGGCCAATCGTATTTCGGACATTACGTACTGTAAAACAAACACCACACATCCCCATGATGTGACTCTGCAATTCGCAACACAGCACGCTTGTGAACACGGTCAATCGCCGAACGCCTTTGTCGGCAGTCCAGCGCAAGACGGTTGCTACAACGGCCACACAGTAAGTTTTGGCTTCAACAGCACAATGGGCAACAACGGCACGTGTCCCAACGGAACACACCCGATTCTGAAGGACGCGGAAAGCCAGTGTAGAAAACCGAATGGCATTATACAAGCATCGCCACACAAAGGTAATCTGGTAACAGCGGCGACGTGTAACGCTGTAGGCAATAAATTGAACCACACGTGGGTTGCTCAGGGGGAATGTGCGAGTGCGCAAGCAGCGCATGTGAAACTCACGGGCGACGACAATACGTGCACCCAGGCGGATGATAATGTCCAGACTACTGGGCCGACGGTTGCCAGTCAAGCTGCCTGTGACGCCGTCGCGAACCGTATCAAGAACTCGTGGACAGCCGTCGGAGCGAAAATCCCCGCCAACTGCACTCTTGTCACGGGATTCGTTGGCACGTTTGCACAAGACGGGACTCAAGCGGCCTGCACTAAGCTGCAGCCGGCCAACGTGTTCACCGCTCAAGGTGCAACCGTTGCGGAAAATTGCTTGCTAACAAATAATACAAAGCTTCTAACTGGGGCTCTCGTGACCAAGGAGACTTGCGAAGCCCCGGCGAATTCTGCCAAGAAGAACGTGCACGTTGTCGCGGGCCAAGAGGGCAATGGTGCTGCCACGTGCACAAAGAACGACGGCACCAAGGTGGCGTCGTTCGCCCTTGACAAGGCCGACCAGGCGTCCGACAACGCGGAGTGCCAGAAGTCCAAGCTTGTGAACCAGTACACGGCACCCGCGCCCAACTACCACAAATGTGAGACCTCTCAAGGAGCGATAGTGGTTCTCGAGTTGGACAAGCAGACCGAGGCCGAGTGCCTCTCGGATGCAAACACACCGGACAACACGTTCACTGCGGCTGACCCAGTTGCAGACCAATGCGTCCGCGGGTGGAAAGACGCGAACAAAAATTTCATTGAGGTGACCGGCGCCAACACCGCAGCCGTGTGCACGGGCTTGAATCATGTTGCGGTGAACACGTGGACTCCAGCCGACCCGTTGGTCAACACGTGTAAGGATGTGGACGGAAATGACCTTGCGGCGTTTGCGGCGAATGCGACATATTGTGTTGCGAATACGCCAGCCGGGAATCTGAACAACTACATTGCGTCGAGTATGTTATGCCAGGACGCTAGAAACGCTAGTGTAAACATAGCTGCGGCCGGCTCCTTGACACAGGCGGCATGTGTCGACCCAGTCAATTCGCCACACAAGAACGTCTTTACGGCGGCCGGCGCTACACCGGCGGTGTGCAAAAAACCAGACGGAAACAACGTGGCCAACTTCCCCGTACTCGGTACAGCCGGAACGTGTGGGCAGCACACTATTCAGAACGTGTTTTACAAGGCCGGTTCGCGTTCGCCTGCGCAATGCATCAAGGACGACGGTAGCAACGAGGCCACCTTTGCCCAGGCGGGTAACAACGCGACTTGCCAGGGACTTGCGTTGCAGAACGTATTTACACACGCTGGCGAGACGACGAAGATGGCGTGCACGCGCCCTGACGGCGCCCTTGAGCCTATTTGGCTTCAATTGACGGACGCGTTGTGCCAGGAGGAGGCGAACCGTTTGGCGAACACGTACACGGCTGTCGTCGTCCACGACGATAAGATTGAGTGCGACAAGCCCGTGGGCGCGCCTGGAGCGGCGTTTGATTTCGATGTCTCGGGGACGGTCGCACAGCTTGATTTGGCGAGTTCGACTCCTTGGATTCCTGCCAAGTTGGCTGCGAAGAGCGGGGGAAAACAGCGTTATTTGGTCTCGAGTGGCGCGACGTTGTCGGGTGACCAGTTGAGTAAGGTATGCCCGAAGACGACCGAAGTCATGCTGCCGAACAGTGTTACGAAGTTGGGTGTGGGATTCGTGGTGAATCTGAATACGGAGAAGGGCGTAGACCTCGACGTGTACGTCGGGGATTCTGTGGCGGCGGTGGCTCCGGCCGTGTCTATTGACCAGTCCGCCAACATTCTTCCGAACGACGTTAGCAAGGTGGCGGCATTTTTCCGCCGTTGCCCTAGCGATGGCACACGCAAGTACCAGTTCGACAATTTGAGTCCGCGCGACGCGAATGGCGCTATGGAGCGCGACGCGTCGACAAACTTGGCCGCGACCCGGCGGAACACCATGAACGACATGGATGCGAGGAATCTAGAAAATGGAGTCGTCGACACATGTCTCAATTAGTTAATTACATAAAATTAATTTAAAACATTTAAGTGAAAGTTAATTATTTAAAAAATGCATCTACTACACGTGGACTAAATTTCGAGAGTATATAAGTGGCATAAAGGTATACATGAATTATGAAAACAGTAACGTGGTTTTCAGCGCTGTGTTTAGTCGCGGCCAACGCGCGGATGTTCCGGGGAGGCCTGCTGCAAAAGTCGAGCGACTTTCAGGGCGACGACCATGCCGGGCATATTGCCAAGGGAACGGTGTTCCATCGCGATTCTGCGGGTGTGCCGACTGAAACTTCGACAATCACGCACGTCACGGAGGACATCAAACTCATGTTGGCCCGTAAGCTCCCTGGGCTTATTGCGGATACCAAGGCCAACATGGCCGAGCAGGCCGACACTGGCATAATTTTCTGCGGCGCCGAAAGTGGCAGCAGTCATCTTGGCGTTACGGACATTTCGTTCTACGGTGCTGAGATGGCCGCGGCCGGCCATGACTACCAAGACAGCCCCGTCGCAAAGGACGGTTTTATTGCGGGCCTCGCGGTGCTGGGCGGGGACACTGATGTGCGTCAGTGTGGTGCGAGTCGGTGTTTGCCAGAATCGATGGTCGCCAAAATCGCCGGACTGATTCGGTCTCATGGGTACCATATCAAGCATTCGGACATCTGCGAAGCTCGTGGCGGGGGTCTCTGGAGTGTCCCTACCTGTGCGCTGGATGCTTCAGGAAATGGCGCCGGCCCGGAGTATCAGCGGGCCTATTCGTGTCCGCGCAAAAACGGCGTTGCCATGCAGTGGGAGTACGACAGGCAATGCGCGAATGGCGGCGGTGTCAACGGCCAGTGCATGCCCCTCGTGGCAGAGGGCACAAACATTGCCAGACCGGATTTCCTGGAGAGCAAAGGGTGTACGTGGAACTGGGTGAACGATATTGGTATGAATCCTGAATATTATTCGACCGGTGAGTGCCCACGCGGTGTCGCATCTGGTTACGCGGGCCAGTGTAGTAACTGGGGCATCTGTGGGGTATATCCTGGATGCGGGCCGGGGTGTTCTAGTGGTATGCGTTTATCCGGTTGGCCACAAACCGGGCCCACGAACGCGCAACTTGGATTTACGAAACATGCTACCGGTGAATTCTGCACGTCGTTTGTGCACCCCACCGCGGGTGGCGGCCCTGCCGTGAACCAAGTGGCCCGTGTCATCAAATACGGACAAGTGGTCGGCAAAGCGGTGGACATGCCGGACTCGGTGGTCGTCACTGGTGATGGAGGGTGCATGTCACTCCGTGGTATTGTACTCGCCCTTAACGGTAACAAGTTGACGGGAAAGTATGTCGACAAGCAGCACGCGTTTGCCGCGGAGTACTGGCAAACACAGATTGACGAGACCAAGTCCATTGTGAAGACTATTCGCGAAAAAATTACCAACCTTCAAGGTCTGGGCGGGTACTTTTACCCGCTAGAAACCTCGAAAGCCTTCGAGTGCGGTTCCGAATTCGGAGCATTCGAGCAGGGCATCGACGCCGGTGGGCCCGACGACCCCAAATGCGACCTCGCGGGCACCGACTACAGCTCGTTCCAGGGCACGCCCCACCACAAATCGATGGCGCAG
>Ga0209631_10000960_pt1 | contig 38253 bp, 39 predicted proteins | sample COG_08_FD_184752 | JGI IMG/M metagenome (GOLD analysis project Ga0209631, IMG submission 184752) | Pelagic Microbial community sample from North Sea - COGITO 998_met_08 (SPAdes) (version 2) | ecosystem: Environmental > Aquatic > Marine > Neritic zone/Coastal water | place: Helgoland, sampling... | reverse complement strand
TTATTTTAATTTATGCTTACTTTGTAAATTGGCATAGTGGCAATATAGGAATAATGCCCATTGATTCTTTTGGTTTTTTAGACACTGGGTACAGCATTATTAAAGGTCATTTACCTATAAGAGATTTTTGGATTTTTACTGGCTTACTAGTGGATTATATGGAGGCCTTTTTCCTTTATGCATTTGGAAATAATTGGAACAGCCACTTAGCACATAGTTCTTTTATGAATATAATTGCCACTTCTAGTCTGTATTTTTTTTTAAAAGAATATAAATTTAAATTATTTCATAATGTTTTTTATTGTCTGTGTTTCGCAACACTTTGTTATCCAGTAAGTGGCACACCTTTTGCTTATATACATGCATATATTTTTTCTTTAATTGCAATTTTTACCTTATTAATTGCCATAAAGAAAAAAAGTAAAACCTTATGGTTTTTATTTCCATACATCTGCTTATTTGCCTTTCTCTCAATGCAAACTCCCACAGCATATATATTGGTAATTTTAGCTATTTTACTAACGATGCATTTTCTTAAGAATAAAGATTCAGAAAATTTAAAATTTTTTCTTTTTGGTGGAATTTCTAGTTTTTTATTGTTTTCATTATTTTTATATTTAACAAAAACTCCTTTAATAGATTTTATTTATCAGTATATTTTATTTCCTTTAACAATCGGTGAAAGTAGAATCGCCAGTAAAGAAGTAGCATATATAGGTTTACTCGATCAATTAAATTTAAAAAGACTATTTGGGGAATTTAAATTTATTCATATTTTTCTTTTTCCATTAATTATACTTTCTATAAAAAAAATAAAAGGAAATGACAAAAATACTAATATTTTAAATTTCACAATTATTTTTTCTGTTATAGCATTTTTTTTTAATCAACTTATTACCGCAAATCAAATTTATATATTTAGTCTAATTCCAATTTTAGCTTCAGTTCTTCATTATAACTTAGATAATTTAAAAATTAATTCTAAGTTTTTTTATGTAGTAATTTTGATAACTTTGTTTACTACAGTAAAATTTCATTCTAGATTTAATATTGATAGAAAATTTCATGAATTAGAAAATATTGATAAGAGCCAAGCAATTAAAGCTAATGAAATTAATAAAAACTTTAAAAATCTTAAATGGATTAGTAAATTTGATGATCCTCAAAATGAGTTATTGGTTATAAAGCAAGCTATTGAAGTCATCGATAAAGATGAGAGAAGTAAGGTCTTATTAACTCATTATCAGTTTATATCTACTATTTTAGAAAAACGGTTAAATTTATTAAACAGATGGTATTTGTGGGATAACAATACTCACCCGACAGAAAATCACAAATACTTCAAATATTATAAATTATTGATAAATAAGAATATTAAAAATAATAATATAGAAGTTATTTACCTTTTAGGTCAAGAAAACGAAATAAATTTTGAAAATATAAAAAATTACTTTACCGGCGTGTGCTTTGAAAGTAAAACACTGATACAAGATAGATTTTCTTTACACAAGATTATTAATTGTAAAAAATAAAGTTAGAAATGAATATTCACGAACATCAAGCTAAAGAAATTTTAAAAGAATTTGGAGCTCCAGTATCAAACGGAGTGGTTATCTTTGCCGTAGATGAAATTAACGAAAAGTTAAAAAAAATAAATAGCAAAGAATTTGTTTTAAAGGCTCAAATTCATGCGGGCGGAAGAGGAAAAGCAGGAGGAGTTAAATTAATTAAAAATATTTCTGATTTAGAAAATGAAGCAAAAAAAATGATGGGTAAAATTCTTGTAACTCATCAAACAGGACCAGAGGGAAAAGAGGTTAAAAGACTATATATTGAGGAGGCTTCAGAAATTTCAAAAGAATTATATTTATCTTGTTTAATAGACAGAGAGACATCAAAAATAGCGTTTATAAGCAGCACGGAAGGCGGCATGGATATAGAAAAAGTAGCATCCGAAAACCCTGAAAAGATAATTACAAATAAAATATCTTTAAAAGACGGTGGACCAAATGAAAAAGAAATAGAAAAAATAATCTCAATCTTTAAATTTAATGAAAAACAAAAAATTATTGCTGGAAAAATTATTAAGTCACTTTATGAAATAACAGTCAAAAAAGACGCAAGTTTAATTGAGATAAATCCTTTGATTATCACAAAATCTAATGAACTGATTTGTTTAGACGCAAAAATGAATTTTGATGATAACGCTGTTTTTAGAAGACCAGAAATATTGAAATTAAGAGATTTAAATGAAGAAGACCCAGCTGAAATAGAAGCAAGTAAATATGATCTTGCATATATCAAACTTAATGGTTCAATAGGTTGTATGGTCAATGGAGCTGGCCTAGCTATGGCAACCATGGATATAATTAAACTTTACGGAAAAGAACCCGCCAATTTTCTGGATGTTGGTGGTGGAGCAACTAAAGAAAAAGTATCTGCAGCTTTTAAATTAATCCTTTCAGATAAAAACGTAAAAGGTATTTTAATAAATATATTCGGTGGAATTATGAGATGTGATGTATTAGCTCAAGGAGTAGTAGACGCAGCAAAAGAAATTAATTTATCTGTTCCTTTAGTAGTAAGATTAGCAGGTACAAATTTTAAAGAAGGAAAAGAAATCTTGGATAATTCTAATTTAAAAATTTTATCTGCTTCCGACTTAAATGATGCTGCTAAACAAATTGTAGAGGCTATAAAATAATGTCAGTATTAGTAAATAAAAATACCAAAGTCATTTGTCAAGGATTTACAGGTACCCACGGAACTTTTCATTCAGAACAAGCTTTAAAATATGGAACAAATTTAGTTGGTGGAGTAACTCCTAAAAAAGGAGGTCAACAACATTTAAATTTACCAGTTTTCAATACTGTTCAAGAAGCAAAAGAAAAAACTTCTGCTGATGCAACTATGATTTATGTACCACCAAAATTTGCTGGTGCAGCAATTACCGAAGCTATTGAGGCTGAAATAAAACTAATTGTTTGTATCACTGAAGGAATACCAATTTTAGATATGCTAAAGGTCAAACAAATTTTAGAGAAAAGTAAATCAAGGTTGATTGGTCCTAATTGTCCAGGAATAATTACACCAGATGAATGTAAAATAGGTATAATGCCTGGAAATATTCATAAAAAAGGAACCGTAGGTATAGTTTCAAGATCGGGTACATTAACTTACGAAGCTGTAGCACAAACTTCAGCTAACGACATGGGTCAATCGACGTGTATAGGTATTGGTGGAGATCCAATAAATGGTACAAATTTTATAGACTGTTTAGAATTATTTCTTAAAGACGATGAAACTAAGTCAATTGTAATGATTGGAGAGATAGGAGGTTCAGCCGAAGAAGAAGCAGCGGAATTTTTAAAAAGGGAAAAAATAAAAAAACCTATGGTTGGTTTTATAGCTGGTTTAACAGCTCCACCAGGAAGAAGAATGGGACATGCAGGAGCAATTATAGCAGGCGGCAAAGGTGGTGCTGAGGATAAAATAGAAATTATGAAATCTGCAGGAATTACAATCTCTAAATCACCAGCAGATATAGGTAAGACACTCTATCAAAAACTTAATGGTTGATTTTCACCAATTTATGTTAAAATAAATTTTTTAATGTCTGCTTCTGACAATAACACAATATATAAAAAAACATCATTTCTAGCAGGGATGAACTCAGAATTTATTAATGAGTTTTACGCTGATTATATTTCCGACCCTAAATCTCTACCAGAAAGTTGGAAATTTTTTTTTGACGGTTTGAGTGATGACGAAAAATTAATTTACGATGATCTAAAAGGACCAAGCTGGTCACCAGAAAAAAAAATAAAAAAACCAAAGATATTATTAGAGGATTTTAAAGAGAATGAAGAAAAAATAACAGATTTAAAATCCACAAGTGTTAAACAAGCTTCAAAAGATTCTGTAAGAGCAATTATGTTAATTAGAGCTTACAGAATTAGAGGTCATTTAATTTCAAATTTAGACCCACTTTCCATTCAGAAAAAAGAAGAGCATCCAGAGCTTAAACCAGAAACATATGGGTTCAATAAGAATGATTATAAGCGAAAAATTTTTTTAGACGGTGTATTGGGTCTTCAATATGCTGATTTAAATCAAATAATAAATATTTTAAAAAAAACATATTGCTCAACTATCGGATATGAGTTTATGCATATGGGAGACCCTGACGAAAAATCTTGGATAAGAGATAGAATAGAGGGACCAGAAAAAAATATAACTTTCACAGAAAATGGAAAAAAAGCCATCTTAAATAAAATAATACAGGCCGAGGGATTTGAAAAATATTTGCATGTTAAATTTGTTGGTACCAAAAGATTTGGACTTGATGGTGGTGAGTCTCTTATACCAGCCTTAGAACAAATTATTAAAAGAGGTGGAAACCTAGGCGCAAAAGAAATTAAAATAGGTATGCCACACAGAGGGAGATTGAATGTACTAGCTAACGTAATGGGAAAATCTTATAGAGCAATATTTAGTGAATTTTTTGGTAAGTCTACGAGTTCTGGAAAAGATTTTGAAGGCGACGTTAAATATCACCTTGGAGCATCTTCTAACAGAGACTTTGATGGCAATATAGTCCACATAAGTTTAACAGATAACCCATCACATTTAGAAGCTGTAAATCCGGTAGTGCTAGGTCAAGTCAGAGCAAAACAATTTTTTCATAAAGATAAAAATAGAAAAAAGGTTATTCCAGTTTTAATGCACGGTGACGCGGCGTTTGCTGGGCAAGGTGTTGTTGCTGAATGTTTCGCCATGTCTGGTCTACCAGGTCACAATACTGGTGGAACAATTCACATAATAGTCAATAATCAAATTGGATTTACTACAGCACCAAGATTTGCAAGGTCGTCACCTTATCCTTCAGATGTTGCTAAAATAGCTCAAGCTCCTATTTTTCATGTTAATGGAGACGATCCAGAAGCAGTTGTTCATTGTGCAAAAATAGCAACAGAATATAGGCAAAAATTTAACAGAGATGTAGTTATAGACATGGTTTGTTACCGTAGATACGGACATAACGAAGGTGACGAACCATCTTTTACCCAACCTTTGATGTATCAAAAAATTAAAACACACCCAACGACGCTTTCTTTGTATGGAAGAAAATTGAGTGGAGAGGGCCTTACATCTGAAAATGAATTACAAAAAAATAAAAATAATTTTAAAAAATGGCTAGAAACAGAATTTGAACATTCAAAAAATTATAAATCAGAGTTAAAATGGTTTGATGGTGTTTGGTCAAGATTTAAACCAGGGCTTGGAAAAGACAGAAGAGGAGTGAGTGGTGTTGATCCCCAATTAATAGCAGGTATTGGAAAAAAAATTTTTTCAGTTCCTAATAATTTTAATATTCATAAAACATTAAATAAAATATTTAATCTTAGATTAGAAACCATTGAAAGAGGTAATGGCATAGACTGGTCAACAGCTGAAAATTTAGCGTTTGGTACTTTATTAAATGAAGGTTTCTCGGTAAGATTATCTGGGCAAGACTCAGGTCGAGGTACATTTAGTCAAAGACATGCTGTATTAAGAAATCAAGACAATCATCAAAGATATGTTCCATTAAATAATATTAAAAAGGGGCAAAAAAATTTCGAGGTTATAGACAGCTTACTTTCTGAATTCGCTGTGTTAGGTTTCGAATTTGGCTATTCAATATCTGAACCCGAAACATTAGTTTTATGGGAAGCTCAATTTGGCGACTTTGCAAATGGAGCTCAAATAATAATAGATCAATTTATTACTTCAGGAGAGTCTAAATGGGGAAGAGCAAGTGGATTAGTTATGCTATTGCCTCATGGTTATGAGGGACAAGGACCAGAACATTCATCTGCAAGGTTAGAAAGATTTTTACAGTTATGCGCTGGCGAAAACATACAAGTAGTAAATTGTACAACTCCTTCAAATTATTTTCATGTACTTAGACGGCAAATGCATAGAGAATTTAGAAAGCCACTTATTATAATGACTCCAAAGTCTCTACTAAGACACAAAAGATGCGTTTCTAACATTACTGAATTTTCAAAAAAAAACTTTTTTCATAGAGTGTTAGAGGATGATGCTTATTCAAAAGTAAAAAATTTATTAGAGTTAAAAAGTAAAGATGAAAAAATAACAAAAGTCGTGATGTGTTCAGGTAAAATTTATTACGATTTAATAGAGGCTAGAGAAAAATTTCAAAATGATAAAGTCACGTTCGTTAGAATTGAGCAATTATATCCATTTCCAGCTAAAACTTTAGCAAACATTTTGAAGAGATATAATAAAGCTCAATTCATCTGGTGTCAGGAAGAACCCAAGAATATGGGAGCATGGAATACTGTAAGAAATTACATAGATAGAACTTTAGAAATAATAAATTTTGGTGATAAATCTGTAAAATATGTAGGTAGAAAGGCATCCTCTTCTACCGCGACTGGAAATCACAATAAACATCTTGCGCAACAAAAAGAAATATTAGAAAAGATATTAAAAGAATAATGGCAGAAAAAATTACAGTACCAACTCTAGGTGAATCAGTTACAGAAGCAACAGTTTCTAAATGGCTTAAATCTCAAGGCGAGAAAGTTATAGCAGACGAACCTGTTGTAGAGCTTGAAACTGATAAGGTTAATGTAGAGGTTCCAGCACCAATCAGCGGTACTTTAGGCAATATAGCTGTAAAAGAAGGAGAAACAGTTAATGTTGGATCATTACTTGGCACTATCAATGGAGCAGCAGAGACACCTCAAGAAGTAAAAGAAATTAAAAAATATAATCCTCCAAAACAAATAAAAATAGCAGAGCCAGAGTTTAAAAAAGTTACAGAGGTAATAAAAAAACCTCCTACACAAAAAAAAATCTCATCAATACAAACAAAAAAAGTTGAAATAAAAAAAGAAGAAGAACCTTTAATTTTAAATGAAATTCATGAGGAAAAATTAGTTTCAACAAAAGTAAATAAAATAAAAACTGAAACAAGAATTTCACCTTCAGCAAGAAAAATGGCAACAGAGTCAAAAATAGATTTATCTAAAATTCAAGGCACCGGGAAAGACGGCATCATACTTAAAGAAGATATAATGAGCTTAATGGGTTTCAAACCTGCTCCATCTGAACGAAAAGTTAAACACGGCCCCGAAGAAAGAGTCAAGATGACTAGGTTAAGATTGACTATTGCAAAAAGATTAAAGGAAGCTCAAGAAAATGCCGCAATGCTTACGACATTTAATGAAGTTGATATGAGTGAAGTAATGTCGATGAGAAGTCATTATAAAGAGGAATTTCAAAATAAATATGGAGTCAAACTTGGATTTATGTCTTTCTTTGTAAAATCTTGTGTAATCGGATTAAAGAACTTCCCGACAATAAATGCTGAAATCCAGGGTGAAGAAATTGTTTATAAAAATTATTATAATATAAGCATTGCTGTAGGAACAGATAGAGGTCTAGTTGTTCCAGTGCTAAGAGAAACTGATGAAATGTCATTTGCTGATATTGAAAAAAATATTAGTGATCTTGGACAAAAAGCTAGAGATGGTAAAATTACCATTGAAGATTTGCAAGGAGGAACTTTTACGATTACAAACGGAGGAATTTATGGATCAATGCTCTCAACACCAATATTAAACCCTCCTCAGTCTGCAGTTTTAGGGATGCATAATATAATTCAAAGGCCAGTTGTTATAGATGGAAATGTAGAGGTAAGGCCTATTATGTACTTAGCTCTTTCTTATGATCATAGAATAATAGATGGCAAAGAAGCAGTATCTTTTTTAAAAATAGTGAAAGAGTCTTTAGAGCAACCAAAAAGACTTTTCTTAAATATATAAATGGAAAACAATTTTGATTTAGTAATTATTGGAGGTGGACCTGGCGGATACGTATGTGCAATTAGAGCTGCTCAACTTGGTTTAAAAACAGCATGTGTTGAGTCAAGAGGAACTCTTGGCGGAACATGTCTTAATGTTGGATGCATACCTTCAAAAAGTTTATTAAATTTATCAGATAATTTTCATAAAGCTAAAAAAGATTTTAATCAGCAAGGCATAGAAATCGATGGCATTAAACTAAATATTGAAAAAATGATGACAAATAAAAATAAATCTATTCAAGTATTAACAAAAGGTGTCGAGTTTTTATTCAAAAAAAATAAAGTATCCTATTTTAAAGGCAAAGGAGTTCTTTTTTCAAAAAATGATATTGTAATTTATGAAAGCAATAATAAAAGAACCAATATAAGTGCCAAAAATATTGTAATTGCTACAGGATCTGAGGTGACCTCATTGCCAGGGATTGATATAGATGAAAAAAATATAGTTTCTTCCACTGGCGCCTTATCTTTTGATAAAGTTCCTGAAAAACTAGTAATAATTGGTGGCGGATACATTGGATTAGAAATGGGATCTGTTTGGTCAAGGCTTGGTTCAAATGTAACTGTCATAGAGTATTTAGATTACATCACGCCAGGAATGGACAGAGAAATCTCAAATGAATTTCAAAAAATATTAACTAAACAAGGCATAAAATTTAAAATGGGATCAAAAGTAGAGTCTGTAGAAAATAAAGGAAAACAGGTTCTAATTAAATATAAAAATGTTAAGAGTTCAAAAGAAGAAACAATAGAAGTTGACAAAGTCTTGGTATCAGTAGGAAGAAAACCTTATACAGAAGGTCTTAATTTAACAAAAGTAGGTGTAAAAAAAGATAGCAAGGGTCGAATAGAAGTTAATAACAAATTACAAACTTCAATTAAAAATATTTATGCCATTGGTGACGTTATAAAAGGCCCAATGTTAGCGCATAAAGCCGAAGAAGAAGGTATAGCCGTTGCAGAAATATTAGCAGGTCAGGCAGGGCATGTTAATTACGATGTAATTCCTGGTGTAGTTTATACTTCTCCAGAGGTAGCTACTGTTGGCAAAACAGAAGAGCAACTAAAAGAAGAGAATAAATCTTACAAAGTTGGAAAGTTTCCATTCCTTGCTAATTCAAGAGCAAAAGTAAATAATGAAACAGACGGATTTGTTAAAATTTTAGCAGATAGCAAAACAGATAAAGTTTTAGGTGTTCATATTATAGGCCCACACAGTGGAGACATGATAGCAGAGATGGCTTTAGCAATGGAATTTGGAGCAAGTTCAGAAGATATTGCAAGGACTTGTCACGCTCACCCAACTCATACAGAAGCCATCAAAGAAGCGGCATTAGCTGTTGATAAAAGACCAATTCATTTTTAAATACAATAAATTCATCTACTATTAACGCATGAAAGCACAAGTGTTGCTACCAAAAATATTCAATTATCCATTCACATATCAATGTGAGAAAAATTTTCTTAAGACAGGAGATTTTGTAGAAGTACCTTTCGGAAAAAAAAAAGAAATTGGAGTCGTATGGCCTGGAAAAAAATCTGACCTTAAAAAAATTAAAATTAAAAACATAAATAAAAAAATTAATTTTTCAATAAGTTCAAAGTTAATAGAATTTATAAATTGGTTTGCCGTATATAATATGGCACCTTTGGGACTTGTTTTGAAAATGTCTATTGGTGGTAATTTAAATTTATTTAATAAAAAGGAAGAAGATTTTAAACAAATACAAAGTAAACCAAAAAAATTTATTTTAAATACAGAACAAAAAGATGCATTAAAGTTTTTAAATTTTAATAATAATAAATTTGATGTATCTGTTTTACAGGGAACAACCGGATCTGGTAAAACTCATGTATATTTTGAGAGAATTAAAAAGGTTATAGATCAAAAAAAACAAGCTTTAGTTCTTCTGCCTGAAATTTTTTTAACTAACGAATTTAAATTAAGATTTATAGATTTTTTTGGTTTTGAACCTGCTATATGGCATTCAAAAATAACACCAAAAAACAAAAGAATAATTTGGAAGGGAATTATTAATAACAAAATTAAACTAGTAGTAGGAGCAAGATCATCTTTATTTTTACCATTTAAAAATTTAGGAATAATTGTTGTCGATGAAGAGCATGATTCATCTTATAAACAAGATGAAGGTGTAATTTATCATGCACGAGATATGGCTATAACAAGAGCATCTTTTGAAAAAATTCCAATACATTTGATTACGTCTGTCCCATCAATAGAAACTTTTAATAATATCAAAAACAAAAAATTTAGACATTTTAAAATTTTAAAAAGATTTAATGATTTCCCATTACCAAAAACAAAAATTATTAACTTAAATATAAAAAAGATTAAGAACCGTTTTATAGCAGATGAAACTATTGAAATAGTTGGTGAATATTTAAATAGAAAAGAACAGGTGCTATTCTTTTTGAATAGAAGAGGGTATGCGCCTTATTTAATTTGTAAAAATTGTGGCTATAAACAAATTTGCTCTAATTGTTCTATGTATTTAACTTTTCACAAGACTAAAAATAAAGCTATCTGTCATCATTGTGCCTTGGAAAAAGATATTTCTAGAAAATGTGAAAATAGTAAAGATTGTGATTTTATTATGTATGGGCCTGGTGTTGAAAAGATATTTGAGGAAGTAAATAAAATTTTTCCCAATAAACAAGTTGAAATTTTTTCTAGCGACTATATGAAAAAAAAAAGTGTAACAGAATCTTTGTTCGATAGAATTTCTAAAAATAAAGTTAATATTTTGATTGGAACTCAAATGATTTCCAAAGGGTTCAATTTTCCTAAACTTAATTGTATTGTAGTTATTGATGCAGATTTTTCTGGAAGGGGCTATGATCTTCGAACAACAGAAAAAAATATTCAACTGTACCATCAATTGAGTGGGAGAGCCGGTAGGTTTAGTTCTGATTCATTAATTGTTTATCAAACTTTATCACCTAAAGACCTGATATTAAACGAACTGATAAAAAATAATTCTGAACAGCTTCTAAAAACTGAACTCACTTTAAGGGAAAAAAATTTATTACCACCATTTTCAAGATTAATTGCTATTATCGTATCTGCAGACTCACACAATCTCAGCTTGACTGGAGCCAGAGAGATCAAAAATCACTTGAAAAAAATTGATAATATCGAAACCATGGGCCCTGTGGATTCACCTTTACTTAAAATTAAAAAAAAATTTAGGTCTAGATTGCTGATAAGGTTTAGGGGCAAAAATCTTATACAAAAAAAAATATCAAATCTCCTTAATACCTTAAAAATATCCAATAAAATTAAACTTACAGTTGATGTTGATCCAGTTAATTTTGGATAATTTCAAATTGTGAACTTGATCAAAATATTCCCATGTGTTACGACACGCACATAATTTCACTATAATATCAAACTAAAATGAGCTTAAATAAATCTTTTTCAACAGAAACCTCAGAAAGGTACTCGCGCGCTTTATTTGAAGTTGCTAAAGAGAGTGGTGAAATAGAAAAAATAGAGATAGACATCAAAACTTTTAGATTCCTTTTGGAAAGCAGCTTAGATTTAAAAAATTTTATTCATAATCCTACGCATAGTATAGAAAATCAAAATAATACTATAAATTTATTATCTGAAAAATTAAATTTTTCTAAAAATCTAAAAAATTTTTTTTTAATTTTAATTAAAAAAAGAAGAATATTCTTTATATTTAAAATTATTGATAGTTTTTTAAGATTATGTTCAAAAAAAAGAGGTGAGGTTAAAGCTTCTTTAATATCATCAAAAGAGCTATCAGAAATAGAACTAGAAGATATAAGTAAAGATCTATCATCTTCTATGGGCTCAACTATTAAATTTGATTATAAAATAGATAAAGAGCTAATTGGAGGTTTTAAGTTACAGTTAGGAAGTATCATGATTGACTCATCTATTAAAAATAAGTTAAGAAAATTTGAACAACAAATGATAGAAAATTAAAATGGCCATAAATCCCTCAGAAGTAACAAAACTATTAAAAGACCAGATTAAAAATTTTGGTGAAAAAGCAGAAGTTTCTGAAATAGGAAAAGTTTTATCAGTCGGTGATGGTATTGCTCGTGTTTATGGACTAGACAATGTGCAAGCAGGAGAGATGGTAGAGTTTGATGATGGCTCTAAAGGTATGGCACTAAATTTAGAAAACGACAACGTAGGCGTTGTTATCTTTGGTGATGATAGAAAAATTAAAGAAGGCGATACAGTAAAAAGAACCAATGCAATTGTAGACGTTCCTGTAGGTAAAGATCTTTTAGGAAGAGTAGTAGATGGTTTAGGAAATCCCATTGATGGTAAGGGCGCAATAGCCTCTAAAGAGAGAAAAAGAGTTGAAGTAAAAGCCCCAGGTATAATTCCAAGACAGTCAGTAAGTGAACCGATGCAGACAGGTTTAAAATCGATAGACTCACTTATACCTGTAGGACGAGGTCAGAGAGAATTAATTATTGGAGACAGACAAACTGGTAAAACTGCAGTAGCTATAGATGCAATTATCAACCAAAAAAAAATCAATGAGTCCTCAGATGAAAAAAAGAAATTATACTGTGTTTACGTGGCTATAGGTCAAAAGCGTTCAACAGTTGCACAAATCACAAAAACTTTAGAAGAAGCTGGGGCGTTAAAATACACAACGATAGTCGCAGCAACAGCATCTGACTCCGCTCCACTGCAATTTCTTGCTCCATATACAGGATGTACTATTGGTGAGTATTTTAGAGATAACGGCATGCACGCATTAATCGTGTATGACGACCTATCAAAACAAGCAGTTGCTTATAGACAAATGTCGCTATTGTTAAGAAGGCCTCCAGGAAGAGAAGCTTATCCAGGTGATGTTTTTTATCTTCATAGTAGACTTTTAGAAAGATCTGCAAAACTAAGCGATGCCAATGGAGGTGGGTCTTTAACAGCTTTACCTATAATTGAAACACAAGCAGGTGATGTATCAGCCTATATACCTACAAATGTTATCTCTATTACAGACGGACAAATTTTTTTAGAAACAGAATTGTTTAATCAAGGAATAAGACCTGCGGTAAATGTTGGATTATCAGTTTCACGAGTAGGATCAGCTGCACAAACTAAGGCTATGAAAAAAGTAGCGGGCTCAATAAAATTAGAGCTTGCTCAGTACAGAGAAATGGCCGCATTTGCTCAATTTGGATCAGACTTAGACGCATCAACACAACAGTTATTAAATCGTGGAGCTAAATTAACAGAACTTTTAAAACAAAATCAGTATTCGCCAATGACAGTTGCTGAACAAGTCATATCGGTATTTGCCGGAGTAAAGGGTTACTTAGATGATGTAGATTTAGATAAAATTAAACAATTTGAAAAAGATATTATTGAAAAAATTAAATCTGATCAACCAGATATAATAGAGTCAATACAATCTTCAGGTAAATTAGAGGAAGAGACAGAAAAATCATTAATAAAAGTAATTGAGGATTATAAAAAATAAAAAATGCCCAGCTTAGACGATTTAAAAAAAAGAATTAAAAGTGTTAAATCAACACAAAAAATTACTAAGGCTATGAAAATGGTAGCTGCGGCCAAATTAAGAAAAGCTCAAGAAAGCGCAGAAAAAGGGAGACCCTATAGTCAAAAAATGCAGAATATAATTTTAAATCTTACTAAATCCATAAACGATCCACAAAATGCTCCAAAACTTTTAGTCGGAACTGGCGAAGATAAAAAATATTTATGTGTAGTTTTAACTGCAGATCGTGGTTTATGTGGCGGTTTTAACTCAAATATTTGTAAACTAGCTAAGAATAACTTTAAAAAAATCCTTAATGAAGGTAAAGATTTAAAAATAATCACTGTTGGATCAAAGGGACTTGATCAAATAAGAAGAGAGTATGGTAAATTTGTAATTAAAAAGTTTAGTTTTAAAGATAAAAAACGTATTACTTTTGAAGAGGCAAATATTGTTGGAAATGAGATAATATCTTTATTCAATCAAAACGAGTTTGATAAATGTATATTATTTTATAATAATTTTAAAAATGTAATTACTCAAATTCCACAAGCCCAACAAATAATTCCAACGGAAACAAATAGTTCTAGTGACAAAGAGGAAAAGGCCTTTTCATACGAATTTGAACCTGAAGAAGATGAAATTTTAGAAGATTTACTACCAAAAAACATTTCCACACAAGTTTTTAAAGCTTTATTAGAAAATGCTGCAAGTGAACAAGGTTCAAGAATGACAGCAATGGATAATGCAACAAGAAACGCTGGAGATTTAGTTGATAAACTTACAATCAATTACAACAGAAGCCGACAGGCATCAATTACAAAAGAGTTAATTGAAATTATATCAGGAGCAGAGAGTTTATAAATATGAGTAAAAATGGAAAAATAACACAAATTATTGGAGCTGTTGTTGACGTAAGTTTTGAAGCTGATTTACCAGAAATTTATACAGCGTTAGAAGTAAGTAATTCAGGAAATAAATTAATTTTAGAAGTAGCTCAACATTTAGGAGAAAATAGTGTTCGTACTATAGCCATGGATGCCACCGAAGGTCTAAAAAGAGGCGATGAGGTAATTAATACAGGCGCACCAATTAGTGTACCAGTTGGACCAGAAACACTTGGAAGAATTATTAATGTAGTTGGTGAGCCTATCGATGAAAAAGGTGATGTGAAGACAAAAGAAAAATGGCCTATTCATAGAACAGCCCCTAAATTTACAGATCAAGCAACAGAAACTGAACAGCTTGTAACGGGAATAAAAGTAATAGATCTATTGGCTCCTTACGCAAAGGGAGGAAAAATTGGTTTATTTGGCGGGGCTGGTGTAGGAAAAACAGTTACTATTATGGAACTAATTAACAACATAGCTAAAGCGCATGGAGGATTTTCTGTTTTTGCAGGTGTAGGAGAAAGAACAAGAGAAGGAAATGATTTATATCACGAAATGATAGAGTCTGGAGTTATTAAAACCGATGGCAAAGGATCAAAAGCTGCTCTTGTGTATGGACAAATGAATGAACCTCCTGGAGCGAGAGCGAGAGTTGCTTTAACAGGTTTGACTGTCGCTGAATATTTTAGAGATAAAGAAGGCCAAGATGTTTTATTCTTTGTAGATAACATTTTTAGATTTACACAAGCAGGATCGGAAGTGTCCGCCCTACTAGGTAGAATACCATCAGCAGTAGGTTATCAACCAACACTAGCTACAGATATGGGTAATCTTCAAGAAAGAATCACATCAACTGATAAAGGTTCTATAACTTCGGTGCAAGCCATATACGTGCCAGCCGATGATTTAACAGATCCTGCTCCAGCAACATCTTTTTCACACCTAGACGCAACAACAGTTCTATCCAGACAAATCGCTGAAATAGGAATTTACCCAGCCGTAGATCCTCTTGACTCTACTTCTAGAATATTAGATCCAAGAGTAGTTGGTGAAGAGCATTACAGAGTCGCTAGGGATGTGCAAAGAATTTTACAAGCTTATAAATCTCTACAAGATATAATTGCCATACTCGGAATGGATGAATTGTCTGAAGAAGACAAACTCACTGTTGCTAGAGCAAGAAAAATACAAAGATTTCTGTCACAACCATTTTTTGTAGCTGAAGTGTTTACAGGTTCACCAGGAAAATTAGTTGATCTTGAAGACACCATCAAAGGATTTGATGCGATATGTAAAGGTGAATATGACAACTTACCAGAAGCAGCCTTTTATATGGTTGGTGGAATTGAAGAAGCCATAGAAAAAGCAGAAAAATTATCTAAAGACAGTAAATAATGTCTAATAAATTCACAGTCGAAATTATAACTCCAGACCAGTCAATTTTAAAATCAGAAACTAATGAAGTAACAATTCCCTCTTATGAAGGCCAAATGGGAATTTTAAAAGACCATATTCCTTTAATAACTTTTTTAAGACCTGGTCTAATAGTATTAAAAAATGAAAAAGAAAAAAAATTTTATGTTGAAGAGGGTACGGTAGAATTTTCTAACAATAATCTTTTAATTTTAACCTCAACAGTAAGAGATGTTGAAAAATTGGATAGTGGTTTAATAAACTTACTAATAGAGGAAGCAGAAAAAAAATTAAAAGATAACAACTTAACAGATAAAGAAAAGTACATTGTGTCATACAAGGTAGACACGTTAAAAGAGATTAACCTATAACTAAGTTAATTTCCTTAAGAAGTTCTAAATATAATTTTTTTTTAAAATCTACAATTACATCAGGCAATTCTTTGGCCTCTATCCATTTCCACTCAATAAATTCTGGATGCTTAGTATTTAAATTAATTTCACTATCTTCACTTAAAAATCTTGTAATAAACCATTTTTGTTTTTGACCTCTAAATTTACCTTTCCAAATAATACCAATTAAACTTTCTGGTAGCATGTATTCATATGTACGTTCTATCTCTTTTAATATTGTGATATTTTCAATACTTGTTTCTTCAATTAACTCTCTTCTCATTGCTGTTATAAAATCCTCACCTTTTTCAACACCACCTTGAGGCATTTGCCATTTGTTTCCTGGATTATCTTTTCTTTTTCCTACAAAAACTTGATTGTTATTGTTTAAAACAATAATCCCAACCCCAATACGTAAAGGAAGAGAATGTTTGTCCATATATTAAGAATTAAATAGTTTTATAGCGTAATTAAGTTGATTATCTTTTTCAGAATTGATTTTGAAGTCGTCACCAATTTCTTCAACTAAAATATCAGGTGTCACACCAACTTCAGAAATAGACTTGCCTGAAGGCAGGTAATATTTAGAAATTGTTAGTCTCATACCACCTCCATTCCTAAGAGGTATTATTGATTGCACGGAACCTTTACCGTAAGAGCTCTCTCCAAGAATAATAGCTCTCTTGTGATCTTTTAAAGCACCAGCAAATATTTCTGACGCAGATGCCGAACCATTATTGATTAAGACCACTATCGGCTTTCCTTTTGTTTCATCACCTCGTCTTGCAAAAAATTTTCTTGTTTCTGATATTTTCCTACCTTTAGTAGATACTATTTCTCCTTCATCTAAAAAAAAATCAGTAATATTTATTGCTTGAGTTAACAAGCCTCCAGGATTATTTCTCAAATCAATGATGTAACCTTTTATTTTTGAATTTCTTTCAAATTTTTTGATAGATTTTAAAAATTGATTGTCACTATTTTCATTAAACGATTTTAACCTTACATAACCAATATTTTTTTCTTCACTTATAGTTTCAGAACTAACAGACTGAACTTGAATTATCTTTCTTGTGATTTTAAACTCTAATGGTTTTTTGACATTTTTTCTTCTAACTGTTAAATCTATTGATGTATCAATTGGTCCTCTCATTAACTTTACAGCTTCCATCAAAGACTTTCCCTGTACTTGTTCTTTTCCAATTTTCACAATGTAATCACCGGCTTTAATTCCTGCTTTTTGTGCAGGAGTGTCGTCGATTGGAGAAATTACTTTGACTACTCCAGCTTCCATCCCAATTTCAATTCCAAGTCCGCCAAATTCTCCTCTAGTATCCGTTTGCATTTCTTTAAATAATTGAGGGCTCATGTAAGCAGAGTAAGGATCCAGAGATTGTAATACCCCGTTAATTGCAGAGTCCATCATTTCTGCTTGATCAACATCGTCAACATATTCTTTATTAATATTTTCTAAAACTTCTCCAAAAAGATCAATTTTTTCATATAAATCATTTTTCGAATAAACATAAACGCCTTGAGTATTAAAAATTAATACCAATAAGATTAAAATTTTCTTCATATCATAGCCTTTTCCTTGGGTATTTCTTCAGACCACATTTTTTCTAAATCATAAAACTCTCTTTTTTCTGGATGAAAAATATGAACAATAATGTCATGTGCATCGACCAATTTCCAATCACTACTATCTCTACCTTCAATACGGCAGCCATTTATTCCAAGCTTTTTTAATTCAGCTACAAGAATTTCTGAAAGAGATTGAAGGTGTCTAGAAGATGTTCCCGAAGCGATTATCATGTAATCTGCTATATACGATTTATTTTTTAAATTTATAGAAGTAATACTTTTAGCTTTATTGTTATCAAGAATTTTTTCAATATTATTTTTTACTAAATTTACTTCCATTATTATTTTTTACGCATTTTTTTTCTTAAAATTGATGAAGAAATTATTATAGGTTTGTTATTGATATTAATCAGTTTTTTTTTTAAATATTTAGCCACGATTGATTTCTTACCCTTTCTATCATATCCGCTTCTAGAAAAAACAACTAATTTTGTTAATTTTACTATCTTTTTCCAACTTTTCCACTTATGAAAATCAATTAAATTATCCGACCCAATGATAAAATAAATATTATTAATTTTTTTTTTTTTAATTAAATAATTAATTATATCTATACTTCTAGATGAGTTTATAATTTTATCTAAATAAATAACTTGAATTTTTTTTATACTTTTTGATATTTGTCTCGCTTTTTTTATTCTTTGAGAAAGAGAATAAAATGACTTACTTTTAAAAGGATTTTTTTTTGCTACAACCCAAAAAACTTTATTTAATTGTAATTTACTTATTCCAATTTTTGTTATTGCTAAGTGTCCTTTGTGAGCAGGATCAAAACTACCACCCAATAATCCAATAGATTTAACAAAAGGTTTTACCATTAACTATGGTCTGATAATTCCTTTTCCAGAAACTATATATTTATAAGATGTTAATTGATTTATTCCAACAGGTCCTCTCGGCGGAAGTTTATTTGTAGATATTCCAATTTCTCCTCCAAAACCAAATTCTCCTCCATCTGCAAATTGGGTTGATACATTGTGCATTGCAATTGAACTGTTAACACCATTTAAAAAAATCTTAGCACTTTTTTTATTATTGGTAATTATACTATCAGTATGCATTGTCCCATATTTTAATATATGTTTTACAGCTTCTCTAACATTTTTTACTGTTTTAATTGATATTATTGAGTCTAAATATTCTGTTTTCCAGTCTAATTCTTGCGCCTTTTTAAGTTTGCCATTAAATAATTTATTAATTTTATTATCAACTCTCACTTCACAGCCTAAATTAACTAAAGAATTAATTATTTCTTTAGCATGAGAACTTACAGCTTTTTCCTCGATTAAAAGTGTCTCAACGGCTCCACAAATACTAGTTCTTCTCATTTTAGCGTTAACAATAAGTTTTTTTGCCATATCAAGGTTTGCACTTTTATCGATAAATATATGACACAAACCCTCGAGGTGCCCAATAACATGAACATTGGAAAATTTTTGAACTTTCGAAACTAATCCTTTGCCACCTCTTGGTACGATTACATCAATATACGCACTCATTTTTGATAATAAATTATCTACAATTTTTCTATCTTTTGTATCTATAAATTGAACACAATTTTTATCGATGTTATTTTTAACCAAAGCGCTTCTAAAAAGATTAGCTAAAATTTTGTTCGAATTAAATGCTTCCGATCCTCCTCTTAAAATCGAACAATTTCCCGATTTTAAACATAAGGCTGCAACATCAGCAGTTACATTTGGTCTACTTTCATAAATTACTCCAATTATACCAATTGGAGTGGAGATTTTTTTTATTTTTAACTTATTTGGCCTTTGCCATTGTTCGAGAATTTGTCCTATAGGATCTCTAAACTTTGTAATCATGTTAATAGAATATCTAATACTTTCAATACGTTTTTCATTAAGTATCAATCTATCTACAAGATGTTTCCTTTTTACATTTTTAACATCTTTCAAATTCTCTTGAATAATCCTTTTTTTATTTTTTAATAAAGATTTATTATAGTTTTCTAAAACTTTTTTAATTCGTTCATGTTTGACAGATTTTAAATCTTCAAAAGCTTTTTTTGCATTTTTACCGACTGTTTCTAAATAGTTCATTTATAAAAGCACCATATCATCTTTATGAATAATTTCAGACTTACTTAAATATCCAAGAATTTTTTCTATTTCTCTACTTTGTTTACCTTTAATTTTATCTATTTCTTCAGAGCTAAAAGAAGATAATCCACGAGCCAATGTATCGTTATTTTGATTTAAAATTAATACATTCTCTCCTTTTTCAAAAGATCCGTTAATTTTAATTATTCCTGCAGCAAGTAAACTTTTACCATTTAAAAGTGCTTTAGAGGCTCCATCATCAATATTTATTGTTCCACTAGAATTTAATGATCCAATTATCCATTTTTTTTTTGCGTCAAGAGTTGAAACTTTTGGTAGAAAATGAGTAAATTTTTTTGTCTTAATTATATTAGTGATTGGATTGTTTTTTTTACCATTAGCTATAAACATATGACAACCAGAATTCATACATATTTTTGCAGCATCCAATTTTGTAGCTATTCCCCCAGATCCATATTTATTTTTTTTATTTTCAACAAGAGAGTTTATTTTTTTATCAATGATTTTAACAGTCTTCACAATTTTTTTATTATTTGATTTATCGTATAAACCGTCTACATCTGAAAATATTACTAAAGTATCTGCACCAATAATTTGAGCAACTCTTGCTGCTAATCTATCATTATCTCCATATTTAATCTCAGTTGTTGCAGTAGAGTCATTTTCATTTACAATTGGTATTGCGTTTAGTTTAAATAAGTTATCAAACGTTCTTCTAACATTTATAGCTCTTCTTCTTTGTTCAGTGTCATCAGGACTTATAAGAATTTGGCCTGTTTTTATTTTATATTTTTCAAACAGTTTTTGAAATTCGCTAGCTAAATGAATTTGTCCAATAGCTGCAATCGCTTGAGACATTTCAAGTTTGATTTTTTTCTTTTTTATTTTTAGATACTTCTGCCCAAGAGCAATCGCACCAGATGAAACAATTACAAAATTTTTTCCTTTACCATATTTTTTTATATCTTTAATTAATGAGGTTACCCACTTTTTCTTAAAAACACCTTTATTGTCTACAACCGTTGTTGAACCTAGTTTTAAAACAATTTTTTCTGATTTTTCAATTAGCATTTTTGATTAATAATTTTTTTATTTTTTTTATATCTTCTTTCGAAAAAACTGAAATAATTTCATATTTTGATTTCACTTTTCTTTTAAATTCTTTTAACTTTTCTGTAATTTTTTTTTCATCCAGCAAGTCAGATTTATTAAAAAAAATAATCTCCTTCTTTTTGATTAAATTTTTATCATATGTAGATAATTCTAACTTTATCTTTTTATAAGCATTAAATAAATCCTCTTCTGAGATATCTATTAAATGCAGCAAAACTTTACATCTTTCAATATGTCGTAAAAATTTATCACCTAATCCAACACCTTTATGAGCTCCTTCAACTAAACCAGGTATATCTGCCAAAGTTACCTCTTTACCGTTGTGATATGTAACGCCTAAGTTTGGGTTAATTGTTGTAAAAGGATAATTTGCAATTTTTGGTCTAGCTCTTGTTAAAGCTGCCAATAAACTAGATTTTCCAGCGTTTGGCTTTCCTATAATGCCAATATCTGCAATTACTTTTAACTGTAACCAAATCCAAAACTCTTCTCCTATTTTTCCACTAGTTTTTTTTTTGGGTGCTCTATTTGTTGAGCTTTTAAACCTAACATTACCTAAACCGCCTTTACCTCCAGATGCAACAAGATATTTTTCTTTATTTTTTGTAAAATCATAAATCAAAGTATTATTATCTTCTTCATAAATCTGAGTTCCTACAGGAACTTTCAAAACTAAATCTTGGCCGCCGGCTCCAGTTTTATTTCTTTTACTGCCGGCTTTACCGTGATGTGCTTTAAAATGTTGTGCATATCTAAAGTCAATTAAAGTGTTTAAGTTCCTATCAGACTCTATGATTATTGAACCACCATCTCCACCATCTCCTCCATCAGGACCACCATACTCTATAAATTTTTCTCTTCGGAAGCTTGCAGAGCCGGAGCCACCGTCGCCCGCTTTTATATATATTTTTGCTTGATCTAAAAATTTCATTATCTTTATAATATAAATAACTTAAGTTATTTATAGATTTAATTAGGGATTACAGAAACAAAAGTTCTGTTTAATTTAGACTTCTTGAATTTAACTTTACCTTTGACTAAAGAGAATATCGAATGGTCTTTACCCATGCCAACGTTATCACCAGGGTGTATTTTAGTACCTCTTTGTCTTACGATTATATTTCCAGGTATCACCAATTGATCACCATACTTTTTTACTCCAAGACGCCTGCCTTTACTATCTCGTCCGTTTTTTGATGATCCACCTGCTTTTTTTGTTGCCATTAGATTTTTCTATTTTTGAGTAACTTTCTTTTTTTTCGTAATTTCTTTTTTAATAGTTTTTTTTACTTGCTCGATTTTTGCTTCATCAATTACTTTACCGTCTTTAGACATAATTTTTGTTATTTGTATTTTTGAATGTCTTTGTCTATGCCCATTTTTTTTTCTAGAATGTTTTCTTCTTCTTTTATGAAAAATTAAAATTGTTCTATCTTTGACATTATCAAGTAATTTAGCTTCCACGGTTGCCCCATCAATGCTTGGGCTTCCAATCTCTGTATTCTTGCTATCATTTAGAAGTAAAACATTTTTAAATTTGATTGTTTCACCAACTTTTGCATCAAGTTTTTCTATTTCTAATATTTTACTAGCTGAGACTTTGTATTGTTTTCCACCAGTTTCTATAATTGCAAATGACATAATTTTTCAATTTTAATTTTTAGGGCAATATAGCCTTCAATATTATCAAGTCAAGATCATTGAGCTTAAAAATTATCCTTTAGATCGCGTAATTTAGTAAATATTTCTAAATCTGAGGCTTTTTTTAAATTTAAAACTTCTTTAACATCTGGATCATCGTATCTTAAAAAAATATTCATTTGCAGTTCATCTTTTAAAGAAGATGGAATAGTGGGTTTTCTATTATTAATTTTTGTTTCAACAATCTCTTTCTTTATTTTTAATAAATTGTTATTAGGATTAAATTTAATACAAAATTCTAAATTTTTAGAAGTATACTCATGGCCACAATATATTTTTGTATCCTCAGGAAGATTTTTAAGTCTTTTTAGAGAATTAAGCATTTGCTCGTAGGTTCCCTCAAAGACTCTGCCGCAGCCTAAAGAAAATAATGTATCCCCAGTAAATAAAATTTGCTCTTTTTTTATATAAAAAGCAACATGTCCTAAGGTATGACCTGGAATAAAAAGAGTAGTAAAATTTAAGTTACCAATTGTAAATTCTTGATTATCTTTTAATAGTTTATCAATACCTGGAATTCGCTCTTTATCACTTTCAAACCCAAATATTTTTGAATTATATTTTTTTTTAAGATCTATGTTTGCACCAACGTGGTCATAATGATGATGTGTATTAAGTATGTAATCAAGTTTTTTATATTTTTGACTTATAATGTTATCGCAAGGAGTAAATTCTGATGGATCAACAATTATAACAGTATTTGTTTGCTCTTCATACACAATGTAACTGTAATTATCATTTAAACAAGAGATAATATCGATATTCATTTTATCCTATTAAAAAAATTCCAAGTTTAGAAAATAGATTTTTTATTTCTAGATTGCTCTTTTTAATTATTGAAGTATCGTTTTCATTTAACCCTATTACTTTCGTAATATTTATTTTTTGATCTTCACAATAATTAAATAGATCTTTTATCGTGCACATATGTAAATTTGGAGTATTATACCAAGTATTAGGTAAAGATCTTGTTATTGGCATTTTTCCGAAAAACAATAAACTTGTTCTCACCTTCCAATAACCAAAATTAGGTATAGAAACTATTACAAGTTTTCCAACTCGTAATAATTCTTTTAAAACTTTATCAGGTTTGTGAAAAGCTTGAAGCGTTTGGCTAAGAACAACATAATCAAATGACTGTGCAGGGAATTGAGACAATTCAGTTTCCGCGTCACCCTGAATAACAGGTAAGCCTTTATAAATACATTCCTGTACATTATTTTGGTCTAACTCTAATCCTCTTACTTCTATATTTTTTTCTTTAACAAGAAAATTCATTAAGGAACCATCTCCGCAACCTACGTCAAGAACTCTTATATTTTTTGGCAATAAGTCTGCAATTACTCTAAATTCTTTTTTCATTTTTTAAATTTTTCATACATTGAGTCTATAAATCCTTTTAATGTTTTTAAAAATTCTGGTTCATTAACTAAGAAAGAGTCGTGACCTTTATCAGTTACGATTTCAGAGTATGAAACATCTGCTCCAGAGGCGTTTAAGGCAATAACAATATCTTTATTTTCTTTTGTTTTATAAAGCCAATCAGAAGAAAATGAGATTACTAAAAATTTTGTTTTTTGTTCTCTAAAAGCTCCCACCAAACCATCTTTAAATTGTTTAGATAAATCGAAATAATCCATTGCTCTCGTAATATATAAAATTGAGTTAGCATCAAATCTTTCAACAAACGAACTTCCTTGATGTCTTAAATAACTTTCAACTTGAAAGTCTGCATTAAAGCTAAATTCATAATCTGCTTTTTCTTGAAGCTTTCTTCCAAATTTTTCTTGCATACCTTGATCAGATAAATAACTTATGTGCCCCACCATTCTTGCAACTGCAAGGCCGTTTTTAGGTTGAGTGTTTTTTAAAAAATACTTACCATTATCCCAAATTGGATCAGCCATAATTGCCTGACGTGCTAATTCATTTAATGCAATATTCTGTGCACTATGGCTTGCACTGCAAGCAATGGGAATAGCAGAAAAAGTCCTATCAGGAAAAGTTGCACAAAATTGAAGTAGTTGCATTCCTCCCATTGAACCACCTGTTGCACACAAAAGTTTTTTAATACCAAGATGTTCAAGCAAAGACTCTTGTGCCCTGACAATATCTTTAATTGTTATTACTGGAAAATCTAATCCGTATGGTTGATTTGTATCTTTATTAATGTCACTTGGCCCTAAAGAACCCATACAGCCACCAATTACATTAGCGCAAATTATAAAATACTTATTTGTGTCTATTGCTTTACCGGGCCCAACTGCCGTAACCCACCAACCTTCTTTTTTTGTGATAGGATTTGTGCCCGTAACAAACTGATCACCAGTTAAAGCATGAAAAACAAGTATAGCATTATCTTTGTTTTCATTAAGTTTTCCATATGTTTCATAAGCAAGTGGAAAATCTTCAATTGTTTTGCCACAATCAAGCTGTAGTGGTTTTGTAACAGTAATTTTATTTATATTTTCAATTTTTCTATTCATCCAAAAAAAAAGCCCAGCTAAACTGGGCATTTCCCTTTTTAGCTAAATTTATTATGCGCTTGCAATATGGTTAAATTAGCGCGTTATCTATTTACTAGATCATCACAAACTTGTCAATTTTATATAGGATAAAGAATTATAGAAAAACATCATCAATTTATATAATACAAGTTTAATAATGAAGTTACCAAAAGCTAAAAAAATTATAGCCGAAAAATATGTTGCTGGTCTTAGCCTTTTTAAACAAAAAGTTGCTAGTATTAAATTGTCAGCCAATGAATCAGCCTTAGGACCGAGCCCCAAAGCTATTAAAGAATATTTAAAGGTTTCAAAAAATTTTAAAAGATATCCTGACTCAGATGGCACCTTTTTAAGAAAAGTCTTATCCAATAAGTTTAAACTTGATGTTAACAGAATAATTTTAGGATCTGGTTCTGACCAGATATTCGAATTGATTTGCAAAGCTTTTTTAAAAAAGGGAGATGAAGTAATTGTACCTAAATATAGTTTTATAATTTATAGAATTTATAGCAGGATGAATGATGCAAAAATTATTTATTCAAAAGAGGATAACTTTAAAATTTCAATAAAGGATATTTTAAAGAAGGTAACTAGAAAAACAAAAATTGTATTTTTAGCAAATCCAAATAATCCTACAGGGACATACATTAATAAAAAAGAATTAATTACTTTAAGAAGAAAGTTAAGAAGTAGTATTCTATTGGTTGTTGATGATGCATATTATGAATATATTAATTCTAACGATTATTCTTCCGGGTTAAAATTATTTTCAAATTTTAAGAATGTAGTTATAACTAGAACATTTTCAAAGATTTATGGTTTAGCTGGATTAAGAGTAGGCTGGGGTTATGCATCTAGAGATATAATAAATGCATTGAATAAAATAAAACCACCGTTTAACGTTGGACGTCCTGCTTTATTTGCAGCAACTGCGGCTATTAGAGATAGTAATTGGCTACGTAAAGAGATTCAGCATGTTAATAAATGGAATGATATATTATTTAAAGAATTTAAAGCAATGAAGATTATAAAAAATAAAAGTTTTACCAATTTTTTATTAATTAATTTTGATAATCTAAAAATTAAATCTCATAAAGTTTTTCAGTTATTAGCTAATTCTGGAATATTAGTAAGAAAAATGGATGTTTATGGCATTAAAAATGCATTGAGAATTACAATTGGTAAAAGCGAGGAAAATAGAAAATTAATTTTAAGAATGAAAAAGATATTAAATGTTCAATAAAGTAAGCATAATTGGTTGTGGTTTAATTGGCTCTTCTATCTTAAGAGCTATAGAAGAAAAACAATTAGCATCTCACATTAGTGTTTACGATAAATCATCGAAAGTAACTGATTATGTGAAAAAAAATTTTTCAGCAAAAATTAGCAGTAATATCTCCGATGTAGTTAAAGATTCTGATTTAGTAATCATCGCTTCTCCTTTAAGTAGCTACAAAGAGATACTTCTTTCTATACAGTCTAACTTGAAAGAAAATGCAATTTTAACTGATACAGGCTCTGCAAAAAAAGAAGTGAATAAAATTATTAGCAAGTTAAATCTTAAAAATGTTGATTGGATTGCATCACATCCTATAGCTGGAACAGAATTCAGCGGCCCAGAGGCTGGTTTTGCTAGTTTATTTAAAAATAGATGGTGCATAATATCGGCAGACAAAAAGGTGGCCGCGGATAAAATAAAATCTTTAGAAAATTTTTGGTCAAAGCTTGGAAGCAAGACTAAATTTATGACATTTGAAGACCACGATTATGTTTTATCATTAACCAGTCATTTACCACATGCCGTAGCTTACAGTATTGTGAAAACAGCAATAAATAAGGAAGATAAATATAAAGATGATATTATTCAATACAGTGCAGGTGGATTAAGGGATTTTACAAGAATAGCAGCATCAGATCCATTAATGTGGAAAGATATATTTATTGATAACAGTGATAATATTCTTAAAGTTTTGGATAATTACTTGAAGAATCTAAATGAAATTAAAGATGCTATAAAAAACAAAGATAGCAAAAAACTTTTGGAGATTTTTTCATCAACTAAAAAAGTAAGAAAAGAAATTATCGAAGCCGGACAGGATACGGACAAGCCTGGTTTTGGCAGAGATTAATCAGAAGTTACGTCATAATTTTTTATTTCAGTATAAATTTTATTTTCTATCTCTTTGAGAAATACATCATTTTCTTTACCAGGCAAGATTGGTTCTAAAAAAGAAATATGTATATCACCTTTATATTTCATAAAACTATTTTTGGGCCATACTTTCCCAGTGTTTAAAGCTATAGGAATGCAAGGTAAATTTAGAGCCTTATAAATTCTACCTACACCTTTTTTAAAAGGCGGTCGTTCATCAATTTTTACTCTTGTTCCTTGAGGAAATATTAAAAGAGGTCTTTTACTTTTTTCAATTCTTTCTTTTACTTTATCAAAAAAGTTTAAATTTTCTTTTGTTGTTGTTTCTCGAATGATTGCAATTGAACCTATTTTTCTTAAATACCAACCAAACAATGGAATACTAAGTAGCTCTTTTTTTAAAATGAAAATTGGACCATCTAAGGGAATCTGAAGAGCAAAAGTTTCAAACATAGACTGGTGCGCAGAAGCTACAAAATAATTATCTACTTTTTTAAGGTTTTCTATTCCATGAAAGATTACTTTTGAATTTAAGATGATTCTTAAAATTATCACTATATATTTTGCAGATATTCTCCCAAAAAAAATTGTAAATTTATTAGGTAAAATTAATGTTGGTATAGCTAGGATAAAAATTGTAATGAGGCCAAAATATAAAAAAATATTAAAGATTAATGATCTAATAAATTGCATTAAGAGTTAATCAATTTAAGTAAATTTTGTTTCTTTCTAATATATCTAAATTTATTTTTATTGATTAAAATTTCAGCTATTAATGGTCTTGTATTGTAGTTAGAAGATAATGATGACCCGTATGCCCCGACATTAGTTATAGCCACAAAATCATTTTCATTTATTTTAGGATAGTTTTTATAAACACCAAATTTACAAGTACTTTCACATATTGGTCCCACAAATTCTATTTTATCTCTCATTTTTGATGACTTTTTAGCAATAGGAATAATTTTATGAAAAGCTTCATACAAGGCAGGACGCATAAAATCATTCATGCCTGCATCTATTATAATAAAGTTTTTATTTGTTCCCTTTTTTATAAATTGTATTTTACTAACTAGAAGACCAGTATTACCGATAATAGATCTTCCTGGTTCAAAAATTATTCTACAGTTTATTTTTTTAGAAAAATTATGTACTAGTTTAGAATATTTACTTAGATTAATTGGTTTTTCTTTGTCAGTGTAATTAATACCAAAACCACCACCTAAATCGACATATTTTAAATTGAGTTTTAATTCTTTAATTAATTTACTCATTACATTTAGAGTTTTTCTGAAGGGTGCATCGCTTAATATTTGACTACCAATATGCACACTTAAAGCGTCTAATTTGATATTTTTAAACGATTTAGAGGTTTTAAGGAAAATCTTAAAGTTTTTTATTGATAATCCAAATTTATTATCTGCTTTACCAGTAGATATATTTTTATGTGTTTTTGCATCAATATTTGGATTTAATCTAAATCCAATCGAAACTTTCTTTTTCAATTTTTTCCCTAAATTATTTACCAATTTAGCTTCACTTTCAGACTCGCAGTTGATTAATAAAATTCTTTTGCTTATTGCAATTTTCAATTCTTCCTCTGTTTTACCAACTCCAGAAAAAACAATTTTATTTGGTTTAATGCCTGCCTTTAAAGCTTTTAATAATTCACCACCTGAAACTACATCAGCACCAGCGCCTAATCTACTAAGTATACGTAGAATATTTAAGTTACTATTAGATTTTGCAGCAAAGCAAATTAAGGGATTAGTTTTTTTAAACGTATTAGCAAATTTTAAATAATTGAATGTAATTTGATTTTCTGAATAAATATAAAACGGTGTTTTATTTGTTTTTAAAATATTTTTTATTGATAGTTTTTCGATAAATAAATTCTTACCTACATATCTTAAATTTTGCATAAGATTATGAAATTATATTGATCTGATTTATTTGACCTTGGTATTTAGGTTCAGATTTTTTACCGCAGCTAGTTAAAATAAAAATCATTAAAAAAAAAACAGCTAAAAGTTTCATAAAATTTCCTTTTTATATTTTTTTATCATTGATTTAACATTAATAATAGATGTTCCTCCATAGGATTTTTTCATATTCATAGAATTTTTTACATCAAACACTTTTAAAACACTTTTATCTAGATCTTTATAAAATTTTTTAATTTCATCCAAATTTAATTCAGATAACATCTTTTTGTTCTTTTCAGCGTAATTAACAAGTTTTGCTGAAATAGCGTACGACTCTCTGAACGATAAATTTTTATTTTTAACAAGATAGTCTGCAAAATCAGTTGCTGTTGTATAACCTTGGTTAGCCATAAAAAGCATATTTGTTTTATTAGCATTAACAGAATTGATTAATTCAGCACTCATCGTTAGGGTATCTTTTAAAGTATCATAGCCACCAAAAACTAATTCTTTGTCGTCTTGCATATCTTTAAAATAAGACATGGGAAGGCCTTTCATAATTGTTAGCATTGCATTTAACTTTCCATAATTAATTCCGACTTTTCCTCTAATCAATTCAGCAGGGTCAGGATTTTTTTTTTGCGGCATAATAGAAGACCCTGTAAGCATGCTGTCTTTAAATGAAATTAAATTAAAAGCATTAGAATTATAAATAATAAAATCTTCAGCTAATCTAGATAGGTGCATTGCACAAACAGCGGAAGCATATAAAAAATCAATTGCAAAATCTCTATCAGCTACAGAGTCAATAGAATTATCTGTAGGTTTTTTAAAACCAAGTTTTTTTGCAGTATAGGCTCTATCAATTTTATAAGATGTTCCTGAAAGCGCTGCAGATCCAAGTGGACACTCGTTTAAAAGATCAAGATTATTTTTAAATCTTTTTTTATCTCTTTTTAACATTTCATAGTATGACAACAGATAATGTGCGAATGAAATAGGTTGTGCATTTTTTAGATGAGTTAATCCGGGCATTACGGTGTCGGTATTTTTTTCCGCTTTTCTGATTAAACTTTTCATTACTAAAGAAATATCATTTACAATTTCTTTCGACGCATCTTTAATCCACAATTTAAAATCAGTTACAACCTGATCATTTCTCGATCTTGCAGTATGCAAGTATCCTGCTGAAGGCCCAATAATTTTGAATAATGCTTTTTCTATGTTTAGGTGAATATCCTCGAATTTTTCTTTAAATTCAAAGTTGCCTTTATCTATTTGTGTTTTAATTTTTTTAAGACCGTTAATAATTTTATCACCATTTTCTTTTTTTATGATCTTTTGTTTTACTAGCATTTGAGCGTGCACAATAGACGCAGATATATCTTGTTCATAAAGTCTTTTATCAACATTAATAGAAGACCCTATCTTTTGAAATGATAAGGACATTTTACTCTGAAATCTATTAGACCAAACTGTTTTATTTTTATTTTTCATTTTACTGTGTTATTCCTAATTTAAATTAATATGAAAATTAGTAAATCTTTTAAAATCTATATTCACACCATCTTTCTATTTCTGCTTTGTCAAAATCTTTACGGAGCAGAGGATTTTTCGCAGAATATCGTTATTCATGAAAAACCAACTAAGATTAATGAATTAAAATTTAAAGATACAAATCTACAAGAAGTAGATTTAACTAATAAAAAAGGCAACATCATGATCTTGAATTTTTGGGCATCTTGGTGTGCACCTTGTATAAGAGAAATGCCTTCACTAGAAAAATTAACAAATAAATTTCCAGAGATAAAAGTTTATGCCATCAACATGGAAAAACCTAACAAGTTAAAGGTTAGAGATTTTTTTAGAAGTATCGATGTTGCTAGTTTGGAAGCTTATTATGACCCAGAATTTAAATTGGTCAAACAATTTAAAATGAGAGGCTTACCCACGAGTATTTTAATTAATAAAAATGGTGAAGAGTTTGGAAGAGTTATCGGTGAAGTAGATTTTATAAGCGAGGAATTTATAAATTTAATTCAAAAGTATATTTAATTTTTAAAAAAATAAGCTAACAAAACTAAAACAATAATAGCAACAAATTGTAATAAAACACGTAACTGCATTAATTTATTAGAATATTTTTTGCTAGTATTTCCACCTTTAAATAAAGTATAAATACCCATCATTAAAACTATGCCTACAGCTCCAAGTAAAGTAAAACCAATAAAATTAAATAAAAATTCAGTCATTAAAATTTAGTATCATGACCTATTCATTAAATACAATTATTTTAGAGCCACTTTCCAAAAATAAACCAAAAAATGCTGTAATACTTTGCCACGGTTATGGAGGAGACGGAAACGATATATCAATACTCGCTAATTATTGGCGGACATTTTTACCTGATACATTATTTGTTTGTCCAGATGCTCCAGAAAAGTGTGCAGCAAGTCCCACAGGCTTTCAGTGGTTCGATTTAATGGATCAAACACCGGAGCAAGTTTTAGCTAAATCACTAGTAGCAGAAATTAAATTAAATAAACTCATAGATGAAGTAAAAAAAAATAATAAATTACAAGCAAACCAAATAATAATTGGAGGATTTAGTCAAGGTTGTATGATTACTTTACAAACTGGTTTAAAGAGAAAAGATTCTATCAATTCTGTTATTGGTTATTCAGGAAGAATTATAGATGTAGAACACTTAGGTAAAAATATTAATTCAAGGCCGAATATTATTTTAATGCATGGAGATATAGATCAAATCGTCACTGTTGACTCTTTATTAGAAGCAAAAGATTTTTTTGGAAAAAACAATTATCAAATTGAAACAAAAATTTTTAAAAATTGTGAACACCGTATACCAACAGAAGGCTCAAGTTTTGGTCTACAATTTATAAAAAAACAATTTAATTCATAATTTTCACAAGTTTAACATAATTATAACTTGATATAATTTTTTGTATCAGTTAGCTTTAATCATGATTATTTCTGCTGCTGATAAAGTTCCACTTGAAAAGTGTCCTGCTTTGGTTCTTAACGCTGATTTTAGACCTTTAAGTTATTACCCCTTATCCATCTGGTGCTGGCAAGATGCTGTTAAATCAGTTTTTTTAAATCGAGTAAGTATTGTTTCTAACTATAAAAGGAAGATCAGAAGTCCATCCTTTGAAATGAATTTGCCAAGTGTTATTGCACTAAAAGATTTTATCAAGCCCTCAAAAAATCCAAATTTTACAAGATTCAATGTTTTTTTGAGAGATAAATTTTCTTGTCAATATTGTGGAGATAAAAAGGATTTAACATTTGACCACTTGTTACCGAAATCAAGAGGGGGATTAACAAACTGGAATAATGTTGTGACAGCCTGTTCAAGTTGTAATGTAAAAAAAGGTGGAAAATTATATAAAGATTGTGATCTTCGATTGAATAATAAGCCTTACGCCCCAACAGTTGAAGATCTACATCGTAACGGAAGAAATTTTCCTCCTAATTTTTTACATGAAAGTTGGATGGATTATTTATATTGGGATATTGAGTTAGAGACTTAATTAAATTTTTTCTGAAATTGTTATTGCTATTTTTGATGAAGCTTTAATAACTTTATCTAAGACTCCAAATAAACCCTCTTTAGTTGCGCCATTATCATAAGCGATATCTTTATGGTGCAATTCGTCATCTCTAAATTTCATTATCTTTTCTTTTAATTCTTTTTCATCATCACCTAACTTGTATGTTTGACTTTTGTAGTGACCGTCAATTACTTCTTCAACTGAGGCTGTACAAAGCATAGCCGCTTTCTCTCCAAGAATTGCTGTACCAAACCCAAGTGTTACACCCATAATATCCCACAAAGGTAATAGCTTTGTAGGCTTTATATTTCTTTTTCTAATTTCTTGATCAAAAAATTCGTAATGCTCTTTTTCATGTTCTTTCATTTCTTCTATTTTTTTCTTTAAAAATTCATCTTGCTTAAATGTTTTAAGAGCTAGAAGTTGACCCTCATAAATCTTTATTGCACCACGTTCACCTGCGTGATCAACTCTAATGATTTCTTCTAAGGTTTTTTTATTTGTTTTGTCCATAATGTTTAATAACTTTAAACATGATACCACTAAGTATTACAGAAATAATTGTATTTATTGTAGCAAGTGAAAACCCAAGAAATCTAAAAGTCACCTCTTTACAACTCACAATATTTGAGTTTTTAAGTTGATTTAAAAGCTCATTACTGTTTAAATTTTTGCTATTATTTAGTTCACAGACCAAAGATTCGTTGAAAAAGCCTTGTTCAATACCAAAGTGGTAAAAAGAAACTATTGTGCCAAAAATAAAGAATAATAAAACTACGCTCAAAATGGCCTGCTCATACTTGTTAATCATAAACACCATTGAAATTAAAATTACAGCAATAAGATAAGGTATTCTTTCAATAATACACAAATTACAAGGCTGATGCCCAAGAATATATTGAATAAAATAAGCTATTGATAGTGAGAGGATGCTAAATACTAATATACCGTTTAAAATGGTCTTATTGCTTAAGTTCATTTTACAAAAACAATATATAAGACGACAGCAAGAATTAAAATAAATATTCCACTTATAGTAAACCATAACGCGCCTTTTTTTTCGATAAAATCACCAAATTTTTTACCAAAAAGATTTGTAAAATAAGAAACTAAAAAAAATCTAAGTCCTCTAGTAAACAGACATATAAAAAAGAAGACTGTAATATTAAAACCAATGACGCCACTGGTAATTGTAAACACTTTAAAGGGCAGAGGTGTAAAACCTGCTAAAAACATTATTCCAAGCCATGTTAAAAAACCTCCACGCGTAGACATCTTATCTTGCATTTCAAATACTTTTTCTTCGTATCCATAAAACTCAATTATAACCATAGAGGCATCTAAGAAGAATACACCCAATGTATATCCAAATAATCCGCCAAGCACAGAGCCAACAGTGGCTATTAAAAATATCTTTAAGTAATCGTCCCTTTTAGCTACAACCATGGGGACAATCATTAAATCAGGTGGTACTGGGAAAAAAAAACTCTCAATAAATGCAACAAAGCCAAGTAATGGCTTAGAAAATTTATGTCTAGCAAGCTCTACACATCTATCGTATAATTTTTTTAACATGAATTTAAAATGCACAATTCTTAGGTACCTAGCAAGTTTAATATTATCGACATTTGTAATTTACGCTATTGTAATAGTAGCTGGATTATTTGGTGCTGATTATGGTTTTACTCCAGGAGATACTTTTATAATTTGGATATTAATGGCAATTTTGATTAATCAGTCTGTAACTTGGAAAAAGTAAAACTATTATGAGCGATCCTATTGATCTCAAAACTGCTAAAATCTTTACAGATCTAAATAAGAAGCTAGATAAAGACTATTCATCAAGTTTAAGTTTTAATAACGAGGAAGTTCATGAAGCATTAGGAAAACAATCTCATATTTACTTTCGTGCCTGGATAAAATTGCAACAATCATGGTCAAATAACGCTTACAGAGCTTTTCAAGATTACGATACTTATGTCATTTTAATTTTTTTAGTTTTACAGGTTTTTAAAAAGTATTCTGATCGATTTCAATATTTATCAGAGGAAGAGTTTTATTCGCGAGAACATAAACTAGATAAAATAAATTTAATTGAAATTTCAAAAGAGTTAAATATTCCAAAAGAAACCATAAGAAGAAAAGTTAATTTTTTACAAAAAAAAAATTTATTAATTAGAAGAGGTAAATCGATATTCTTAACCAAAGAAATCTCAATATATCAAAGGCCAAATTCAACAAAAACAATTTTAGCAACATTCTTAGAAAAAAATTCTATTCTTTTATCTAAAGAAGACTGGTTTGGTGAACATATGCAAGTAGAAAAAATTGTAACTTTTATATCAGAATTTTTCACTATAGCTTGGCAGCATTGGTTCAGATTGCAAATTCCTTTTCTAATCAGACATAGAGACATGTTTGGCGACTTAGAAACATGGAATGTTTGGGGATCAATTGGTATTTCTCAATTTCATGACTATAACAAAAATGTTACAGATCAAATAATCCCTAGCCCTGAAAGGTATAAAGATCTTTATATTCAACTTTTAAAGCATAAGCCTAAAAGTGGTATAAACGCATCTTCAATAGCCGAGATAAGTGGAATACCTAGAGCCACGGTAATAAGAAAACTTAAATTTTTAGTAAAAGAAAAATTTATCAAAAAAAATAAAAAACTCGAATATACTTTTGTCCATACTAATAAGCAGACTGAATTTATTGAAAAAGCATATTTAGTTAATAAGCAGTATGTGAGTAATTTTATAACTGATATTTTTGACTTAATGAAAAATTCAAAATTTAAAATTTGATCAAAAAAATTTATCAATACATAGATGGAAATTACAACTAAAATAGCCCCCGTGTGTCTCGCAATAATAATGCTCGGATTGGGTCTTGGCTTAACCACAGCTGATTTTACTAGAATAGCGAAAATTCCAAGAGATTTTGCGGTAGGTTTTTTATCACAAGTAATACTGTTACCTATTGTTGCTTTTGTAATCGTTCTAATTATTCCGATGCCGATCGAGATTGCTTTAGGTTTAATGATTATTTCAGCTGCCCCAGGAGGCGTTACGTCGAATGTATTGACTAAATTTGCAAATGGGGACGTTGCATTGTCTGTAAGTCTTACAGCAATCGTAAGTATAATAGCAATTTTTACTATTCCTTTTATTGTTTTTAATTCAGCAGAATTTATGGGAGTTAAAATTAATAAGGATATCTCAATGGCTGCTATAGCATTAAAAATGTTTTTCGTCGTAACTGTGCCAGTGATTTTTGGCATGATAGTAAGAAGTTTAATGACTGATTTTATAATATCAAAAACTTTAGTAATTCAGAGAATTTCAATAATTTTATTTCTAGTCGTGTTCGTGGCAATTTGGGTAGAAGAGTGGGATAAAATAGTAAGCTTCATAACTAGAGCCGGCTTAGTGGCAGGAATTTTAAATATAGTTATGATGTTTTTAGGATATTACATAGCAAAAGTGTTTGCTTCAGGTACACCACAACGGAAGTGCATATCTCTTGAGTGCGGTCTACAAAACGGAACCTTAGCTGTATTTGTAGCGACACAATTATTTGATGATATTGTTTTTATAGTACCTACAGCTGCATATGCTCTAATTATGTTTACAACATCAATATTTTTTGTTCTCTTAGTAAGAAAAATCAATTAGATTATTTAAAGAATAGGGCGAATGGTGGAACTGGTAGACGCGCCGGACTCAAAATCCGGTGGTAGCAATACCTTGAGAGTTCGAGTCTCTCTTCGCCCACCACATTATGGAAATAAATAAAATAAATAGTCTAGTAGAGCTGTATTTTAAAAAATGCGAAGAAATTAATCCTAAAAAACCTTTTTTAAAATGGTTAAAACCCAACAAACCTTTCTACAGTTGGGGGGATATAAAAGAGAGAGTATTTAAACTTTCTCATAAAATTAAATCATTGATTAACAATGGAGATCGTTGCTTAATTTTATCTGAAAATAGACCTTATTGGTTAATGGCAGATTTAGCTGTAATGAATGCAGGCGGTGTATCAGTTCCAATTTTTACAACTTACTCTGCAAACGATTATGAATACATTTTAAATGATTGTAGACCATCTTTAATTATCGTTTCTAATCAAGATCAATTTAAAAAAATAGAGAATTATATTAATTCAGAACAAAAAATTATTTCATTTGAAGAAATAGATCGAGAAAGTTTTTTAATAAAAAATATTTTAGAAGAAAATTATGATCAAAAAATTAATTATAGTTTAAAAAGAAACATGCCGGCTTGTATTATTTATACATCAGGGACATCAGGAAATCCTAAAGGAGTTGTTTTAAGTCACGGAGGTATTTTATCTAATTGCGAAGGTGCAATTGAGTTACTTGAACCACTTATCAAAATTAAAAATCCAATTTTTTTAACATGGCTACCTCTTTCTCATTCTTATGAGCATACAGTTCAATTTATTCAAATTATTGTAGGAGCCAAAGTTTTTTATGCAGAAAGTTTAGAAAAATTAATTACAAACATGTCAGTTGCAAAACCAACTATCATGACAGCAGTACCAAGATTTTACCAAAATCTTTTCACAAAAATAAATATGAATTTTGAAAAACAGAAAGGATTAAAAAAGCTTTTGATTAGTAAAACTCTTGAACTTGGAACAAAAATGCTCAGAAAAGAAAAATTAAGTTTTTTAGAAAAAACCATTAATTTTATTTGTAACATTTTAGTTAGAAGGAAAATCCAAAATCAGTTTGGTGGAAATCTGCAATCTTTTGTTTCAGGAGGCGGAGCGCTAGATCAAAATATTGGTTCATTTTTAAATGCTATAGGTCTACCAACTTTACAAGGCTATGGACTTACAGAAGCCTCACCAGTGGTTAGTTGTAATTTACCAAATCTAGTCAAAGTTGAGACTGTAGGACCTCCATTTAGAACGAATCAGGTTAAAATTGCAGACGATGGTGAAATCCTGATTAAAGGAGAAAATGTGATGTTGGGATATTGGAATCAAAAAGATGAAACAGCAAAAGTTATAAAAGAAGGTTGGCTACATACAGGTGATATTGGGGAACTGGATCAAAACAACTACTTAAAAATAACAGATAGAAAAAAAGACATTATAGTTAACTTAGGTGGCGACAATATTTCTCCTAGTAAAATTGAAAATATTTTATGTTTAAATGAATTAATCAAACAATCTTTCGTATACGGAGATAAAAAAAACTATTTAGTATCAATAATTGTGACCGATAAAGAAATTAATAACAAAAAAATTAAACTTATAATTGAAAATATAAATAAAAGTTTAACTTCAATTGAAAAAGTAAAAAAATTTGTTTTAATACATGAAGAATTTACAATTGAAAACGGAATGTTAACACCAACTTTAAAGTTAAAAAGAAAAGAAATAATTAAAAATTATAAACAACAATTAGAAAATCTTTATTAATTTTA
>Ga0209631_10000959_pt1 | contig 38277 bp, 33 predicted proteins | sample COG_08_FD_184752 | JGI IMG/M metagenome (GOLD analysis project Ga0209631, IMG submission 184752) | Pelagic Microbial community sample from North Sea - COGITO 998_met_08 (SPAdes) (version 2) | ecosystem: Environmental > Aquatic > Marine > Neritic zone/Coastal water | place: Helgoland, sampling... | reverse complement strand
AAAGCGGCCCAGCCACCTCGAGCAGGCTCGGTTCGAGGCCCTCGTCTCCCTCCCCAAACCTCTGATGGACTCAAAAGGCGAGGTCTTCCCCTTCTCTCCAGGGGCCCCAGTCTTTGCATGGATTAAAACCGGCGAGTCAACTTTAATCGAGCGACTCTACCAAATCGTTCGCTCAGAGCAGAAATCACACTTTGTCCCGCAATGATTTGATTCTACAACGGACCCGTTTCGACTGTGGATTGGCGAGTCTTCTAATGATCGCCCGATTCTACGGCTCTCAGACGACCCTTGAGGAGTTCACTGAGGCAAATGGCGCCATGCAGCAGCCTTGGTCAGCAAACGAGCTACTCGCCAACGCTAAGCATTTCAATCTTGTGGGCCGAGGTATTGAACTCGACCCCTCAGAACTGAAAGCACTTCAATTACCTTGTATCTTGCATTGGAAGTTCGAGCACTTTGTCGTTCTTCGACAGATTACATTCCAAGGTTATTGCATTGATGATCCGGCCATTGGCCGAATCACAGTCAGTTACAATGAGTTGCTAGATGCCTTCACCGGTATCGCACTGATTTTTGACCCAGGCGCCTGTCCATACGAGCACTCTGAGAGCAGTAGACAACCAAAAGACACAAACATTTCTAGCGCATTAGGGGGCATTGCTCCGGTTCAGGTGATGGGCGCCTTAATTGGCGCAGCGTTGACCATCTGCTCGCCTCTGATCATCAAATTCATCCTCGATGAAGTCGTCACCAAAGGCGATATCGCGATCCTTAGAACCGCCGTTTTAGCCCTCGTCATGACGGCTTTGATGGCTGCCGTCGTGGATTGGTTTCAAGAGCATCGGCTCCTGCAAAGAACCCAGGCTTTTCACCGGGAGTGCCACCGTCGAATCTTAAATCGCTACTTCAGCAATTCAGACCAAAGCAGACATGAGCCGGAGAACGATGAACGCGAGCGCGCCAGTCTCAGCGAGGTGCCTGACCTTTGTCACTTTTACAACCGGGAAGCAACTTTAGCCGTCTCGAGCGCGCTCATCATCTTCGGTTACCTCGCCCTGCTCAGCCTTATTGATGGCATGAGCGCGCTCATTCTTATGGGGTGCTGTGGGGCTATGGCTCTCGGCAGCTATAGCGTGCGTGGCGACATTCGGAACGCTGAGCGACTTGAGCACCTCGAGCAACAGCAGTTTTTTGGGAACCTCAATGACCTCTTTCAACATCGGCAGCTGATTAGGCAATTCTCAGCATCGTTTGACTGCATCACAGGCAATGATCTAAGGCTCAAGGGTTTGCATCATGCGATGCGCAAGCTCAAGGCACGGCACTGGCAAAGCCTATTGAGCGCTCAGGCTGTGAATCAACTGTGCCAAGGCATTCTACTTTATTGGGTCTGCTCCCAAATTTTTGCAGGCACTCTCACGGTTGGAAGCTTCTATCTGATACTCACCTTTCGTGCCCAGTTGGTCGCTCACAGCCTTACCGTGAATCACTTTATTCGAGAAGCACTGAGCCGGGACCAAGCCGCTCATAGACTAATGCAAGTGACTAAAAAAAACCTGAATCCCAGCGGGCGGGGAGACAATTTTAGGGCAACCGACACCTCAGACCTTTCGAGGGTTCCGTTATTTCTCAGGAGTCAGCCGCCCAATCAAGGCAGCCTGTATTTTCAGCGGCTAGAGGAGCATCAGTCCTTCTTGAGGGTTTCAGCAGCTATGGCACAGGAAAACAGGCTAGCAGCAGGGCCATCATCCTTAGACAACCTTAAAGTCGCGGCCGATCGACACATTCCTGTAACCATCGTACCGCACTACACACCCATTTTTAACGGCAGCATCACCGCCAACATCACCTTGTTTGCACCCAACCCCTGTTGGCAACACTTGCAACGGGTCGTTGAACTTGCAGGACTCGGTTCGGGCATTCGGCGTCACCCTTTGGGCTTAGGGTCTCGAATCGACGCTCAACATCATCGATTTGATCCAATGCAGCAGCAACAACTGGGATTGGCCAGAGCACTGTTCGTACGACCTCAAGCAGTCATTATTGAACTAAACCCCGCGACGCTTAAAAGTGCAGCCCTGCAGACTGCCTTGCGCCGACTCTTGAAGGCGAACCTGCGCCTTGTATTACTTTCCAGAGAGAGTATCGATCCCTTACCGGATCTCTACACGGTCTCCCGCCAAGGCAACACTTGGCAGCAGGTATTAGAGCATTTCCCCAGAGCCTAATTCTATGACTCATCAATAGTCCTCTCAGGACGGGTCAATGGAAACACCAAAACAGACCAAAGACTTGCGAGGATCAATGCGATGAACAAGTAATAACTACTCATGGCGACTCCCACACTTTGTAGCATCGTCACAACGACAGATGACCCCCCTTTACTGGTTCGATAGCCAAACACATCGATAAATTCTTTCGCCCGAAACCGAGCATCGAAGTTTAACGGTAAATACACCAGTTCTTTGGCGCCCCGAAAAACGGAGTAATCGAACACTTTAAACAAGAAGAATGCCAAGCCGACAGAAAACAGACTGGGCTCAATCACCGCCCAAGCGATCGTGCAGCAATGCACTGCTGGCATCATCAAATGAATCCATCGAAGGGCAACCCAGGTCAGCAAAAGCGGGGTCACCACAAATTGCACCAGCACCGTCACGAGGTTCAAGACGAACCAAAACTGCCCCTGCAATGCAGTCTCCTCGTCAATCCGACCCGCAAACGTATCAGACAGAATCAGTTGGAACTTAAAATCGAGTACCGCTGCAGTGACCTGCGAGGCGATGACGATTAACAGTAACGACAACAATTTAGGATTGGACCGCACAGCCCGCCAACCAATCCCTTCGGTCAATGACTTGGGCGGTTCATCAGTCCTAAAAGCGGGTTCCCCAAAGCGGCGGTAGGCAGCGTTCGCGATCCAGGCCGACGGCAGTAAAACTAGGGCCGCTAGCAGAACCAGCGCATGAGTGCCCAAAGGGATAGCCAGCTGAGCGACCAAAATACCACCCACCACACCGCCCATCCCTGCAATCCCGGTAATCGGTCCATTCAGCTTTTTTGCCGAAGATGCGTCCAGTTCGGAATTGATATAACTCCAATACTGTTCGATCAAAAGCACAACGTAAAACTCTTTTAATAAAAACAGCAGCGGCGTGACCCAAATTATTTCAAGCTCAAGCAGCAAAAATCCAATGACCATCAGCAATGCTGAAGCGTAGGTAGAAATTTGCAATGTCATCCTTGGACCAAAGCGAGACAATAGCTGTCCATAACCCCACACACCAACCAAGACGACGACCGGCATGCAAGCCATAATCAGCGGCAGCCGCTCCGCTCCATAGGCGGCTTTAAAAAGAACAGTGGCAGACGATCGCATCAACTCATAACCGAGCAGCGTGAAGAATGCTGCACTGGCCATAAACCCTGCAAAAATAATTTTAGATTTCATCAATGAGATCCTAACTTTTCACCCTCCGCAAAGCGAGATCACAGGAGCGTCTAGGGACAGTGGTTAGCGCATACCGTATAATAGCAACTTAGCCATTAATCAAGACTCTGGTCATGACCGAACCTCGCAATAAACCGCAGAACCCCAACTTCTCATCAGGGCCCACGGCCAAGCGCCCCGGCTGGTCTCTCGACCAATTAAGCACTGAAAATCTCGGGCGGTCCCATCGAGCTAAGGGGCCGAAGTCCAGCCTCAAAATGGTCATCGATCTAAGCAAGCGCCTCCTTCGAATACCTGCTGACTACCGATTAGGCATCGTTCCAGCGTCGGATACGGGCGCGTTCGAGATGGCGATGTGGAATGTCTTGGGTGCGAGGGGGGTGGATGTGCTCAGCTGGGAAAGCTTTGGCGCAGGTTGGAAAACAGACGTTGAAAAACAACTGAAGATAAAAGATGTTCGCTATTTTGAAGCACCCTATGGTGAGCTTCCTAACCTGCTAGACGTTGATTCTGTTAACCGAGATGTGGTCTTTACTTGGAATGGAACAACATCCGGCGCAAAGGTTCCGAACGGTGACTGGATTGCAGAGCATCGGTCAGGACTCACGTTGTGCGATGCGACCTCGGCGACCTTCGCCATGGAGTTGCCCTGGGAAAAACTTGATATTGTGACCTGGTCTTGGCAAAAGGTGATGGGCGGAGAAGGTGCCCACGGGATGATTGCCCTATCACCCCGTGCTGTACAACGTCTTGAGACCTATACCCCGCAATGGCCTCTGCCGAAAATATTCAGGCTCACGAAAGGCAGCGCTTTGATGGAAGATATCTTTGAAGGCGCAACAATCAACACTCCCTCCATGCTCGCGGTCGAGGACCAGCTCGATGCTCTGCGCTGGGCCGAACGCATTGGCGGCCTTGACGCGCTCATAGAACGCAGCCAGAACAATTTGGCGACGATCCGGAGTTGGGTCAGTGACAGTTCCTGGGTGGATTTTCTAACGGAAACCCCTGAGCACCAGTCCAGCACCGCCATCTGCCTCAAAGTCTCCCATCCTCAATTCTTGGCCCTCGATATCGAGGCCCAGCGTCAATTTATTAAATCCATGACCACTGAACTCGATGCCAAGCAAGTGGGGTTCGATGTGGGCGCCTATCGAGACGCGCCGCCTGGACTTCGATTATGGGGCGGAGCAACCGTCGAGGCATCGGACCTCCAAACACTTACTGCATGGCTTGATTGGAGTTTTCATAAGGTTCTAGAGAATCATCTAGCATGAGAGCAGGCTTGCTGGTCTTGTCTTTATTGATCACCAGCACTGTACAAGTCCGTGCTGCGGAGCTTATGGATGGGGTCCACTTTATGATTCCAGCAGGTCCAGGAGGGGGCTGGGACGGGACAGCAAGAGGCGTTGGACTAGCACTTAACGAAGCCAATCTCACCGGTGATACGACCTTCGAAAATATAGCCGGTGGTGGTGGCGGACGGGCCATCGCTAAGCTCATAGAAACAGCGGACCGACAGCAAAACACGCTGCTGATCAGCTCCACACCAATTATTGTCCGATCGCTTCAAGGTATTTTCCCTCAGTCCTTTAGAGATCTCGTTCCAATCGCGTCTATGATCGCCGACTACGGCTGCTTTGCCGTTCGAGCTGATTCAAAGGTGCAATCCTTCTCTGACCTCGCTGAGCGCTTCAAAAAAGACCCCCGCTCGGTGATTGTCGCCGGAGGGTCAGTTCGGGGTAACACGGATCATTTTGTACTCGCGAAAGCCCTTCAGTTAGCTGGCGCAGATCCTAAACCTCTCATTTATCTTGGCTATGATGGGGGCGGCAAGGCTGCGACAGGTCTTCTCTCCGGAGAAGCGCTCGTACTTTCCACAGGACTCAGTGAAGCACTCCAATTACATCGGGCAGGCCTTCTTCGAATTATCGGTGTCACCGCGGGATCGAACATACCGGATTTGCCTGATCTTCCAACGCTGCGAGATCAAGGTATTGATCTCGTTTTTGCGAACTGGCGTGGCTTCTTTGCAGCAAAAGGACTGCCGACAAACCAATACACGAGGATGCAGAACACGCTCCGAGCAGTATCGAACTCCCCTGAATTTGACGCCATCCGTCGACGAAATGGCTGGATCGATCTACACATCGAAGGAGCAGCGTTCTACAGTTTTCTTGAACAGCAAGAAACCCAAATCAAATCCCTCATGCAAAGCATTGGTTATCTTCGCTAGTGACTCCCGGTGCATCCCTTTCAAATCGCGTCAACCCAGCCGCCATTGGCTTATCCTTGTTCTTCGCGACCTACCTCTGGTTTGCAACCCAGATCCATATCGATCTATGGTCGATGGATGGTTTTTTTACGGCTCGATCCTTCCCCTTCTTTGCGGGAGGGCTTGGACTGATTTCATCGGTTCTAATCGCTGGTCTCGCCTACTTTCGCCCTCTTGAGTCAGTGCCACCCACATCGACCGAGTCGCTTCGCTACTCGCCCCTTTTACGGATGGTTTTGCTGATATCGATTTACATCACATTGATCGACCTATTGGGATTCGTCCTCAGCAGCATTGTTTTCATTGCAGCTGCCGGATGGCTTTCCGGCACTAGGCACTATTTTTTACTGTTGACTGTGGCGGTGACAGTGCCAGTCTTACTCGGCTTTGTCCTTAGTTTACTCGGCATCTATCTCGACCCCGGATCAATCATTGGACAGTTAGGCTTCTCCCGATGATTGAAGGACTCCTCATTGGTCTAAGCACGGTCTTAACCCTACACAACCTTCTATTTGTTGCCGCAGGCTGCCTGACAGGAATGATGATCGGGCTGCTTCCCGGTCTAGGACCGATATCCGCAATCGCACTCATGATTCCGATCAGCTACAACCTCGACCCCGCCAGCGGTATGATTCTTCTCGCGGGTGTCTACTACGGCGCAATTTTTGGGGGCTCCACCAGCGCGATACTGATCAATGCGCCGGGGGTTGCAGGTACCGTTGCAACAGCCTTTGACGGCTATCCATTGGCTCAGCAAGGCCATGCGGGAAAAGCCCTTGCAGTCGCCGCCTATGCCTCTTTTTTTGGCGGCACCCTTGGTGTGATTTTGCTCATGTTTTTAGCACCGACGCTTTCGAGCCTGTCGCTCTCGTTTCAATCCGCCGAGTATACCCTCATGATGGTGCTCGGCCTGAGCCTCGTCATCTCATTCTCAGAACGTGGACACTATCTAAAAGCCACAGCGATGGTCGCACTGGGTCTTGGTTTATCCACCGTCGGTACAGATCTCGCGTCCGGCGTGACCCGTTTTACCTTTGGCCGAATGGATCTGATTGATGGGGTGAGTTTTTTACTACTGGCGATGGCAACCTTTGCAATGGCAGAGGCACTGCTCATGTTACAAGCCCCTAAAAGTCGTGAGAACCCTACCCTGGAGGTGTCCAAACGCTCCCTCGCGCTCAATCAGGAAGAAGTCAAAACCATCGCGCCAGTTATTTCACGAAGTTCTGTTCTGGGTTTTTTGGTTGGTGTTCTACCTGGCGCGGGAGCAACGATCGCCTCCTTTTTAGCCTATAGCAGCGAAAAAGTGCTCACTAAGGAGCCAATACCAGCCTTTGGCCAAGGCAACCTGAAAGGTCTCGCTGCCCCAGAGTCGGCGAACAATGCGGCCTGTACAGGCTCCTTTGTCCCACTCCTGACATTAGGTATCCCTGGATCAGGAACAACAGCCATCTTACTTGGCGCGCTGATTGCTTATGGCATTCAGCCAGGGCCTCGCCTCTATCTCGATGAACCGACTGTCTTTTGGTCAGTGGTTCTCTCGATGTACATTGGCAATCTCATCTTATTATTTCTTAATCTTCCGATGATTCCGTTGCTCGCCAAACTGCTCGTCATTCCCCGGACAGTGCTGGCCCCCTTGATCTTATTTTTCTCAATGACCGGAGTTTATCTCGTGTCATTTAACCTCTTTGATTTATACCTCATGCTAGGTTTTGCGCTCGCTGCTGTTGTCCTTAGAAATTACGATTTCCCAATGGCACCTCTGCTACTCGGCTTTATATTAGGCGGACTTCTGGAAGACAATCTCCGCCGAACATTGATCGTCAGTCAAAATGAGCTCAGCTTCCTACTTGAACGACCTGCGAGCCTTTTACTCATGATTCTGATCCTTTGTGCCGTGCTCATACCAGTTCTTCGCCAATTTTCACCCGTCAACGCCTTGAGACGCCAGCACCATGAGTGAACGACTGAATCAGCTCGGGCTACAAGCACTGCTGCGTCAGGGCTATCAACCCACTGAAGGCATCACGTTGGGCCGGATTACCCGGCAAGACCGTCAGCGACTGACTGTTTTGACCGCAGACGGCCCCGTTAGGGCAATCTTAAGTCCTAAAAACCGTCTCGCTAAGAAGCATAAAATCCTTACGCCGGTTGTCGGTGATTGGATCGAGATCGAGGAAGACACATCAGAATCTGAGATGCCCGCCGTCAGAATGCTACTCCCCCGATTTTCAAAATTGTCGAGGCGCGCCGCAGGTGACGCACCCGTCGAACAGGTGTTGGTTGCTAATCCTGATATTGTCTTTGTGGTTTCGGGACTCGATCAAAACTTTAACCCAAATCGAATCCAGCGCTTTTTATCAATGGCTTGGAGCTGCGGGCTCCCTGCTGTGTTACTTCTCAGCAAAGCCGATCTGGTTGATGGGTTATCAGAGAAGTTAAAGCTGCTCGCACCCATTTTATATGGAACCCCGGTCTATCCCGTCAACATGCACGACGGCTCAAGTCTCGAAGCGCCCCTTTTACATCTAACAACAGGCCAATGTGCCGCTCTAATTGGCTCTTCAGGTGTTGGAAAATCGACTCTCGTCAATCAACTGTTAGGCGTCAATCAGATGGCCACCCAAGCCGTCAGGGCGTTTGACGACAAAGGTCGACATACGACTACTCACCGGGAGCTGTGTGTTTTACCCGATAATCGCGGGCTTATCATCGACACCCCGGGAATGCGAGAGGCGCAAATTTGGTATGACGAGGATCAACTGCGCGACCGCTACCAAGCGCTGCTCAATCATGCCAATGACTGTAAATTTACCAACTGTCGCCACCTGGAAGAGCCGGACTGCGCCGTCAAAGAGCAAACCCTAATCAATACTCAGTTTGACCATTTGTGGCGGCAATATTGTTTGGTGGCTTACGGCATCACTGATGTGTCTGACTTAATCAGGACCAGCTGACCCCACTGATCAGGGGCGCGGATTGGGAAGTGCCTGGTGTCTTGAGAATGCACTCGATGACACCCCTTGACTGCAGGGCAGAACGTTCCAGCAACTACAGTCCTCTCATCGTGTCGGCTAAACCCTTTGTTCCAAAATGAGCCCGCCACGCTTGTCTAAGAAGGCACCCGCGCAACAGGCTCGAACCCTGGAGACCAGTGATCGGGTTCTGCTGAGGCCAGCCGGCGACGCATCGTTAGGGACTGGGTAAAGTAATTAAGTTCGATGGTCAGGCGGATTGGCTGAAATCATTTGATGGGGTACGCAATCTCAAAAGCCCTCAAGGTCAAAACCACTGCCCCAACAAAAAACGGCCCCTACTGGGGCCGTTTGAATCGGTTAACAACAACTTATCGAGTGTTAGGACTCTAACATCTCTTTCAGAGCGGCTTGACGCTTCTTCTCACCAGCAATGTAGCGGATATATTGACGCGTCTGTTTGGCCAACTTCTTATCCAACTTGCCTGCAGAACGGAACGACTTCGAAGCCTGATCCCAGTTTTCCAGGGACATATGCGATATCGCTAACCAAAAATGCGCATCGGAAGCCGATTTTAGCTCCTCGTCATCAAGCGCCTTAACATAAGCTCCGATGGCCTCTTTATGTCGATCTTCCTGCGCCAACGCTTGAGCCAGACGGTAGAAAATTTCTCCATCCTCGGCATATTGACTCGCACGCTCCCATGCATCGATCGCCTTAGCCATATCTTGGGACAAGGTGTAACAGGTCGCCAGCAATCGTAAATTTTTCTCGTTTGCTTCGACAATCTCATCTTTCAAGCCTTGCTCGAGCACTGAAGCAGCCTCAAATGGCACCTCCGCGTTAAGCAACCGTTGGGATAACATGACCACTTCAGAATCTTTGCTGAACATGCCCTGGGCGTAGATCGCGTAATATGCTGACAACGATCGGTCATCCCATTCCTTCTCGGTATACATACCCGCTAGATGCATCCAATATTGTTTCTTGGGGAAGTCAACCACCATGCGCTCTAGGACACGAATGACGTTGTCCATGTCTTCAAGCTCGTTGTAGAGCACGACCTGCAAATACAGCCAGTTCTCCTTCATTTCGCGATTTTCGGCTTTTACAATATCCTCGACTTCGATCGCCCATTTAAGCGCTTGTCTAAAGTTTTCCAGCTGATAGTTCGCTGTGGCCTTCAAATAGCTTACTGCGGCATCCGGACCGCCGTTGAGGGTTTCCCACTGCTTAATATAACTGAGTGCCTCGCGGTATTTCTCGATGGAGTAATTTAACTGGAACAACGCACGCAATGCATTTTTTTCAAGCGCCTCGGTAATCACACCCACTTTACCGGCAGCAACCACCTGCTCGTAAGCGTAGATCGTTCGTGGAACGTTCTCCAGGGTGTAGTATCCAAAAGCCAACAAATTCCAGAGCTGGGATAACTCGTTAGAATTCAACTTTTTGCGTTGGGTCATTTCCAACAACTTGTTAATTCCGTCTTGGGGGGTGCCTTTTGGAACGGGCGCCGGTTCGCCTTCTTCTCTTGGCATGGAATCAGGGTCAATCATGATCTGCGCTTCAGACATCTGCTTATACAGACTTTGACTGATTGCAGGGACCCGGCGAGGTTTCTTCTTTTCATCCGCCGCCATCGCGACGTGAATTCCTGCGACGTTGAACGCAACAAGCACCGATAAACAAACCCAGGTTCTGAACAATTTTTGAGCGCCCTTCATTCCTAAGCTCCTCATCAAGAATCGGCCAATTCAAAAGTGATCTTATTTTGAACGCCTGCGGCCTCAATGGGCACACCATCGATCACTTTCGGTTTGTATTTAAACTTCAATGCGGCCTTGATGGCCGAAGAATTGAACACACTGTTCGGACTGTCTACACATTCTTTGGGCGCGCGAGGATTCGGGATATATCCACAATTCTCGACCACAATCGGATCTCTGACAGTCCCTTGTTCGGTCACCGTAAACTCAACAATCACGTAACCCGCTAGCCCTCGTGAAAGCGCCCTACGGGGATACTGCGGTTGAACTTTCACAATAGGCAGATACTCACCATCACTGATTCCAAAACCGCCGCCGCCAACATCAACATTCACTGACAGATCAACGTTCGACATACTGAACCCAGCGTTGTCCACAGCCACATTAAAATTCTGAGGAGGAACATCCGGTGGCGGCTCATCAGGAGGTGGTGGCTTTTTCGGTTTTCGTTGCTTGGTCTCGAGCTCTTGTTCTTGCTTAACGCGCACAAAGTCGACGAGGTTGCCAATCTTGTCATCCGTCAGCGCACTATCAGCACCTTGAATGAGGTATTGCATCAAATAGAAGAGCCCCAGGGTCACGATGACACCGACAATCGCTGAGAGACCGACTCGAATCGCTATCAACATAAATTAAACCTCTTAGTTCTCTTCAGACGCAATAGCGACTTGCGTAATACCAATTTGACGGGCGGAATCCATAATGGCGAGGACTTTCTCGACCTTCGAAATAGAGTCTGCCTGAATCACCAATCCACCTTTAGGGTTCTCAGCGTGCAGACGCTCCATCAGCGGTCTAACATTACGCACATCGACTTTTTTCTTATCGATCCAAATGCCACTATCAGGCCCAACACCGACCAGCAGCGACACCGTTTTCTTCATTTCGGCTGTCTTAGTGTCGGGTCGATTCACTTCAACGCCCGTTTCCTTAATAAAGGTCGCGGTCACAATAAAAAATATGAGCATGATAAAGACGACATCTAACATTGGCGTTAGATCCGCAACCTTCTCATCATCTTGGGTTATCTTTCTTCGCATCTTGCTCTCTTAGTAACTGAAGTCCAAACCAACCGGATCAATGATCCATGGTGAGTGTGTCTTCCAAAAATATTGCTTCAGTATCGACCTTGCTTGTCAGAAACGAATTGGCAAGTACTCCCGATAAAGTCGCTACCATACCCGACATGGTTGGGATCGTTGCTGCCGAGACCCCTGCCGCCATAGAGCGCGCATTACCACCGGAATAGGTCATTGCTTCGAAGACCTGAACCATGCCCGTCACGGTGCCCAGCAGTCCGAGTAACGGCAGCAAAGCAATTAACGTTTTAATCAGTCCCATGTTCGCCCGCAAGCGCTCATTCACTTCGGATATCAACCGCTCCCGAATCATTCTAGAGTGCCAAGAATTTCTCTCCGCTCGGCTTTCCCAGAACGTCAAAGCATCACTGACATCTTTCTTATGCTCGGACCTGATGAACATAAAACGTTCACACACGATTGCCCACATTAAGAAGGTGGCTGCGGCGATGAGGTACAAAACGTCACCACCGGCCTCCATGAAGGTTCTAATTGCTACGAAAAATGGTTCCACAATTACTTGCTCGCTTTCTCTGCGTGTTCGGCAATCAGCCCACCACTTTGCTCATTGAGCACCTGCATGATGCTCTGAGCGCGGCTGTGTACAAAATAATGCAAAAGAACGGTGGGTATCGCGACCGTCAAACCGAGCACAGTTGTGATCAAGGCTTGGGAAATACCACCCGCCATTGTTTTAGGATCACCGGTACCGAACAGTGTAATCGCTTGGAAGGTCACGATCATTCCGATAACCGTACCCAAAAGCCCCAGCAATGGCGCAACCATCGAGATAATCTTAATGAACCCGACAAAGCGGTTGATCGCAGGCTGTTCTTTCAAAATCGCTTCGTCGATCTTGAGCTGCAAGGTCTCAGAATCTACATCACTGTTTTCCTGATAGACCGAGACGATTCGCCCCAGGGGGTTGGTTGTAGAAGGGCTTCCAGCATTTTTTGCCTGTGTGTTCACCTTCATTCCTAGCAGCGTCAGCGATACAAACTTTGCGACTGCGATGATCAAAGCAATGATCCCTAAGCTGATAATGACATAGCCTGGAATGCCGCCTTGATGAATGCGTTCTTCAAGGGTTGGCACTTGAATCTGCAGCGCCAACAGTTGACCGCGGGTTGGGTCGAGCCCAAAGGGAACAAAACCCGATGATGCAGCGAGTAAGGTCTGAGTGGAATCCACGAACCGGGATTCAGGCTGTTTCGGCAGCTCTTTAATCAGCTGATTTTCAATATCATAGGTCACATACCCCTCTCCACTAACGAGGTTGTATGAGCCGACACGAATCACTTCTTGCGTTACTTTTTCGCCGTCAAGCTTAATCATCTCTGCTGAGAAGCGACTGACCTTGGCAGACTCCGTCATTTCTCGCTGTAACTCGAACCAAAGTCTTTCAATTTCCTCGATCGTGGCGAGCTTAGAGCTCTTGCCCATGGATTGAGCGAATTCACCCAACCATTGGCCGCGCCCCGGAAATTCAGCACTGATAATCGACCCTTCGAAAACGCCCTGAGTATCTCCAGCGACTTGCTGAAGCACGCCAAACAATTCCCGCAAGGAGCCTAATCGCTTCGCTAAAATTTCCTGCTTGGCAGCAATATCCTGCTCATTCTTCTCAAATTGCGCCTCAAGGCGTTCGGAGCGAGCTTCTTCATTGGCTTGCTCACGCTGAGCTTTTCGGACCTCGCCTTGTTGTCGGCTCTTATCAGCCAGAAACTCCTGCTCACGACGTTCGTTCAAACGCGCGTTAACGACTTTGCCTTCTTTAACGAGTTGGAGTAACTCCGCAAGCGACTTGGCTTCAACTTCCTCGCTAACCGCTTGAGACTGTGCGCCCAACAATGCTGCAGAGAGGGCAATACTCATCAATACCTTTTTCATGCTTACTCTCCTGCCGCTTTAATGGGTAATTTCACGAGATCTGCGGTTTGAGTCTTTCGAGCTATTCGCAGTGCGTCCCTGACGCCCGTTCTGTACTCATCGCCTAAAATGACCCAATTACGCGCTTCATTATCCCAAACCCCTGTTGTTTCACCGTCTGGGGATTGAAAAACCAAAGACACTCTTCCCCACTTCAACATATCCACTTGGCGGGTTTTACCGTCAAGCTCGATGACGTCAGTGTAGGCTTCGATCGTCGAACCGTATGCATTTTCCACTTGGTAAGCCTGAAGCACTTGGCTGAACTTTTCCGCGACACTCACGTCCGCCCGGTCCAGGGTATCTTTGAGGAATTCGACCCGCTCAACTCTTTCGGACATCAGGAACGGAACATCAAGGCTGACGAAGTTCTCTAAATTGTCGATCATGCGCTCAATCAGCGGCCCAATCTGCCGCTCAATCACCGTTACACTATCGATGGATTCCTCTAGGTCCGCCAGTTCTTCATTCTGACTCCGGATCAATCGTTCCTGCTGCAGGTTGTAGACCTTAAGGCCATCGACCACCTTCATGATCTGCTTGTATTGCGTCAGCAAGTCTCGCGTCTGGTCTTTAACTTCATCGATTTTAAGCTGTGATTGTTTTCCAGCTTGTGTCGTAACAGCGCGAACGCCTAGGACTTCATCGAGTGACTGTGCTACGACGGTTTGCACCTGCACAACTGACGCCAAGAGCATCAGCACTGCGAGCAGTCCTGCCCTGATTTTTGGTTGTTTCATGATCATACCTATTTCGGATTGTTGCTCTGTTCTTATTTAGCCAATGAGAAAAAACGCCAGACCTCCCCCTTTGGAAATGGCGCCACTATTGACCACCCCCGAAGAATGTAGAAGCAGTCAGGCTTTGTCAAGCGTCACTCCGCAGATTGACCACTAAATTGCGGGCAAAATGCCCGAGGAAAGCCCATATCTGCCCTCGAATGCCAACCCATCGAACATCAGGGTTATATCCTTAGACCTACGAGAGAATGTCCATTCGGCGACACACTCGTTTCTCGCATCAATTTGACTCAAAGCAGCAGGCCCCTCATAGGCTAGAAACGTTGCCAGCGGCCAGAACCAAACTCACTGACAGCTGCGTCTGCAGGTGCAAAATCAGGAGCGTTCCTTTTGAACGCTCTGCTAGAGCGTCTTTGCTGAAAAAACTTTTTGAAGCGGCATTTACATCTCCCATTTTCTGAAGCACGCTTTTCAGAAAAGCTTCGAAGAGGGGAGCAGCGGTGTGGATGCAATGCAGCGTATTTGAGCCTTCGGCTCCTAGCGTCGAATCAGAAAGCACAACCCGAGCAAGGGATAAAGCCCGCCCACATTGAGCCGACCCCCGTTTTGATCCGAGGTGATGGTTGAGGTGATGGTCAGAGATCGTGGTCAGAGGTCGCCACTGTAGGCAGGTTTAAGGAGCAAACCCTTGTGGTAACAAGCTCGCTCAGCAGTAATGCGACTCAAACACTCTTAAAAGAGCTTTTCTCTCGCTTCCGTTGTGTTGAAGTTCCCGAGGGGAATGAGATCCGCGCCAGTTTCAAACCCGCGCTTAACAGCTTCGCGATTCATCAAACCTGCATACCAAGCCTCAACCGCGGGAAAGTGTTCCAGGACAACCCGATGACGTTCATGCCGGAACACCCAACCCAATACCGCGATGTCCGCGATACTGTAATCACCGGCTAAAAAAGAAGTTTTTTGAAGTTGCCGCTCCAGAATCTGATAGTGCTTAAGACATTCCCTTTGGTATCGATCAATTGCATAGGCGATTTTTTCAGTGGCATACTGATTAAAATGATGACTTTGACCTGCCATCGGGCCAAGGCCTCCAACCTGCCAGAACAACCACTGCAAACAACGCCAGCGATTTTCCACAGACTCCGGCAAAAATCGCCCAAACCAATCCGCGAGATACAATAATATCGCACCTGATTCAAATATCGTCCGTGGCAAGGATTCTGCCGAATGGTGATGAATCAACCCCGGAATTTTTTCGTTGGCAAATCGATCGATGAAGTCAGGAGCGTGTTGGTCTCCTGCCGTAATATTGACCGGAATCAAGCGATACGGCACCTCGAGCTCTTCAAGAAGGATCGAAACTTTATACCCATTGGGCGTTGGCCAAAAATAAAGTTCGAAAAGCTCTGCTTCAGTTGAGGTGATCATTGAAAAAATCTAAGGTCCGGCCCAGTGCCGCTTCAGAGGCGGCTGCGTCGTAGGTCGCGCGATGGTTGCAATTAAAACCGTGGTCGGCTGGATAAACAAATAGCGGTGATTCTGGCTGAGCTTTTTGGACCAAAGCCACGTCATCCTGGCTGATATGTGCGTCCTCAGCTGCAAAGTGAAACATCACCGGCACCGTTGGCTTTTGACCAAGCTCTCCAGCCACTCCCCCACCGTAATAGCTGACGGCGCAACTTAAACCGGACAGCTGACAGGCCGCTAGCCAACTCATTAAACCGCCGAAACAATAGCCCACGATTCCTACAGGTCCCTGACTTCCGGCAGCCTCAATGGTCGCTTGGAGGTCTTGTAGTGCATCCTCTCTTTTGAGTTTTCCTCGAGCCAATTCAACACCCTGCATCATGTCTGCTCCGGAGTACCCCAGGGAGATGCCCCGCTCAACACGATCAAAAAGCGCCGGCGCTAAAACGCGATAACCCGCTGCTGCAAACCCATCGGCGACCTCGCGAATATGCGCATTGACACCAAAAATCTCCTGAATCACCACCAGTGAACCACTGCGCTGCGCATCCCCGCTGGGTGGCGCCGCCTCGTAAACCTCAAACGTGTGGCCATCTGCACTGGTCAATGTTTGCATCTGTCCCATTTCTTTCTCCTTTATATAGGCGCTTCATTGATAGCGCTGAAACCAAACCCCTTAAAGTGATACCGAAGGATGAGCACTATTCGGCGGTCTAAAATTTTACGATCTCCAATCACCAGACGGCTTACCCATGGCAGGGCAATAATTCCATCATGACCCTTCCGAGCTCTGCGCTAGATGCGATCCTGGGCTTTCCACAGGCGCTCGAGCTTTAAGCACTCGATTATATCCGTGATACTGCAAACCCCTTGCTTGGTGAGTCGTCAAACCCCCAATCATACGAAAAAGATCTTTCCCTCTACAAACTCAATGAGGCTTCATTCGGTTACGTCACAGAAGCACCTGATCAAAATCAGCCGATAATTCACTCGCGGCTTCATGACTGGTAACAACACAAAGACTCGATTGCCGAGCCAAAATATCTGCAGCGACCGCCTTAACCTCTGCGGACGTTACAGCCAGAATGGCTTGGCGCTGCGCACGCCGAAACGTCTCGGAGCGTCCGTGAAGCCTTTGATAAAAATCTCCCCGCGCGGCACCGGCTGGCGATCCTGGCGCATCAAGGCTGCTAATGATTCCTAGAATCGCTTCTTCGACATCCGCTTCGGACAACGGATGTCCAGCCATAAAACCCTCGGACCCCCGAAACACATCCAGAGTTCGAGCCAAAGCCGGATCTCGATAAGAATAAAGTCTAAAAACGCCACTCGCTGCATCATAAGAGGCACCCCCGCCATAGGCGCCACCCTTTTCTCGAATTTCAGGATGAAGGTATTGATGACGAAGTACGACGGCCAAAACTTGAGTGGCAGCGCTGAGTTCATCTCGCTCTGTTGGGCAGGGATAAGCTGCTGCGCAAAAATTGACCTGGGTGCTGGTTAAGTACGCAACCCGAGCGACAGGTTGCAAGGGAAAAGGCTCTAGGAGCTGATCCTTCGGCGACCTCAAATCACGCTGCCCTGGCACCATTGCCGAAAGTGCCTCGAGACGCTCGGACTCAGAGATCACGAGCGCGCTCCGCGGTGCCGCTTTGATCCGCTGGTGCAATGCCGACAGCTGCTCAGCAACCTCTCCTAATCCGCCTTCCTGCACACGTTGCCCTAAACGCTTATACCACTCCAAGCTCCCAAGACCAGTAATGTGGTGGTTCAAAGCAGCAACCGGTGCAAAACACGCCGAGGCTGCTGTCATCGCGTAACTGTGGGCTTGGTTGATAACACCCATAGCTTTTCGGGCGGTCAGTTGTTCGATGAGCTCCTTCAAACGGTCGTGCTCATCAAAACGCAAGCCACCCCGGCAATCCTCGAGCAACTGCATCATCGCGTCAGCGTTCCGATGCAACGCTCGACTACTGAGCACATGCACAGCCTTAGTCAGCTCCGGCTGCTCAAGGTCTGCGCGCACACTTGCAAATGCATTCATTCCGCCGGAGAGTTCTTGTTGCTGGTTTTGTACCTCTAGATAACCTCGATCATAAACGCCCAACTCACCAATGGACTGGTTCAGTATCGGCAAAAGCTGCCATTCCTGCGGATCAAGACTGGGCAGTTCGGACAATAACTGATGATAAACAATGCCATTACATCCAGCCCCATAGGCAGTAATCGGACCCACAACTGAAGGCGATGCATAATCCCGATCGCCAGGAATATCTGCCACCGAAACCTTGGGCAAAATCTCAAGATCTTCAATCTGATTTTGACGCGCTTCCAGTGCATCGGCTTGAGCTGAGACGGTAAGCCGGTCAGCCTCGGATAAGCCCCTCGCCAGCGCTGCTAATCGCTGGTTTTCAAACTCACTGGATCGCTGATCTAGATCCGAATCAGGTACTAAAGCCAAGGTGACCCGATGCTGATTATTCAACAACAGCCGTTGAACCAATTCTTTAACGAACTCTGGCCGTTCAATCTCGGCACCCAGCTCCTTCAGCGCTCGATCTAAGTCTAAAACTTTAAAGGGGTCTCCCCGATGGATGGCCGCTGGCAGGCAAGAGAAAATAAGCTGGAGACCGTAGGGCATCCCGTCACCTCCCACCTCGCGTTGGGCCAGTTCCATTTGATGGAGGACGCCCTTTAGCTGCTCCTTAGGAATACCTTTGACCGCGACTTCTTCTAAAACCCCATTGACCAATGCTTCAAATGCCGCAATATCAGGCTCCGATACGCCCTCGAGTCCGCAAACAAAGCTCATCTCAAAGTGGCTTTCCTCTAAACCACACAGTGGCGAGACGCCCTGGGCACCGGGAAACCCCTCCAAGGCCCGTCGCAGAGGCGATGCGCTGGTGTCGAGCAGCGCATCTGCCAGAAGCGTCGCTTCAAGCATCGCTTTTAAATCCGTGGACTTGCCCAGCAACCAAGCCAACATCAAATGCGACTTCGCTGATTCGGCTTCATCCCCGCCAATTCCATAGGGTTCTTGAACACGAACCGGTCCAGACCACCGCTGCTCAGGCAGCACAGCAATTTGAGTGGATTGTTTCTCGAAGTGACTGAGCACTCGGTCATCCATGAGTGTCTGTAACGCTGACACCTCTAAGTTGCCGAAGCTCATAAAAATAGCGTTACTTGGATGGTAGTGCGCTTTATAAAAAGCTTTCAGTGCCGTATGGGTGAGATCAGTAATCGCTACCGGGTCGCCGCCAGAATTATGATGATAGGTTGCAGTAGGAAATAAGTAGCGATTCAAGGTCTCCCAAAGCACAGATCTCGGCGAACTCATATCACCCTTCATTTCATTGAAGACGACTCCTTTAAACACCAGGGGTGAATTCAAGTCCTTGGCATCAGAAAACTCTACACGATGGCCCTCCTGAGCAAAGTCAAGCGGGTCTAGGGACGCAAAAAACACCGCATCCAAATAGACATCCAGCAAATTATAAAAATCTCTTTCATTGGTGCTGGCAAATGGGTAGGCGGTGTAATCGCTACCAGTAAAGGCATTCATGAACGTATTCAGCGAACGCTTAAGCATTGAAAAAAATGGATCTCGCACTGGATAGCGAGCGCTCCCGCACAGGGCGGTGTGTTCAAGAATGTGGGCAACACCAGAGGAATCCTCCGGAACCGTACGGAGCGCAACCATAAATGCCCGTTCTGTATGATCGGACTCAAAATGGAAATGCTTGGCGCCGGTTTTTACGTGTTCGTATTCGTTAATGAAGACATCGAGAGTTTCGATTCGCTGGCGCCGCACATGCTCGAATTTTCTCGCTTCCAGGACCGCCTGATTCATCGAACTTCTTTGGAGGCTTCTGCATCAAAAGCTTCCCAATAATCGGCCACAGCATCCTTCATCTCACGCCTCAGAAGTAAAATCGCAACCAAATTAGGAATTGTCATGAAGGCTACAGTAATCGCAGCGATCAACCAGATGAGCGAAGTGTCCGCAACCGCGGCGAAGAAAAAACCAACGACATAGGCCAATCGATAGGGAGTTAGCCACTGGGTTCCGAAAAGATAGACCACAGCGCGGTCACCATAATAACTCCAGGCTACCGCCGTCGAAAATGCAAAGAGCAACAGCACTAGGGCCACCACATACCGCCCGTAATCACCGAACACACTCCGAGTGAACGCTTCAGAGGTTAGCGCAGCAGAGTGAATAAGCGAGGCCCCAGAAATTGACACTGCGGTTTCCAGGTTGCCATCAACAACATTCAGCGAGCCCGTATATCGTCGATCGTCATCACCCACTTGAACATCTTCCGCAATCGATCGATTGTGAATCAAGGTATAGGGGCCCGGTTGCATCAGTCCCTCCACCACCTCAATTTTTCCTGAAAATGGCTGGATTGCCGTCGCACCGCCATTGAGCAAGCCAAACAATTCCGTGCGATCGGCTGAATCTGAATCATCCCATACACCTTCGACGAATTGTGTATCGAAGGCTTGAAACTGATTTTGATGCTTCTCGGTCCAGACACCCGAGGACAAGATAACAAGACCCGTTAAGGTGCAAATGATAATGGTGTCGATAAAGGGTTCTAGAATCGAGACCATCCCCTCAGCTACCGGTTGATCTGTCCGTGCTGCAGCGTGCGCGATCGGCGCACTGCCCTGCCCGGCTTCATTGGAGTAAAGTCCTCGGCCGACGCCTTTATTAAAAGCATAAGCAAAGGTCGCACCGAGAAAGCCCCCGGCTGCTGCAGAACCTGTGAACGCATCCTGAAATACGCTAACTAAAGCCGGCCCAACCTGATCGATATTCGCAAAGACCACCGCCAAACCAGCAACAAAGTAAATGACGGCCATGGTCGGCACGATGCGCTCGGCCACTTGGATAATTCGTTTGACGCCGCCAAGAATCACAATGGCAAGCAGGATGCCTAAAACAAGCCCTGTTACCCAGGGATCAATGCCAAAAGTTCCTTCCAGACCGACTGCTATGTTGTTGCTCTGGGGCATATTACCCGACCCAAAGCTGCTGACGATGGTGGCGAGGGCAAAGAGGACCCCCAGCCACTTCATATTTAGACCTTTCTCCATCACAAACATCGGGCCGCCTACAATATGACCGTCATCGTCTTGCTCTCGATACTTGTGGCTGAGGGTCACCTCAACAAACTTAGTTGTCATCCCGAAAAAAGCGGTCATCCACATCCAGAACAGCGCGGCGGGACCCCCCAAAAATATTGCGAACGCGACGCCGCCGATATTGCCTGTTCCTACCGTGCCTGAGATCGCGGTCGTCAGGGCTTGAAAGTGCGAGGCATCTCCCACGGCACCCGATCGATCATACTTCCCTCGAACGACCCGCCAGGCATGTCGAAAATAAAAGATCTGCGGGGCTTTTAGGTAAATCGTAAAAAAAATCCCCGTGCCCAACAGTAGATAAGGAAAATACCAGGCAGATTGGAGCAATCCATCCAGTCCGGTAAGCATCAGTTCAACATCACCCATAACATTCTCTTTCGGTCAACAACACGCCAAGACTTAAGTTAGCAAATTAAGTACCACCAAGATACGTCGTCCTGGCTCAATCGATCGTTGATCCGAACCGGGATCTGCTCCCCGCTAAGCCCCACCTAAAGGCGCAGGCACCATTAAATTTACCGGAATGCCAAATTCGTCGATCACCGCATCGCCGGTAATCGGCTGCCCGCCACACTTTGCAACCCAGAACAAAATCAAGGCATCCAACACATCATCAATTTGAAGATCCGATTTTCGGTAATCCTGATAAACCGTGTCGAGGACAGCCTCTGCGGGGATCCCACACCTTTTGAGCACATCAATACGCTCCTGATGACCCTGCGCACACTTTTTTGAAGCCGCCATCGGAGAACCATTGAGTACCGCAAACGCCAGCTCTGGATGCCCCTCGAAGACCCGAAGTCGCAAGGACTCGTCGTGTCTCAACAAACCATCCAGTTCTTTAATTTTTGGGCACAAGTACCATGATTGCAGTGATATTTTTTTCCCTTTCGCTTCAAAATTAAGCGCACATGCTGCCTCAAATGTTGGCGCGTACACCGCTGAGCGCACAGGCACATTAAAAACGCTGGCCTTGCGGGATCCGAGCCGGGCTCTCGCCAAGCTTTCAACCTCACGATCTTGGTGCTCGGGCAACCCAATGGGCATATCAATCACAACCCGAGTTGCGCCCGTCTCTTCAATCATCAGCGCTAGAGTCTCAAAGACCCGAACTTTGAGCACCCCTTCAAGCTCGAGGGCGACTGCCCAACCTGCTCTGCACCCATCAATGCCCGAAGCACGCACTAGAGCGCTGTTCTCATCGTAACGAACTCTTCTGCGGCCGTTGGGTGAATGCCAACAGTTTGGTCCATGATTGCTTTGGTTACACCCGCCTTCATCGCAACCGCTAGACCTTGAATAATTTCTCCCGCCTCGGCACCCACCATATGAATCCCGACAACCCGATCCGTCGCATCGTCTACTATAATTTTCATCAGACTCTGCTCTTCACTGCCGCTCAGGGTGTGTTTCAAAGGTCGAAACTGAGATCGATAGACACGAATGGCTGGATATTGGCCTCGGGCCTCTGCTTCAGTCAAACCCACGGTCGCAATGTTAGGCTGGCAAAACACAGCCGTCGCAATATCGCTGTAATCCATCACCTGGGGTTTGCCCGCAAACTGGGTGCTGGCAAAACACATCGCCTCCTGAATGGCGACAGGCGTCAGCTGAATTCGGTCTGTAACGTCACCTAATGCAAAGATATTAGGCTCTGAGGTCTGATATTGATCATCGACAATAATGGCTCCGTTCTCGCGCTGCGCAACATTTACCGTTTCAAGGCCAAGATCCGCAACCGCGGGTTTACGCCCAGTCGCGGCCAAAATCACGTCGGTTTCAATGACACGTCCATCTTCAAACGTCCCGCGCAGAGCGCCTGATGGCATCTGCTCGACAGCGGCTAAAGTACTTTCAAACGAGAGCGCGATCTCTTTTTTCTCAAGCTCGGATTGGACCAAATGCCGCACATCATCATCGAAGCCCCGCAAGAATAATGGGCCTCGATAGGCGAGCTCCGTCTGGACCCCAAGGCCCGCGTAAATACCCGCAAATTCGACCGCGATATAACCCCCTCCTAGAATCAATGCACGTTTTGGCAAGGTCTCAAGGTAGAAGGCTTCATTGGATGTGATGATATGTTCGGCGCCGGGTATGGATTGCTTTGTAGGCCAGCCGCCGGTTGCAATCAAAATTTTATCCGTAGTCACTTGCTTATCGCCGACACTGATGGTGTGCGCGTCGAGGATTCGAGCCCTGCCGTCGAAATGCGTCACGCCGGCGCCCTCTAACAGACCTTCATAGATTCCATTGAGCCGCAAAATTTCCTTATCTTTGTTGGCGAGCAGCGTCGTCCAATCAAAGTCAGGTTGATGAGACAGCCACCCATAGCCTTTCGCTTCCGAAAAATCGTCATGGTAGTGCGAGGCGTAGACAAATAATTTTTTGGGAATACAGCCCACATTGACGCAAGTGCCGCCCATATACTTCTCTTCCGCTGTTGCGACCCGCGCGCCGTATTGCGCGCTCATACGGGCGGCTCGCACTCCGCCGGAGCCCACTCCAATCACAAATAAATCATAGTCATAGGTGCTCACACAGTTGTCCTTTCTCAAAACCTAAGCCGCTAGGATACACTAGGCGCTTCCCGACAGGAGGCTTCTAACCCAATGAAAGCCCGTTTAGTGCCGTTTGAACCCTGCCCAATCATACAATCACTCGGTTATGAGCTTGCGTTCGTCGGCGCAGACCGCCTGGTCCTCAGAGTGACCGTGACGGGTGCGATTGCTTCGAAGCTCGCTATCACCGAGACCCCGAGGCAGCGACGTTCTGGACTCTGGAACGACCACTGCTTCGAACTGTTCATCGGAGCGCCCGAATCAGACGTCTATTGGGAATGGAATCTAGCGCCTTCCGGGCACTGGCAGTGTTTTCGGTTTGGCCAGTACCGAAAGAACAGAACTTTGAGCGAGCTACTCACCCTGAGCAGCTGTGTGAGCCACTGCAAGGCGGATGCCTACGCACTTGAAGCGGAACTGTTTCGCTCCCAGGACCCCATTTGGCAAAAACAAAGCCTCAAAATCGGCCTCTGCGCAGTGATTCGGTCCAACGAAAATCTGAGCTATTTTGCACTCAACCACGGCGCGCGACCGGATTTCCATGATCCACGCCAATATGTTGTGATATCCCTATGACAAAATTTTGTTATGGCATTGAACGCCTACTGAACACACCGAGTCTTGTTAACACCCTGAGGGCCCAACGGGTTGGTCTCGTCGCCCACCCCGGGTCGTTGACCCAAGACATGACCCATACCCTCGACGCGCTGATTCACGCCGACATCCATCCCTTGCGGGTTTTCGGCCCCCAGCACGGCGTCCGGGGCGACAAACAGGACAACATGATCGAGTCACCAGACTTCATTGACCCCGTTCATCAAATTCCTGTAATCAGCCTTTATGGAAATCACCGCAGACCAACCAGCAAAATGATCGAAGATCTCGACATCATTATTTTTGACCTGCAGGATCTAGGATGCCGCATCTACACCTACATCTCGACGCTGCATTACTTCCTTGAAGCGGCCAGCGTTGCAGGAAAATCAGTCTGGGTATTAGATCGACCTAATCCAGCAGGACGAGGCATCGATGGATTGCGATTACTTCCCGGCGAGGAAAGTTTTGTTGGGGTCGCGCCCTTACCGTGCCGCTATGGGCTCACCGCCGGCGAGCTAGCGGGATGGTTTAATGATCAGCTACCCCAACCCGCCGATTTATCGGTGATCCCAATGGCCCATTACGATCCAACCACTCACCCGGAATTTGGATGGCCGTCTAGTCTGCCTTGGGTGAATCCAAGCCCCAATGCAAGTAGCCTGAATATGGCCAGACTGTTTTCAGGCACCGTACTACTCGAAGGCACCCTGCTGTCCGAAGGACGTGGAACGACAACACCCCTTGAAATGGTTGGCAGCCCGGGTTTTCCAGCAGATCAGATCAAACGCCGACTTCAAGCAGATTTAAATGCAGAGCTGGCGGGAATGAAAATCAGAACCTGTTTTTTCGAGCCCACATTCCACAAGCACCAGGGACAACTCTGCGAAGGACTCCAGTTCCATACCGAGGTCCCAGGGTTCAATGCCGAGAACTGCCAACCGTTTCTCATCTTGGCTTATGTGCTGAAGCTCTTCCGGGAACTGCAGCCTGATGCAGCGCTTTGGCGAAATCACGAGTATGAGTACGAACTCGATCGACTTCCCATTGATGTGATTAACGGCGGCGGTGACCTACGAACCTGGGTGGACGACGACAAGCAAACCCTTGAGCAGCTTCGGGGGCGCCTAAACAGTGCCCGGGAGGACTGGGCTCGAGAGATTCGGTCTTACTACCTCTACCCCTAGGCCGCAAACGCCAATCCACCTTTCTCAGCACGTTGGTCCATCTCCTGCCAGCTCCCCCACACTGTGTTAGCATCCGCTTTTTAAACAGGAGTCGCTCGTGGGGAATGCATTCAAAATCGCTGTATTGGCTGGAGATGCCATCGGTCCAGAAATAATGACGCAAGCCGTTCGGGTTTTTGACTTATTGCACGAGCACCGTGATCACGCTTTCGAATTGATCGAAGCCCCCTTCGGCGCCCACGCCTATTTTAGCCACGGCCAAAGTTTTCCCGAGGAAACCCAAGCCATTTGTGATTCAGCCGACGCAATTTTGAAGGGGCCTGTGGGTTTATCTTTCGAAGATTCGCAAAAAATTCCGCCCGAGGAGCAAGCGGAAAGAGGCGCCATCTTGCCGCTTCGGGCGCGTTACCAAACCTTCGCGAACTTCCGACCGATCTATTTAAGCCCTGATATGGCCCACTTCTCCCCGCTTAAACCAGAAATCATTAAAGATGGCATCGACATCTTGCTCATCCGAGAACTTGTCGGGGGTCTCTATTTTGGCCCCAAAGAGCGTGGCACTAATGCAGAGGGGCTAAGATATGTCCATGAAACCTTGGCCTATGATGAGACTCAAATCAGGCGAGTGCTGAACGTCGCTTTTGAGCAAGCGCAAGCGCGATCCCAGCGGCTACACAACATCCATAAAAGTAATGTCTTGATGTCGAGCTTACTGTGGAACGAAATACTCGATGAGGTTCGGGTTGATTTTCCCTCTGTTGAAGTCATTCCCATGTTGGTCGATGCCGCGGCCACCGCATTGTGTCTGAATCCGGGTCAGTTTGATGTCATGGTCATGGAAAACATGTTCGGCGACATATTGTCGGATCAAGGCGGCGGAATTTTGGGCTCATTGGGGCTAATGCCATCGGCTTGCGTCGGACCTGAAAAAGCCTACTACGAGCCATCCCACGGTTCTGCGCCGGATATCGCTGGGCAAAACATTGCCAACCCTTACTCTATGATTGGATCGGTTGCGATGCTGTTAGAGATGAGTTGCGGCCTCAAAAAAGAATCCGAGCTTGTGTGGCAAGCCATGAAAAGTGTTTTTGAAGCCGGCTACACCACCGCAGATCTCAGAGGTGGTGATGCCGATCGGACAGTCGGCACCGATGCATTTGGTGATTTGGTGATGGCAGAATTGAGGAACTTGCTTGCTGCTTAATCGATCCACCAAAGGGCGCGACCCTGGTGACGGTTCTTCTCTCGATTGAATCAGCCTCAAAGGGATTCATCGGTCACCCGGGGGGGCGCTGTAGCGGACCAACCTTCAGCGCGTACTGGGAACAGTCACCTGGAGGCTTGGAGGACCCTTTTTTAGATTCAGATGAAAAATGACGCTCAATGATTGATCTTTTTTCTACGGGCTTTTTACTGAAAGATTCTTTCTAGAGGCTTTGGGCTCAAGGCTTTTTGCTCGAGTCTTTTCACTAAAACTTTTTCGCTAAATGCTTGTCTCTAAGAGCTTTTCGCTAAGGGCTTGTCTCTAATAGCTTTTCGCTAAGGGCTTTTCTCTTAGGGCTTTTCGCTAAGGGCTTGTCTCTAATAGCTTTTCGCTAAGGGCTTGTCTCTAAAAGCTTTTCGCTAAGGGCTTTTTGCGGGACCCTAGCCTCAGATAACCTGACAACTGCATCGCACCCAATATTGGCGCTAGCCGCCGTCTACACGGTTGCCATGGTTTGTACGACACTCGTCACCATCACCAGTACAGAAAGCCATCCCCAACCGATGAATACCCACATTGCCAGGGGTTGCTCGAACAAATCAGCAACAATTGGAAACCACGAATCTACAAACAGCAATTTCAACAGGCTTTTCATTTTTTAACCTTTTAGCCAACTTCAACGAGCGCCGATTATAACCGACTTAATGACCATTGGCACCGACTGTTTAACAGGAGTCGCGATCGGATCGTCGAAAACATTGACCCGGCCGAAGCCAGGGCATTAGGGCAGCTTCGGTAGGGCCTGATAGGCTTTAAATTCTTCAATCGTTTTCGACAAAGTACGGTAGAGAGGCTCGACTTCCACCGCCTCGTTGAACTGAACCCGCTTTGAAAAAACCGTGACTGGAAAAATAAAGTTATCTGTTTTACCCCACTGAAGCGCCTTGCTCGATCCGACCTCGTCTTCAAAAACCACCCAACGCAAACCATGCTGACGAACCAAAACATCACCAAAAACCACCCCCAGCGCCTGCCAACCGGACACATCGGAATCCTTTACCACGCCGCGGTCAACCAGGGCCTGCAATCGCTCTAAATCCACCAAGTTGCCGGAAAATTGAGAGAAACCTAGATGCCGCGCCATCAGATCCTTCGCACTGGTTCTATGGCGGTCTAGGATATATCGCTGTCCAATGTTTAACTCAGACACTGTATAAGGGGTTTCAGTTTCATCGAACTGGTAGCGCTCGAGCTCTTCCGGTGTGAGTGTACTGAACACACTCTCGTTGGCCGCCTGTAGAGACATTGATCCCATAGCGAAGACCCAACCAATGAATGCTCGTCGTAGCATCTCTACTTCCTTTTCTTTACCCAACATTTTAGATTAGACCCTTCAAAGAGACCAGCGAATCGACCTCCATGCCAGGGAACAAACAGCAGACGGACATCACCGCGGCGATCCATCTCGCCGAACACTCCGGGGTTTTTTGTGTCAGCGGCGGCGGCAGTGGCGCAATCCAGCAATTACTCTCAATGCCAGGCGCTTCAAATACGGTCTTGGAATGCTCGATCCCTTATAGCCAAGCAGCCATGCAATCCTATTTAGGCAGGACTCCTGTCAGCACTGTCAGTTCAGAGACCGCTTTGCAGATGGCCATGGTGGCTTACCAAAGAGCCAATGCACTCAACGGAGAATCAGCGGCGACCAATTTTGGCCTCAGTTGTACCGCAGCCCTTGCCACCGAGCGAGCCCGAAAAGGGACGGACCGAGCCTATATCGCGATTCAGTCTCAGCAATCGACCGTTCTACACGCCTTGGAATTTAAGGAAGACCCAGCGTCAGAACTCGCAGATATGGTTGCTCGGCAGGCGGTAAGGGGCGCGCAAGAACAAGCCCTAAGTCGCGCTATCATTGTTTTGCTCGCTGAATTTATCGCCGCGATCTCTCCTCGAAAGAACGAAACCAACGATGCTTTTGAATGCGTAACCGAACGAATGGATGCCCCGTCAGCTTGGCAACAGATCATGAACCAAAGCGAAGGTAGTACCTACATCCCAGCTGGCCTTCCTTGCATTTTCCCGGGCGCATTCAATCCCCCGCATGCAGGTCACGAGAAGATCAAGAAAATCGCTGAAGAAGTCACCGGGCGCGACACCTATTTCGAATTGTCCATCCACAACGTCGATAAACCCAGTCTAGACTATCTCGATATCAGCAAAAGACTAGCGTCTCTAGAATCCAGTGGCCAAGTTTTACTCACCAATGCACCGACTTTCGTAGAAAAAGCGCGCTTGTTCCCGGGCGCTGTTTTTGCAGTGGGGGTTGACACACTTGAGCGAATCGACGAGCCCCGGTATTACAACAATTCTGATACCCGGGACGCTGCAATTGAGGAGATGGCGCACCTTGGTGCCAGCTTTCTTGTCTTCGGTCGATTGATGGATGGTCAATTCGTGACCCTCGAGGGTCTTGATCTTTCACAACCATTGAAAGATCTCTGTAAGCCCTTGCCTGAAAAGCGCTTCAGAGAAGACATCAGCTCATCAGCCATCCGGGCAGAACCTCGGGCAGAACCCAAATGATCACCCACGAGGGCGATCGTGATGCATAGTTTCCTTGATCACGATGGCATCCTAGCTTTCGCACATCGGGGCGACCATCAGTCCGGCCCAGAAAACACCCTGCCAGCCTTTGCGGGTGCCGTTGATCTCGGTTACCGATACCTGGAAACGGATACGCACTGCAGCAATGACGGCGTTCTACTTGCTTTTCACGACACGCGCTTGGATCGGGTGACAAACGCCACAGGCCTGCTTGCGTCGCTCGATTATTCCGAAATCCAAAAAGCCAGAATTAATGAGACCGAAACCATTCCCAAACTGGAGGAGTTGATTGGCCAATTCCCCGACACTTGCTTTAACATCGATTTAAAAGCCGACGCAACTGTCGCGCCCTTTCTTAAAATGGTGCACAGATTACGTTGCGAGTCTCGCATCTGCGTTGGATCATTTTCGAGTCAACGCGTTGAAGCGGTCAGGTCTGCGTTACCTAAGGTTTGCACGGGGCTCACGCCCCGGGAAGTTCTCTGGGCCCGCCTCAAAAGCTATCGAATTCCAACACCCAAAATAAAGGGACTCTGCGCGCAAGTTCCGGTTCGGTCCGGGCGTCTCCCCATTGTTGATGGGCGATTTTTAGCCGCTATGCAACGGCTCAACATACAGACCCATGTCTGGACCATAAACGACCCTGACACCATGGACCAGCTCGTCTCGCTTGGCGTGGAGGGACTGATGACCGATGACGCTAAAGCGCTCAAAACTGTGCTGATAGAAAACAACGTTTGGGCTGAACCACCTAGCTTGCCGCGAATCTAAGGATGCGCTAACCGCACACAAAGACTGGATACAGTCACTTCATGGCCCAGGCTCAAAGATCGACCTTGGCCTACATATCAACCTCTCAACCTTGACGGCTAAAACCAAGAAATGTACGTTTATGGTCTCCAGTCGGGGTGCGACTCTGGGTAGTCACGAGTCTTCAGAGTCTTCAACCGCTCTAACCCGCTTAAAACCCGCCTTTTGTTTTTACTGACTTTGCTTGAGAGATTACACTCATGACAATCATCAAAACCCTGCTTAACATCGTCTTCTTCGGATTTTCGTCCTTGGCACTGGCACAAGCTGAAACCATGGACCGACCCAGCTGGATGACCGATGCTGTGATCAAAGGCATTATGGGTATGAACTTAACCGAGTCCCAACGCGGGCCCTTCAGAGAGCATCTCAGCGAGTGCCTTTCAGGCATACAAGCCGACGTCCATAAAGTGACGAAGCGTGGCGGGTTTGACTTGAAGAAAAAAATCGAACGGGCAAACAAATATCGCTGGCGTGACTTTGAATCAAAAATGCAGCAATTGCTGTCAGAAGAGCAGATCCCAGCCTTTGATCGCTATCTCAAAATTCAGCGCGAAACCGTGAGGATCGTACTCTCCTCACCAGACAGTGAACGGATTCGCTGGAACTAACGCGCTTTTAGGCGGGCTAGGCCGCTGACCAGCAAAATTGCAATCGATCGCCCAATTGTAAGGCTTCCTGTTAGGATCACTCCCAATGGAGGGTTCGCTGAGGCGACGCGGGTACAAACCCTTTTGAACGTATCTGAATTTCGAGCCCTGGTTAAACCGGGCATCATAGGCACCCCACAATGTCGAAAAAAAAGAAAACCCTGGGCTCGCTCAGAGATCAATTTAAAGAGGCCGGCCTGATCACTGCAAAGCAAGCCAAGAAAGCCGATAAAGGCGCACTGCGCAGCGAGCTGCGCATCAAAAAAGGCATTGAGGTCGATGAAGGCAAACAGCGGATCGAATCGGACCGAATCAAAAAACTACAGCGCGATCGCGAAAGAAACGAGGAGTTAAACCAAGAAAAAGAGAAGAGAGCCGAACGCGCACAGATTAAGCAGTTGGTCGCATCGCACAGCCAGCGGCAGGATGGCGATCATCCTTATCAGTTTACCGACCATAAGAAAGTCAAGAAGATCTACCTATCCAGCGACAACAAAATCCAGCTGAACAAAGGCTACTTAGCCATTGTTAAAGTCGCAGACCAGTATGACCTAGTCCCCGAGGCCATCGCTGAGAAAATTAAAGCGCGCAGTCCAGAATCGGTCCTGTTTTTGCATGATCGAAACAAAGACCGGATCGATGAGGATGACCCTTATAAGGACTACCCTATTCCTGATGATCTCGAGTGGTAGGCCAAGACCTCGAGGAAAGTCCTGAGCCGCTTTCCCAGCTACTTCCTGAGTCCGAACCCTGCTGGCCTTGTACAGAGGATTGAATCTACTCTATTGCGATCATTTACCGATCCACAATGCTCAGAACGAAAAACATTCCGTCTCATGCTGAGGGGATCTTTTGCAGCGAAGGCAGTAGTGTTACCGTTGCAGGAAAAGCCTCATCATGGATTGGCTGAGAAAGAGAGAGAAAAGCAAAGAGAGAGAAAAGCAAAGAGAAAGATAGGGAGACTCAGAGCATGGAGCACGCGCTACAGGTCAAGATACTGAAACAACTCATGCAACAACTTGATGAGGGCAAAAACATCGACGCCGGCGTTCAATACACGATGCCCACGACCTCTTATGTCTGTCCTGCCCTCGCCGCCCAGGAATGGGATGCATTTTTTCAGGGTCATCCCCAATTGATCGGGTTATCGGGCGAGCTACCGGAGCCTGGATCATTCCTGACCTTAGATAACTTTGGTACACCTGTCCTTGCAACCCGGGATAAAAACGGTGAATTTCATGCGTTTTTAAATGCCTGTCGGCATCGATCCGCAAAGGTTGCATCAGAGGAGCGTGGCCAAAAATCAATGTTTACATGTCCCTTTCATCACTGGGGATATGGCAACAATGGCAACCTAATCTCTATACCCAATGAAGATCATTTCGGCACCATAGACAAATCATGCCACGGCCTGATTGAACTACCCGCCATTGAACAAGATGGCTTGCTCTGGGTACATCCCAAACCCGACGGTCAGCTTAATGTCGACGAGTTGCTTAGCGGTCTCGCTGGCGAAATCGCCAGCTACGACTTAGGTGCTATGGTCTATGGCGGAGAGAAAGTGATCGATATGCAGCTCAACTGGAAGCTCGCCAACGACACTTTCGGTGAAACCTATCACTTTCAAAAGCTTCACAAGAACACATTGGGACAAATCTTCCTTGGAAACAATTTACATCTTGAGGAATTCGGCAGAAACCATCGATTCGTAACGGCTAATCGATCGATTTTCGATATGCAGTCGCTACCCGAGACCCAGTGGTCAATCACCGCAGCGACTTTCGTGCTGTATTATTTATTTCCGAACATTCAAATGGTCGTTAACAAGGAGAGCGTTACGCTCATCAAGATCTACCCCGACGAGAACAATCCCGGCCGGTCGATCACTCGCATCGCTTTTTACTATTCAAAAAGTGCGCTGGAAAACGCTGAAAACGAGACTGAAACGCCTCTGACCGCCGACGATGTTTATAGTCCCGACCGCCGAAGGACTGCTGGCCCAAGCCTGGCAGCGAGCCTCGAGGTCTTTCGTAGCACCATCGAGATGGAAGACTATTTGATGGGGGAAATGCAACAGCGTTCGGCACAAAGCGGTTTACTCGAGCACATTTTATTCGGTCGCAACGAACCTGCACTGCACCACTTCCATAACTCCTACAGAGAGGCGCTCAACCAGCCGCCTCTGGTGCCTATGGAGACTAGTGGCTGATCCTTCAGTCAACAGACACTGCTGCAAGGCTCTACGGTCCTAAAATGGAAAAGCTATACTCGAATACTGAATTTAGTGCTTTTGGTAAGCTTTGGGCACTTTGGACTCGAACAATCTTTACTTCAGTGGCCTGCTCCTCATCATTTTTAACAACCCTCGGACCTCACGGGAGCCAAAGCAGTGGGATTTGACACATGAAACAATAGATTTCTGGAAAAAACTCACCGTTGTTGTAAAGTGTTAACAGCAACCAAAGGTCGTTCTATGATGCTCCAAACCTTTCAAGCCAATCCAGCGCCGCTCGAAAGTTCCGGCCATCCGCTGAGGCGGGACCAGACGCTGGATCAACGTTTTGACAACGCGGATCTGGATATCCCAGCTGTTCTTCGTCATGTAAAATTTGGCATTGCGCTCAACCAAGCGCAAACCGCTACCAAAAGAAGCTTCCCGGCGGTCATGATTAAGGACCTGCTTGATCGGGTGTGGTTTGAAGAGGGTAGAACCTGCAAGGCAGAAGAAATCTGTGCTTCGATCAACCTCGACGACAAACTTATTCATCGTCTGCTCCACACGCTTACAGAAAGGGGATCATTTATTCTTGATGGTCTCGATTACTGGCCTTCAGAAAGGCTCCTGACAAAAATGAAGAGCATGCTGGACGATGCCAGGATCAATTATGAAGACCAAGACAATCGACTCGTGTTCAAAGTTTTAGAACCTGTTTTTTCGAGACTCGAATATAATACGAAACAGCTTCAACATTTCAGTGACCAGCTGTCTGGGAGGTATCTGTGCGTCGAACAAGTGCTGTGGAAACAGCAATTTCTTCACCCTCGCCAGTCGACGACGGCCTCAGAGCTCTCTAAAACTTCTCGGGTGCCTAAGAGCACCTTGACGACCATGCTCGACCAAGCTCGATCCTTGGGAATCATTATCGAGCTACCTGATGGATCAGATGCCAGAGTAACCCGATGGCAATTTGACATGAGCAACCCGTTAAATATAGAGCGCTATCACGCGCTCAGGCGCTCATTCTCTAGACCACCCTAATATTAGCGTTTATCCGTTTTCGAGCATTACCGCAAGGTTGTGGGCACAGTACCCGAATGCTTCGACTCGACATCACGGCCTAGGCCAACTGGCTTAATCCTAAGCTGGGTTTATCCGCCTGCTAAGCCCTGCTCCTCGAGCACAATCCTTCTCAGCTTTAAAAGCCGTCCCTGAAAATCTAATTAAACCCCGTCAGTTTCAGGACACCCTACTTCCGGCGACATTGAATCGACGGCTCATCTGAGTTCCAAGACTCCAGATTACGTGTCACCCAACAGCCGAACACCCCGCTCAATCAACACTTTGCAGAGGTGCGCTCGATACTCAGCACTCGCATGAAGATCATCATTCATTGTCTCAGCTGATAAGGTTAGCTCAGCAATTGCTGACTCTGAAAACGATTCACTCAGCGCCATCTCAAAATCAGCTGCTCTAAACACGCTCGCCGCAGCCCCCGTAATCGCGATGCGTACGTCGGTGCTCATACGAGCGATCATCACGCCCACCATTGCGTACCTTGATGCGGGGTTCGGAAACTTTAGATAGATCGCACGTTCGATTCGTGGGAAATGAATGGCCCGGATGATTTCATCCGGTTCGAGCGTGGTCTCAAACATCGCCTTGAAAAACTCCTCCGATGGAATCGTTCGCCGGTCTGTAATGACCTTTGCATCGAGACCCAGTACTGCAGCGGGGTAATCGGCCGCTGGGTCGTTATTCGCGACCGACCCACCGATCGTACCGCGATTTCTCACTTGCCGATCCCCAATACCTCCTGCCAGCTCCGCTATCACCGGGGCGAGTTCCTTCACGACCGGGGAGGCGGCCACCGCGGCATGGGTCGCCATAGCACCAATTTCAAGCCCATCATCGGTCCCTACAATATCCCCAAGGCCAGGGATGTTCGACAGGTCGATCACATCCTCCGGCGCTCGGAGGCGCTGCTTCATTGCCGGAATGAGCGTATGCCCACCCGCCAAATAGACCGCGTCATCGCTGCTACCAAAGTGCTCTACCGCCGAAGCTAACGTCTCTACGTTCTGCATTTTAAAAGAATACATTTGACGTCTCCTAAGCGATTTTTTGAGGGTGGCTGGAACAGGCCGCGCGCCAAACCTTTTCAGGTGTTGCTGGCATGTCGATCTCAACGCCCCCAAGGGCATTGATAACAGCGTTCATGACCGCCGGAGGAGAGCCAATCGCGCCTGCTTCGCCGCAGCCTTTGGCCCCCACCGGATTGTGCGTGCAAGGCGTGCAAGTCATCCCCACTTTAAAGTCTGGGAAATTGTCTGCTCGGGGCATGCAATAGTCCATATAAGAGCCAGTAACCAGTTGACCCATCTCGTCGTAAACCGCCTGCTCGAACAAAGCTTGGCCGATACCCTGCGCCAGCCCGCCATGCACCTGACCTTCAACAATCATCGGATTAATGATCGTGCCAAAATCATCGACCGCCACAAATTGAACAACCTCCGTGACACCCGTATCGGGATCGATTTCGACTTCGCAGATATGTGTCCCTGCAGGATAGGTAAAATTAAGGGGATCATAGAACGCTTTCTCGGCAAGACCGGGCTCAAGATCATCTGAAGGCCAATCGTGATTAACGTAGGCTGCAAAGGCAATTTCCTGAAACGTCTTTGTTTCATTACTATCCCCTTTTTTGTAGACCGGTGCGTCAAATGAAATGTTATCGACCTCGGTATCTAACAGCAGTGCCGCAATCTTACGCCCCTTCTCCACTACCTTATCGGCGGCTACCGACAAAGCAGACCCGCCCACCGCCAGTGATCTAGAGCCGTAGGTGCCCAGACCAAAATCAAGTTTGCCGGTATCGCCATGAACGACTTCTACATCGTCGATTGGGAGGCCAAGTCGATCGGCGACCAACTGTGCGAAGGTGGTCTCATGGCCTTGCCCGTGGCTGTGGCTCCCCGTTAAGACGGTCACTGATCCGGTAGGATTTACCCTGACCTCTCCTGATTCCCAAAGGCCAACCCCTGCCCCCAAAGCCCCAGCGACCTGGCTCGGCGCCAGTCCGCAAGCCTCGATATAACAGCTCAGGCCAATTCCCCGCAATTTTCCACGGGCTAGCGCCTCGATCCGCCGCTGCTCGAACGCATCGTAGTCAGCCATCGCAAGCGCCTTGTCCAAACTCGCTTCATAATCACCGGTGTCATATTCGAGCGCCACCGGGGTTTGGTAGGGGAACTGATCCTTACCAATAAAGTTGCGTCGGCGGAGCTCAGCGGGGTTCAGCCCCATTTCGCCCGCCGCCTTCTCAACAATTCGCTCAACCAAATACGTTGCCTCAGGACGCCCAGCCCCGCGATACGCATCCACCGGCGCCGTGTTGGTGAAGACCGAGTTGACTTCGACGTAGATTGCCGGTGTTTTATACTGCCCGGCGAGCAGAGTGCCATAGAGATAGGTCGGCACGCTCGATGCGAACGTTGAAAGATAGGCACCCATATTGGCGGTCGTATTGACTTTGAAGGCTAAAAATTGACCCTTAGCATCCATCGCCAAAGCCGCTTGGGTCACATGGTCTCGACCGTGGGCGTCGGTTAAAAAAGATTCGCTGCGCTCGGCCGCCCATTTAATGGATAAGCCCAACTTCTTTGATGCCCAAGCCAGAGCTGTCTCTTCGGAATAAACAAAAATCTTTGATCCAAACCCGCCTCCTACATCAGGCGCTATGACCCTGAGCTTATGCTCCGGCGCGATTTGCACAAAGGCAGTTAAGATTAGCCTGGCCAAATGAGGATTCTGGCTCGTCGTGTGCAGCACAATCTCGTCGGTTCCTGAGTTGTACTCAGCCATGGCCGCCCTGGGTTCGATCGCATTGGGAATTAGGCGATTATTGGTGAGCTCGATGTGGGTCACATGGGCAGCAGAGGCGAACCCTGCTTCTGTCGCCGCCTCGTCTCCTAAGCTCCATTCGTAACAAGTATTGTTAGGCACTTCTGGGTAAAGCTGCTCATTTTGAGCCGCAGTTGCTGCATCGACCACTGGATTCAGCTCCGCGTAATCCACCATCACCCGCTCGGCGGCATTTTTGGCCGCCTCTTTGGTTTCAGCAACAACCAAGGCCACCGGCTCACCCAAATAATTGACCCGTTCACCGGCCATCACTGGATGCATGGGCTGACGCATTTCACTGCCATCTTTGGAGTGAATCATCCAGCCGCAGGGTAATCCGCCAAGCCCATCCGCTGCGACATCAAGACCGGTTAGCACAGAGATCACATCATCCATCTCAAGCGCCTCGGACAGATCAAAGCGCTTAATGTCAGCTCTGGCATAGGGTGAGCGCACGAAGTGGCCGTAGGTCATTCCCACCTGCTGAATGTCATCTGTGTACCGTCCCTTACCCGTGATGTAACGATGATCTTCTTTGCGAAGAATCCTTTGACCAACTAATGATCCACTCATGACTGTTGCTCCTTCATTTCTTGCGCCCCCTGCAACACTGCGGCGACAATATTTTGATAGCCAGTGCACCGACAGATATTTCCCTCAAGTCCAGCACGAATCCCCGCGGGGTCGAGCGCTTCTTCTTTCTGCACTAAATCAACGGCAGACATAATCATCCCGGGTGTACAAAAACCGCACTGCAGGCCATGACATTCATTGAAAGCTTGCTGCATGGGATGATGGACCTCGTTCTGCGCAAGCCCTTCAATGGTTGTCAAGGTTGAACCATCACACTGGGCCGCTAAAATTGTGCACGCCTTAACAGCGTCACCATCTAGATGAACCGTACAGGCGCCGCATTGACTGGTATCACATCCAACATGGGTCCCGGTGAGGTGCAACTGTTCACGAACAACGTCGACAAGGGTCGCATTGGCCGCACAGTGGACTGTGCGGTTGCGCCCATTCACTTGTATTTTTATTACTTCCATTAGCTCTCTCCTGCTCCATCCCTTTCGCCTAAACCCTAAAGTAGTGCCCCACTAACATGACCAACGACTCCTAAACTACCCTCTTTCTATTTGCGTCGATTTTGACGCTTGCTGCTTGTCTTTTTTTACTTATCCCTTGCTGCTTGCTTGCGACACTTTGTTTCTCTCTGGCCGCTTGTTTCACCTAATTTTGCTACTTATTCTATTGTCGGTGCTATCGCCTCATCATTTCATCGGTTTTTACCTGAATTTGACCGCTATGAATCTCGATGAACGTTGGTTCTCTCTGGCAAATACGGACTTGCCGACATTCTTTTGACCTTGAAGCAATGTAGCACTCTGGATCGGGCTCTGCCCAGCTTTCAGCCGATTTGATCCTGATGCTTATGATCTATCCGATAATTGCTCCGTGACATGCCTCATTCACTGCTCCGTCAATCATCCCCGCACCTCTACCGTTGAATTCGGACCCTGCAAAGATCAGCTGTTTGTTTTTAACCATACCTTCCTTCGAAGTTGTGTGGTTAAGGGGTGCCCTGACTACCAAAAAATCTCACCTTTTTCGCGAATTTTCCTTCCCAGAATCCTCGCGCTGCATCAGCCTTCGATGCCATCATTTTCGGCTTAGTCCAATTTTGTATAGAACTCTCTTTGTATCAA
>Ga0209631_10000957_pt1 | contig 38349 bp, 30 predicted proteins | sample COG_08_FD_184752 | JGI IMG/M metagenome (GOLD analysis project Ga0209631, IMG submission 184752) | Pelagic Microbial community sample from North Sea - COGITO 998_met_08 (SPAdes) (version 2) | ecosystem: Environmental > Aquatic > Marine > Neritic zone/Coastal water | place: Helgoland, sampling... | reverse complement strand
GCCGTCGTTGCTGCCGTCGGACCGACGACGCCAGCATTGGTGATATTACCCGTACCCGGTGCCGCAACCGTGATGAATGGAAGCTTTCCGCCGGCGTCGATGGTGACGGACTTATTGCCACCGAGAGCGCAGCCCGCTTCGGTGCCGGTTACCGTGCCAGGACATGCGGCCCAAGCATTACCACCGTAGCAGGCAATGGCGATGGCGGAACTCAAAACTGTGCGCGTGAAAGTAGGATTGACCATGTTCTGCTTGTCCTTGGCTTAGGCCACGCGCGCCTCAATGGGGGCGTCGCGAGCGCTTTACGTAATACGTTTCTAAGGGGCGGCTCGTCGGGATCAGTGTACTCCTAAAATGGGCGAGGGAACAACGTTCGAATTGCACAAAAACTACAAAATTGATCAAGATAGTCGCGTTCCTGAATAATTTAGACGAAGCATCGCCGACTGGCGCTGCTAGCCGAGCTGAATGTTGCGCAAAGACAAAATCTGCGCGCGCACGCTGTGGCGCGCACGACGACTTCGAAATGACCATCCTTGCTGTCATAATAAGGTTCCATCATCGCTTGCCGACGCGCCTTATATATGCCTGATCTCAATCCACCACCCAGCGCCGCCGGGCGCCACTTAAGTCTGCCCGAGGCCATCGAAGTTGCCGGGCGCCACCAGGCTGCGGGGAGGCTGCCCGAAGCCGAGGCCGTACTGCGGGAAATTCTCAAAGTTGCGCCCAAAAACGCACTGGCCCTGCATTTGATGGGCATTATCGCGTTTCAGTCCGGACAGCGGGACACGGCCATAAGGCTCGTCACTGACGCTATCGGCCTGCGATCTGAAACCGGGCTCTTTCACACCAATTTGTGCGAAATCCTGCGCCTTGACGGTCAGCTCGAACTTGCCATCGAACATGGCGAACGCGGCGCCGCGCTCGATCCCGACTCGGCGACGGCACATAGCAACGTTGGCGTCGCCTGCTATGACAACGAAGATTACGCGGCCGCCGAGCGCCATCAGCGCAAAGCGCTGGCGCTTAATCCGGCGCTCGCCCAGGCGCTGAACAATATCGGCAGCATTCTGAGGCAGCAGGATGACGCGGACGGCGCCATCACGTGGTACCGCAAAGCGCTTGATGCCGAGCCGAACCACCTCGAAGCGCTCAATAACCTGGGTGCGATGCTGAACGAGGTCGAGCGCCCTGAAGAAGCTCGCGCAGCTCTGTTCCGAGCCGTCCAGCTCAAGCCGGACTATGCTGAAGCACACCGCAACATTGGCACGATGTTCGTCCAGGAAGAAAATTTCGAGAGAGCAGAAGTTGCATTTCGCGAAGCGCTTAAACATCGTCCCGATTTCGTCGAGGCCCTGATCGGCCTGGCCACGGTACAGCGCGAAAACCAGGCCCTGGATGAGGCCGAACGCACACTGGAAGAAGCCCTCAGACTGGAACCCGACAGAGCGACCACGCTGACCCAAATCGGCATGTTATGCGGCGATATGGGTTTCCCCGAGCGCGCCCTGGAGTTCTATGATCGCGGCGCGGCGGCGGCGCCCGACAGCGACGGCAGTTTTATTGCCAAAGGCCATCTGCAGATCGAGATGGGCGATATGAAGGGCGCTGCGGAAACTCTCGCGCAGGCGCTGGCGGTCAAACCCGAGTCAATCGGCGCGCGGCTCGCGCTGGTGCAGCTGAAAAAGGTCACCCCAGACGACGATTTGCTGACGAGCTTCGAAAGCGAGCTGGACGACCTTGCACCTGAAGCTGTCACACGCCGGTTGCCCGTGCATTTTGCGCTCGGCAAGTGCTATGACGACATTGGTGATTCAGAACGCGCAATGCAGCACTATCTGGAAGGTTGTCGCTTGAAACGCACCCGCCTGGCCTACCGACCGGAAGAAAACGAACGCCACGTAGAGCGCCTGATTGGGCTGTTCGACAAGGCATTTATCGACCGCTTACAGGACACCGGAGACGACTCCCAACTGCCCGTATTTGTGCTTGGCATGCCGCGCTCGGGCACCACCCTGACCGAACAAATCATTGCCAGCCATTCACAGACACACGGCGCCGGCGAATTACCCGACCTCTTGCGGCTGGCCAACGTGTCGCCGCTAACCGGCGCGACAGTCGGCTATCCGGACTCAATCGTAAACCTGTCAGCGCGCGAGCTTGCCAGCATGGGCGCACGCTACGTTGCCGGGCTGCGCGAACGCAACGCGACGGCCGCACGCATCACCGATAAAATGCCGGCCAACTTTTTCTGCGTAGGACTAATCCATCTCATGCTGCCACGCGCGCGCATCATTCATGTGCGGCGCAACCCGGTCGACACCTGTCTTTCCGGCCTCACCAAGCTGTTCAGGCACGGCCAGGGACAAAGTTACGATCTACACGATCAAGGCCGCTTTTACGTCAGTTATGCGCGCCTGATGGACCATTGGCGCAAGGTGCTGCCGCCGGGCGCCATGTTCGAAATCCAGTACGAAGATCTGGTCGCCGAAACAGAAACCAAGGCACGCGCGATGATCGATTACTGCGGGCTCGAGTGGGAGGATGGTTGCCTGGAGTTCCACAAGACCGAACGCTCGATTCGCACCGCCAGCGTGACTCAGGTGCGTCAACCGATATACAAGACCTCAGTGGCGCGCTGGAAGCGCTACGAATCATCCCTCGGCCCATTGTTGGAAGCGCTCGGCGACCTGGTTGAACGTTAAATGCACTGCCTATCGGCGTCGCTGGTCTCGTTCGGCAAGCGTGATTGAGCTCTCGGACGATTTAAGCCAGCCGAGCAAATCATGCACGCGCCGGTGCAACGTGAAGGTTCCGTTTCTCAGATCTTTGCCGCCAATACGTTATTGATGAACGTGCGCATTGCGCTGGATGGCGACTCGCCCGCCCGTGCGCGGTGAACTTCCGCGACGCTGCGTGCGGCGGCCCGGTAGCTCGGGTTGCTGAGGAGTTCCTGCAACTTGGTCACCATCGGTTTTGGCAGGCGCCTCGGTGCCGACAGACCGGCGCCAAGACGCTGCACGTTGTTGGCAACGATTTCCTGCTCGCCATACAGTGGCAGCATGAGTTGCGGCACGCCGGCAAGAAGCAGTTCGGTAGTCGTGCCGTGCGTGCCATTGCCTATAGCAAGGCCCGCCGTATCCGCCACTGCGCTCAAATCGAGCGGCGCAGACAGGAAATTGAGCGAGGGTGAAGCAAACTTCTGAGTGATCTCGGCGGGCAGATTGTCGCCGTAGATCAGCGTCGGACAGTCCCTTTCGCGCAGATGTCCAAGCAATTCTGGCAGTGTGGGAAACATTTTCAGGTAGGCAAATATCCGCGGTCCCGACGTTTCGGGCCAGATCGGTTGCGCGCCACCCATCGCAGTAAACACGCCAACATAATTCCCGTCCGGCCGCGCGCCATAGTGATCCATTTCCGGCACGGTGCGCAGCACAGTCGGGGTCGCGTCGAACAGCGCCGCTACGCAGTCAAGCTGGCTGATGCCGCGTTGGGCGAGCGCAGTGTTAATGGTCTGGAGAAGTGTGTTTTCGAACGTAAGGAGCTGCGGATCGACCAGCTCTGGACGCCATTTGTCGTGGAAACCCGGCATCGGCTGGCAGCGCGGCGGCAGATGGAAACCCGTGCCTATGGCGAGGCGGGCGATCTGCTGATCGCGCGCGGCGAGCATTGCGGTTGGGCTGTAATCGAACACCACAAGATCAGGCTCGATGAGATCAATCAAATTGCCCCACGCATCCACCAGCGACAGCAGATGGGCAACGCTGTCATAGCCGTTGTTGTGGAGGATTCTCGCGAAACTGTTGACCGGCGTAATCGTGGCGACATGTTGGGGTGGAATGTACGGTGCCTGATAAATGCGCGTGCGCAACGGGCCGAACACAGCATTGGCTTTGTCGAGGTAGCGCAGCGCAAACGAGACCTCGTGACCGGCCTCTTGCAACCCGGCGATCAGGCGCACGTAGGGCGCACAATGCCCTACACCTTGGCCGAGTTCCCATGTGAACAGGATCTTCGCCATCGCGTCAAAGCCACCGCCGACAGAGAGGCAGCGGCACCGTTATGGTTCGTGTGCCGGCAAACTGCGTCATCAACCAACAACCTGGGACCACAGCCCAGTGAGTAAATTTTTGTGCTCGGACACGTCTGATTTTCTGGCATTCGCGAAACCGACGTCGCGCATCGCTTCAGGCACCGGTGCGGAGATTATTGCGCAGGCTTCTTCGAGCGAACGATAGACATAGCCGCTACCGGCGAGATAGGTCTCGATATCGCGGCGCACTGCGGGCAACAGCACACCAACGCCTGAGGCCTGCGCCTCAGCTATCGACAGCGGCCAACCGATTGAACTAATCTGAGTGTCAGCGGTATAGACCAGCCAGCGATGCTTCTTGTACTCGGCCGGCATCAGCGCGGGTTCGACTGGTGAGTTGATTGTGACCGGCGAGCCCATGGCAGTGTTCTTATCAGCCAGGGCCTCGGTATCGTAGCTCAAGGGGTAAAGATTGAAGCGCTGGTCGGGCAAGCGTTGTCCGAGCTCAAGAAAATCCTCCATACGTTTTTTTGGAATGCAGGCGCCGACATTCATGATTGCCTCGCCATTTGGCGTTCTATCGTGAAAGCGTTTGTAATCGATGCATGGGTAGCACTCGACAACCTTCGTCATGTCGGTTCCGCTCGACTTGAGAAAGGCGCGCGAGAACGGGAACGCCAGGATGCCTAGACAGAGCGGATCGTGGCTGGTTTCAGGCATCACTCGCGGTGCGCTTTCGAACCAATGCGCGAGACGCGGGTCATCAGACAGCGTGTCAAACGAATGGGCGCGCACGGTGAAGGGTAAATTGAAGGTTTTCGCAATGCGTGAGACCAGCGGTAGCGAGATCAGCCAGTGTGTATGCAAGAGCTGTGGCCGGAACATGCGCACCGCATTTGACAGCTGGCTCAGATCGTTGATGACAAGGTAAGGCGTATGGCGCTCATAGGTTGTGTTGCCGGCCTTGCCCGCGTCCTGCAAGGCGATGACGATGACCTCGAAATCATCGCTGACCGCGTCGATCTCGGTCTGAATATAGGTCTCCGATATCTGCGGATATTGGCGCAAAATGTACATGACTTTGGGCTTGTTCATATCGACCAAAAAGGCACTAATCACAGCATCTATAGGGCGCGTCGCGGGACCGCTCGCATGCTGGCCGCGCTGGATTGGGTCGGAGATTATACTGTGATTAGTTCGCGCCCCAGCGCGGAATTGGACCGCAAGCTAACTTCTACGCGTACAATGCGCGCATATGCCGACAGGCCGTCGGGCGGAGACTGTGGCCCGATTGCGTCCCAGGCATCATCGATGCACAGATACGCACAACTGAACCGTTGACGACAGCGCGAATTCAAATCACGAAGTATGCCTAACAAACTCAAATACGACCGGCGCGTGCAGGGCTTGTTGTTCCTGATTGTCGCAGTAATGACCAACTTCTGGTTGAGCTCGCGTTACCCGTCGCTAGATACCAAAAGCATGATGGCCGGCAGCGTTTCGCTGGCGGATGGACTGAGCTTTGACGCGTGGATTGCCCACGACATGGCCGACTCTGCATTGCGCGACATTGTGATTACGTATCTCAACTGGCTGCACACCAATCAGCAGGGCATGACCTTCGGGCTGATGATTGCCGTGCTGTTCATGACCCTGATCCCGCTGCTCCGGGACGAACTTGACCAGTACCTGACGCGGCGCTTTTCGGCCACTGTATCCGGCGCCCTGATCGGCGCGCCACTCGGCGTGTGCGTAAATTGTGCAGCACCAATCGGCTACGGCATGTACAAACAAGGCGCGCGCATGGAGGCCGCACTGGCGACCATGATCAGCTCGCCGACCATGAACATCGTCGTGCTGAGCATGGCTTTTACGCTGTTCCCCGTTTACATCGTGACAATCAAGATCATCGCGGCGCTGTTCGTAATCTTCGCAGTGGTGCCGTTCCTCGTGAGTCGTTTTCCAGAAGAAGCGGTCACCCGCGAACCCCTGGAAGACGTTGCTGGCCCGAGCATGGCGGCAGCCACGGGCGGTGAGTTCTACATCGAAAAAGATCCCGCCGCCGCGATCGGCTGGCTGGTCGTCGCATTGACCAAGCAAGCCTGGATCATCATCAAGCACGTCGTGCCGATCATGTTGCTGGCAGGTTTGCTGGGCTCCGCCGCCGTGGTGCTCATCCCCTGGGATCTGTTGATTGGTATTTTGCCGACGGAGATGAGCCTGACCTCGGTTCTGATGATGATCGCGCTGTCAGCCTTTGGCCTTGCTCTGCCGGTGCCGATCGCTTTCGATGTCATCCTCGCCGCCTCACTGAGCAATGCCGGCATCTCGATGCAATACATCGGCATACTGCTGTTCGTGCTCGGTAGCTTTAGCGTTTATTCGTTCATGGTCCTGCTACGCGCACAGGCCATCAAGGTCGCCGTATCTTTGGCGGTCGCGCTGATCGCAGTTGGTGTACTGAGTGGCTTTGCGACAAAAATCGCCCACGACTTCTATGCACAAAGCGTCGAGGCACCGCTATTCGAACAACTCAGCGATGGCACCCCACCGGACACGAATGAAATGCCAGCCGGCCTGTCGGGGGGCGTTTACCAGGACGAGTTCGCGCAAGGCAACCCGCAACTGCAAAAAGGGCTCAAACAGCAGTTGGCAGCAGCCAGCAAACCACGCCACCTTACCCCGGCGCTCGATCGTGTCGGCCAGCTCCAGCCGCCGCCTCCGATAACCTGGCAGCGCCACGCTCGCAACCCGCGGGTGGCGGCGTTCCAGTTCGCGGAACGTGGGCCCGACAAGTCCCGCTTTTCTCGCCTGGCGCCGAAAAGAATGGGCCTGGACCATCATTTCAAACCGCTGCTGTTCAATTTCATCAACGAGTTCCCGGACGCGAACGGGATTTCGGGCGGCGACTTCAATCAGGACGGCTGGTTCGACCTGCTGTTTGCCACGCCGAATGGGGTCTATGTGTACATGAATGTCGGCGGCGAGTTTCGCCTGCATAGCCGTCTCGCGGGCAGCGACCCACAATCATCGTTCACCGCCGGCGCAGCTGCATTTATCGACCTGAATAACGACGAGCAACCGGATGTCATTTTTTCCGAGCACCGCACCGGCCTGTGGCTTTCGTACAATCGCAACGGCAAGTTTGAAAAGCCGATGCGACTGCCCGACAGTGACGGCCGATTTTCCAAAGCGCTGGCGTTCTACGACATTACCGGGAATGGCTCGCTGGAATTTTTCTCCGGCCACGTGAGCAGCATGCTGGCACTGCGGCCCAGCCACCAAAGCTCGCAAAATCTTTTCTACAGACGCGACGGCGACAACTATCGCGTTGGTAAGCTGCACGAACCACTCGGCGAAACTTTATCGATTTGGCTAAGTGATCTTGACGATGACAAGCATCTCGATCTGTGGGTCGGCAACGACTTCGACGAACCGGATATGTTCTATCGCTATGAAGAAGGCCACTTCGCCCCGGTGTGGAACAACCGCATCGAAGAGACAACACGCTGGACGATGTCAATCGACGCCGCTGATATCGACAATGACCTCGATATGGAAATTTATATTGGCCAGACGACCTGGAATCCTTCGAGCCCGCCGTACAAAATTCAGCAGGGCCGTGGAATAATTTCGGAACAGTGCAAAAAATTCGACGGCCCTTACTGTCAGTTGTCCACCGCATTGGCGCAAACCCGCAAAGCGAACAAGACTCAGGACGCAGGGCTTTGCGACACGCTGGCCGAGCCCTTCCGACTGGATTGCATCGCCACCGTTTATTTCCGCCAGTTACGCAGCTCGATTACGCCGACTGCAGACAAACAGGCGATCCTGGAAAAAGCGCATGTACTCAAGCAGAAGTATCCCAAGCTTCACCAGAGTTTTCTCGAGATGGTCGAAAACGACCCGATCACCCTCGCGCAATCCAATAAGCAGTTCGCCCGTTTTGTACCGCAGCGGCGCGGCGTGAACGTGTTCCTCGTGCGCGACGAACAAGGGCGCTTTATGAACAAGAGCGTCGAGTATGGCGTCGACATCGGTGGCTGGACCTGGAACGCCCGATTTAATGATGTAGATGGTGATGAATGGCAAGACCTGTACGTGGTCAACGGATGGACGCCATCGGAACTTGAGACGACTAACGTCCTGTATCGCAATCAGGAGGGACGCGGCTTTTCTAACGATACCGCCGACCTCGGCCTGCTCGATTTCGAACCGACGATCGCCTACACCTATATCGACTTTGACAACGATGGCGACCTGGATATCGTCAGCTACAGCCAGATCGGTCGGGTCGCGGTGTATCGCAATGAAATGCACAAAAATCAGGTGATTCAGTTCGAGCTGCGGGACAGCCAGGGTAATCATTACGGTGTCGGCGCGAAGCTCGTTATCCGTTACGGCGAGAACGGTAAGCGCAAGCAAATCCGGGAAATCAAGATGAGTGGCGGACACTTGTCGTTCGACCCCAAGATTATGCATTTCGGTCTTGGCTCATGGGATACCGTTGAAGCCGTCGAAGTGCGCTGGCCGACCGGCCAACCGGAGGTCCTGCAAGGACCATTTGCGGCTGGATATCGCTACCGCATAACGCGCTAATGACGATGCTATGCCCACCGCCGCCTGCGGTTCGCAGGGTCCGGGCCGGATGGCCGGCTTTCTCTGCGTGGGAAAATGTAACGACTTTCGCGCACGTCAGCGGCGACTTGTCGTCAACGCGGGCACGTTTGTCGCTATGACGGACTCGCTTGCGACGGCGCTCTACGACCTTCGCCATCTGCTCGAAAACGGCGCGCTTGAGCAAGCAGACATCGATGCACGAACGTTGCTCGTTTCGCAGCCCGACAATCCCGAATTATTGAACATGCTGGCGCAAATCAAACGCCGTCAGTTCCAACCGCTGGCAGCCGTTGAATACATGTACAGGGCGGCGCAGCAGCAACCGAAGGACGTGCCAACGTGGCTGCGGTACGCCGCCGATCTCGCCATCGTGGGGCGCATTGACGATCTCCAAGTGGCCCTGACCCAAGTCGCGACGCTAGCACCGCAGAATCCGCAGTTGGGAATCCAGTTGGCACATTTGCAGTACCTGCGGCGGAACTACGTTGGTGCACGCGAAACGCTGGCCGTGGTAGTTGAAAAATTTCCCCGCTTCGCCGCTGCGCGTCTTGATCTTGCCTACGTGTTGTTAATGCTTGGCCACTGGCGAGCGGGCTGGGCCGCCTACGAAGCACGCTTCGCTTTGCCGCACACCCGCAACATGATCCCGAATCTCCCCTCGCAACCATGGACCGGCCAGACTATTAAAGGCCGACTGCTGCTCATTGCTGATCAAGGCTACGGAGATTGTTTCCAATTCGCCCGTTATATACCTCTCGCAGCACAGCGTTGTAGTAGCATCGTGCTGATGCGTAGCCCCCAACTCGCTGGCGTTCTCGACAGTGTCACCGCGGTTAGTGCCGGGTACGAACGCTGGGAGCACACGCCGAAGCATGAGGCGTATTGCACGCTGTCAGGCCTGCCGCGGGTATTCGAGACCACGCCCGAATCAATTCCAAGTCCGCAGAATTTAATACGCGTTGATACGCACGTCGCGCAGCGTTGGCGTGAGCGGGTACGCAAACTCGCACCGAAGGCGACCTTGCGCGTTGGGCTGGCGTGGAGCGGTCGACTTGAATTCAACGAAAACTATTTGCGTTCGCTGCCCGTTCAGGGCTATGCCGCATTGATGGATATACCGGGCTGCGCTTTCTTTTCGCTCCAGTTCGGCGCCCTCGCCGCGGAAGCGGATGTCCTTGGGATGATCAACACAAGTGCTGAGCAAACGCCGTTTTCCGAGGCCGCGGGCCTGCTTGAGACACTGGATTTAGTGATTACAGTTGACACTGCGACTGCCCATCTCGCCGGTAGCCTCGGGCGACCAACCTGGCTGTTGCTCAATCGAGCGCCGGACTGGCGCTGGGGACCGAGCGGTCATCGCTCGCCGTGGTATCCATCGATGCGCGTTTTCAGACAAGACGCGTCGCGGTCGTGGCTACCCGTCATTGCCGATGTGCGTGCGGCGCTTGAGCTCGCCGCCAACGCTGAAGATAGCCAGGCTGCGCTTAACGACGCCACCTCCGCGCACAGCGGCGTGGCAACCGAGGGGCTATGACTGAAACGCAATCCGGGTCAGGCATGACCACCGTGAAGGACCTGCTGGCGCGCGCAGAACAGTTGACCGAGAACGGCGACACGAACGCGGCCATCAGAATCTACATTGGTGTCACCCGGCGCGCGCCGCGCAACTGGTTGGCGTATTTCAAACTCGGTGCTTTGCTGAATCAGGCAGGTACAAAGTCAGGGGGGCTGGTGGCTTTACAGCGCGCCGCACAGCTCGCGCCACAGCATGCCGACGTTCAGGCCGAACTCGGCATGGCGCTGAAAGCCGTAGGGCGGCAAGACGAAGCACTCGAGGTATTCGAACGCGCGCTTGCTCTCGAGCCGACGCAGATTTTTGCATTGTTTTCGAAAGCCGAATTGTTGCTACGCGCGAATCGTACCGAGGAGGCACTGGCCGGCTTCGAGCAAATCCTCGCCGGCGAGGAAGACATCAGTCACATTAAGGCTATCAGTCGTTGGCTGCGCGGAGTCGCACGCCTGACGCTCGGCGACTACAACGAGGCGTGGCGTGATTACGAAGCGCGTATCCATCACCCAACCACGACTTTTCCGGAACTGAAAGGAGAACGCTGGACAGGTCAGCCACTTGCCGGCAAGACGATCTTTTTGGCTTACGAATTGCGCTTCGGCGATGTGATTCAATTTGCCCGCTTTGTGCCAGAGCTGGTGCGCCGTGGCGCGCGTGTCATTCTCCAGGCGCCGGTGGAATTAACACGCTTGTTCGCATCACTTGGCCCCGGAATTGCCCTGCTGAATCCTCAACAACCGATCCCCGCATATGACTATTGCCAGCTGGTAACCAGCATTCCGGCGATTCTTAACTATGCTCGCGATGAGATCTGGAGCGGCGTCTACCTGCACACCGACGCTAATGCTCCGGCGAGACCATTAGCGATGCGCCCGGACACCACACTCAAGGTCGGATTATTGTGGGCCGGCAAGCCAATACCGAACCGCTCGATTCCACTCGAACACTATGCCCCGTTACTCCGTCATCGCGACGTATCGTTCTACAGTTTCCAGCTCGGCACGGCGGCCAAGCAGATGCGCGAACTGTCGGTTGGCTGGCTGATGACGGATTTGGCAGGAGAGATTGCGGACTTCCACGACTCGAGCGAATTCATGCAGCAGATGGATTTGCTGATCACCATCGATACGGCAGCGGCGCATCAGGCTGGCGCGTTGGGCGTGCCAACGTGGCTGCTGTTGATCTACTACTCCGATTGGCGCTGGGGTCGCTACGGCGAGCAGACGACAGCGTGGTATCCGAGCGTGCGCATTTTTCGTCAACATGCCTATGCCTCGTGGCACGAAGTTGCACGCGAACTCGATGATGCGTTCGCTGAGTGGGTGTTAACGGCCGGCGCGCAGACCGCGCCAGCTGTTTCTCACCAGGACACTTAAACCCAGACAGGGCCTACCACAAGCCGTGCTTCTGCACCTCGTTACGTCCGACCACCATGTGATGCACTTCGTCCGGCCCATCGGCTAAACGCAAGGTGCGCATGCGCGCATACATGTCGGCCAGCGGCGTCCATTGCGAAACGCCTGACGCACCGTGCATCTGAATCGCCTCGTCGATGATCTGGCACACGCGCTCCGGCACCATCGCCTTGACCGCGCTGACATACACGCGCGCTTCTTTGTTACCGAGTACATCCATTGCTTTAGAGGCCTGCAATACCGCCAGACGCATGGCGTTAATGTCGATACGGGCGCGCGAAATGACTTCAAGATTCTTGCCGAGCTTGGCAATCGGTTTACCGAACGCTTCGCGCGAGCCGGCGCGCAGCACCATCAGCTCAAGCGCTTTCTCGGCCATACCGATTGAGCGCATGCAGTGATGGATGCGGCCAGGGCCGAGACGCACCTGTGATATTTCAAAGCCACGCCCTTCGCCGAGCAATAGATTGTCTTTCGGCACACGTGCGTTGTTGAATTTCAGGTGCATGTGACCACGTGGCGCATGGTCGTGACCGAACACCTGCATACCTTCGAGGATTTCAACTCCGGGCGTATCGATGGGCACCAGAATTTGCGACTGGCGTCGGCTCGGCGCGGCATCTGGGTTGGTCTCGACCATGGTGATCATGATCTTGCAGCGCGGATCACCCGCACCCGAGATGTAAAACTTCTCGCCGTTGATAACCCACTCGTCACCATCGAGGACGGCGCTGGTGCAGATGTTCTTCGCATCTGACGACGGCAGGCCGGGTTCTGTCATGGCGTAGGCGGAACGGATGTCGCCGTCGAGCAGAGGTTGCAACCATTGTTTCTTCTGCGCGGGCGTACCGACTCGTTCGAGGACTTCCATATTGCCGGTGTCCGGCGCGCTGCAATTGAGCGTCTCGGAAGCGAGTTCAAATTTGCCCAATTCGTCCGCGATATAGGCGTAGTCGAGATTGGTCAGGCCGTCGCCCATCTCGGAATCAGGTAGAAAGAAATTCCACAGCCCGGATTCCTTGGCTTTGTTTTTCGCGCCGTCGAGCAACTCAAGCTGGCGCGGATGCCATGACCAGCGGTCTTCCTTTTGCCCATCAAGCTCATTGAATTCTTCGATAATGGGTTCGACGTTTTCCTTGATATGACTTTTAACGGCGTCCATCAGCGGGCGCGCTTTCGCCGACATCGCGAGATTAAACAGATCCTGGTTCAGATCAGACATGCGGGTACTCCGGAGTTGTCAGCGACATTGCTGCAATAATTCGAGCGCGATTATATGCATGCCGGACGCGCGAATTGTGAGGGGCGCCGACTATCGCTTATTCTCAGCGCCCACTTATCGCTCCCTTTTCCTACACAGGCGGACCTGATGGCCGAAAACGACGCCCCCTCTTCTACTTCCCAATCGACAACCGCACTGAGCGGCGTTCGCGTACTTGATCTCGGCCGCGTGCTGGCTGCGCCGTTCGCAGCCCAGGTGCTGGGCGACCTTGGTGCCGAAATCATCAAAATTGAGCGGCCCGATGGCGGCGACGATACGCGCCCCTGGAAGCCGCCCGAAACCGGCGGCAACAGTGCCTACTTCGCAGCCATAAATCGCAACAAACGTAGCGTCACGCTCGATTTCGCGCAGGCCGAGGGCCGCGAAGTATTCTTCGAACTGGTGCGCAACAGCGATGTCGTGATCCAGAACTTTCGCCCCGGTGTGAGTGAGCGCCTGGGTATCGACTACGCCAGCATTGCGCACCTCAATCCGCGTTTGATCTATTGCTCTATCTCGGGCTTCGGTCAGGAAGGGCCACTGTCAAAACGACCGGCTTACGACTACATCGTGCAGGCATTCTCCGGCGTAATGTCACTGACCGGCGAGGTCGACGGCGACCCGGTACGTTGCGCCGGCGCGATATCCGACTATGGCTCAGGCATCTGGTCGGTCGTGTCCATTCTGTTCGCGCTAATGGAACGGGACCGTACCGGGCGCGGCCAACACATCGACCTGTCCATGCTCGATTGCACGCTGCCTTATATCAGCCATCTGATTGGCAACTATCTGGCTGGCGGCATCGACCCACCGCGCCTCGGTAATGGCCACACCTCCATCGTGCCAATGGACGTCTATCAAACCAAAGACCGGCCGTTGATGGTGATGTGCGGCAATGACGGGATGTTTCGGCGCTGGATGAACGCGCTCGGCGCACCCGAGATGGGCGAAGACCCGCGCTATGCTAAAAATGTCGATCGGGCGAAAAACTTGCCGGAACTACAGGTCTGGATGCGCGAACGGTTTCTCACTGAAACGCAGGCCGTGTGGCTCGAGCGGCTCACTGCCGCAGACGTGCCGGTCGCACCGGTGCGTTCGGTCGCGGAGACGATGAAAGCCGACGAAATCGCCGATCGCAACATGATTCTCGAAATGCAGACCGACCGCGGCGAGCCGGTACGCGTACTGGGCTCGCCGTTAAAATTCTCCGAATCATCGGTCGCGGAAAACCTGCAGGCACCACCGCGTCTCGCCCAGCACTCCCGCGAAGTCTTACGCGATCTGGCTGGCATTGACGAGCAGCGCTTGCAGGAACTGATCGAGAAAGGCGTTACCAGCGCCGAATGAAGCGATGACGTTGCGGCGAGCGTGCATCACCGCACGACCGCCCTGCTCAATGACTCGCACATAGCAAAACAGGAGACGCGAAAATGAATCGATTGCAGGGCAAGGTAGCTGTCATCAGCGGCGCCGCTTCAGGAATCGGGCGTCAGTGCGCACTGCGCTTCGCCGAACAAGGCGCGACGGTGGTGATTGCGGACCGGGACGCCGCCAATGGTGAGGTCGTTAGCAGCGAGATCAATGCCGCGGGTAATGGCCGAGCCGTGTTTCAGCAACTTGACGTCACCGTCGCAGAACAATGGACCGCCCTCGCTGAACGTTGTGTCGGCGACTTCGGGTCGTTCGATGTGTTGGTCAATGGCGCCGGCCTGTTTCTCAGTGGTATTGAACACACGCCGGAAAGCGAAACGCTCGACGCCTGGCACAGTATTCAGGCAGTTAATATCGAAGGTCTGATGCTCGGCTGCAAAACCGCGATCGCGGCGATGCGTGAATCAGGCGGCTCAATCATCAACATTTCGTCCGTGGCCGGTTTGAAAGCATCAATCTTCGCCACCGCCTACGGCCTGAGTAAAGGTGCTGTGCGCCAGTACACCAAATCCGTTGCCGCGCATTGTGCGCGCAAGGGCTATGGGGTGCGTTGCAATTCCATCCACCCGGGCATCATCAACACGCCGATGGGACGGGACGCAATGAGTACCGCCAGTGGCGATTTAGACGTCGGCATGGAACGCTATCGGAAAGCCATTCCGTTGCGGGCTATTGGCGAGCCCGACGATATCGCGTGGGCAGCGCTGTACCTGGCGAGCGATGAATCGCGTTATGTCACTGGCCTTGAGATGGTCGTCGATGGTGGCGTGGCAACGCTTTAGCACGCTGGTACCCAAGTGCGGCGCTGTATCCCGCCGGGGCGGCAGCGCGTGACGCGCCACAGAACGTATACGGGGCTCTCTGAGCCGGTTTTCTGAGCAGCTAAACAGAGTAAACTGTCCGCCACTAACAGACAGATATTCCAGTCATTGCCTACGCAAGGAGGTGCAGCATGATCAAGGGTCTTCACCACAATGCCTACCGCTGTCGCGACAGCGAAGAAACCCGTCAATTCTACGAAGATTTTTTGGGTTTACCGCTGATTGAAGCGCTTGCCATCGAAGAATCCAAGACTGGCCGCGCCGCGAGCTTACTACACACTTTCTACCAAATGGACGACGGTTCGTGTCTGGCTTTTTTCGAAGTGCCGGATGAGGATTTCGAATTCAAGACGCAACACGATTACGATTTGCATATCGCCCTTACGGTCGACGAACCGACCCTGAAGGCGATGCTAGAGAAAGGCAAAAAGGCCGGCATCGAAACGCGTGGCGTCGCTGATCACAAGTTCGTTCATTCGATTTACTTCCGCGATCCGAACGGCTATGTAATCGAGCTGTGCGCACCCATGCAGGACTTCGAAGTATCACCGCCTGCTCTCGAACGCGCACGCGGCAAGATCGATGCCTGGCAATCCGCGAAATCGATCTGAATTGGACGACGAACCAGTCAGTGATTCATTGCACCGGGAGATCTGGCGGGTAAGCGACCTCCTGCGCTGTCCGCCGACAGCACCGCAAAGCGGCTACCGACTTGATGATCTGGAAAGTGCATTTATCGCGCTCGCCGATGCCGACGATCCGGCACACGAAGGCAGCGAAGATCGTATTTGGGCTATTTGGTGTGACCATCCGGACCCGGAAGCGAAGTCCGCGATGCGTGGCGGCATTAAAATGCTGGCCGAGCGCCAGCTCGATCGCGCGCAGGCGTTGTTTGACGTCCTGACACAACAGCATTCAGATTGGGCGGAGGCGTGGAACAAACGCGCCACGGTCGCGTATTTACGCGGCTACGATTGCGCAAGTGCAATCGATATTGCGCGAACCCTGAAACTTGAGCCGCGCCATTTCGGCGCCATGGGTGGGTTCGCCCAAATCTGCATGCGCAACGATTCGCTCGACGGCGCATACCTGGCTCTGCAACAAATGCTGGTGGTCAACCCGCTTGCCCCAGGCATCGAAGATGCCGTGATCGGTATGTCCAAAGACAGCCCGAATACGGTCCATTAGACGATTGTTGAAAAACATCGCGAGGCTACCCAGCTGCAAAGTCCCACGACGCAATGGCACGCCGGTTTAAGCAGGCAGCAACGCTGCAGCGCGTTCACGCAGTTCGGTCTTCAACACTTTGCCACTCGGATTGAGGGGTAGCGCGTCGAGTTGCCAGGCGAAGCGCGGTACTTTGTAGTTCGCCATCTCCTCACGGCACCATGCCAGCACCGCACTCGGGTCGGGAGCCGTGTCTGGCGCCGCCACGAAGAACGCCGCGCCAACTTCCCCCAAGCGTGCATCCGGCACGCCAATCACCGCGACCTGTCCAATCTCCGGGTGGCTAAGCATCGTGCGCTCAATCTCGGCCGGGTAGGCATTAAACCCGCCATTGATGAACATGTCCTTTTTGCGATCAGTAATGTCGATGTAACCACGCTCATCCATCACGACAATATCGCCGGTTTTCATCCAACCTTCTGCATCGATGGTCTCGGCGGTCTGCTCTGGCTGGTCCAGATAACCCATCATCACGCAGTAACCGCGAATCAATAACTCACCCGGCTTGCCACGAGCGACGTCGCGGCCCGCCTCATCGACCACGCGCAGTTCGATACCGGGTAACGCGCGACCACTGGTTGATGCAATCGTTTCCGGGCTATCGTCTGGCCAACAAATGGTCGCGATACCATGTGTCTCAGTCATGCCATAAGCCGTTACGACCACATCAAAGCCCAGACGCTCGCGCATGCCGATGACCATGTCGACGGGGATAGTTGCGGCACCAGTGATACACGAACGTAGAGAGCTTAAATCGTAACTCGCCAGCTCAGCGTGATTGAGGAAGCTTTGAAACACGGCCGGCGGTGCCGGCATCACTGTAATGCGCTCGTCCTGAATCTGTTGCAACGCGCCATCAACATCAAAGACCGGGTGCGGAATGATGGTCGCCCCGCGCATGATGCAAACCGTGATGGCGCCGTTGAATCCGAATGCGTGAAAAAACGGAGGAATAACCAGAAAGCGGTCGCCCTGGCTCAAGCTAATGTTATTCGCGTAGTGCTGGAAGCCGTGCAGGATGGCCGCTTGATTCAACATCACGCCTTTCGGTAGCCCGGTCGTGCCCGAGGTAAACATCAGCAGGCTCAAATCGGTACCGGCGATCTGTCCCAATCGAGTGGTGAACTGCGCGTCACTACACGCGCCGGCGCGGCTGAGAAAATCGTCGAAAGTCACTGTACCGGACGGTGTCTCGCCGCGCAGCACAATGATATGTTCGAGGCTATCAACTTTGTCCTCTGCGGCGGCCAGATCAGCGACATAATCATTGCCGAGAAAACCAACCACTGTGAACAGCGCTTTGACGTTGGCACGCTGCAAAACATAGGCGGCCTCACGACCTTTGAAACGGGTGTTGACGGGCACCAAAACGGCGCCGACCCGCAGGACCGACAAGGCACTCACGACCCACTCCCAGATATTTGGCGCCCACACCGCAACCCGATCGCCGTGGTCGATGCCGGACGCAATCAGTGCGCGAGCGCTGAGATCAATGCGTGCTCCCAGTTCGCTGTAATCGATCCGAGTTTCACCATCAACGATGGCCTGGGTACTGCCAAACTCCTTGACCGCGTGATCGATAACCGCACTGTAGGTAAGTAGTTCTGGGGTTGAGCTCATAATTGGGACTCCGATGTCCGGCTGAACCTTCGGCCACCGGACGGTTACTAATACGTGCGGGGATTATAGCGACGGTTCGCGAACCATCGCCGGCCGCTCCGATGTCAGCGTTAGCAGCGTGAAATAACTTGCGGATGATTTCTCACGACACTCCGGATTGGCAGGCGAGCAGCGTCTTGCAGCGAGAATATTTTTTAAGCTTGTGACTGATGTCAGCGCGGTTCCAAACCAGTAGTATCAGTGAGGGGAAAAATTCGCGCGACAACCGAGCCTGGAAATTCTTGATTATCAGCACGCTCTACGCAGTGCTTTTGTCTGAATTTCCTGAATCGACGCGGATCACTGTCTGAAATAGTGGACACCCGTCACGCCCAAACCCGCGTGACTGAAGCAGATGGAAAAAACCGAAATGAGTGATGAGCTACACCGGCTGCAGCGGGAGCGAGATCTCTATTTTCGTCTGCTCACGCTAGGCACTGCTGAAACGCTGGACGCGTTTCTCGAGGAAGCGCTGGCCCTGGTCTGCGAATTGGCCGGAGCTGACCAAGGCTATCTGGAGCTGCGCGGGGAGGTCAGCGGAGAACAGGAAACGTGGCGTATTGCACTCGGTTTCTCTGACGCCGAAGTCGACGATGTGCAAACGACGCTGTCGACCGGAATCATGGCTGAGGCGCTCTCCTCTGGCCAAACGGTAGTGACGCCGGCGGCCTTCCTGGACCCGCGCTTCAAATCTCGCGGCAGCGTCAAACTCGGGAAAATCGCCGCTGTCGTGTGCGCGCCGATAGGCACTGATGCCGGACTGGGCGTGCTGTATTTACATTCAAGCACCGCCAGCGGTAAGGATGGACAAGCGTTTTCCGAGTCCGATCGGGAGCGAGTTGAAATATTTGCGCGCCACGTTGCTCCATTCGCTGATCGCTTACTGACGCGACGCGAACGTGACAACACCGCCGATGCAACGCTTCCTTATCGGGACACGTTGCGTGCCGATATGCTGGTTGGCAAAAGTCCGGTACTCGCCGAAGTCCTTAAACAAATTTCGCTGGTCGCGCCGCTCGACGTTAACGTCCTACTTACAGGCCCTACTGGCAGTGGTAAGTCGCTGGTCGCGCGTGTGATTCATGACAACGGTCCACGCAGTACCGCGCCGTTTGTGGAATTGAACTGCGCCACGCTGTCCTCTGAGCTAATAGAGAACGAACTTTTTGGCGCCCATGCCGGCGCCCACTCAACCGCCAGCCACGCTAGCCAAGGTAAAGTCCGCGCAGCAGAAGGCGGCACCTTGTTCCTCGACGAAATCGCTGAGCTGCCCCTCGAATCTCAGGCCAAAATTTTGCATTTACTGCAGACACGCCAATACTTTCCGCTAGGTTCCAATCAACCCGTACCAGCGAATATTCGCCTCATCTCTGCGACCAATACACCAATTTCGGAGGCCATGCGCGACGGTCGCTTTCGCGAAGATTTGTTCTATAGACTCCAGTTCCTGCCGATAGCGCCACCCGCTCTGACCGAGCGGCTTTCCGATTTGCCAGCCCTGTGCGATCAGCTTATCGAACGCGCCTGCAGGCAGCACGGTTTGCGCCGCCTTGGCATCTCTCGCAGTGCGCGCAATGCGATTCGGGTTGCGGAATGGCCCGGCAACGTGCGCCAGTTAGCACACGCACTCGAGGCAGCGGCGATCCGCGCCGGCAGCGAAAGCTTGCAGGAGATTAAACCCGAGCATGTCTTTCCGTCCGTGCCTGCCAATAGCACGAGAAAACTCACTTGGGGCGAAGCTACGCGTGACTTTCAGCGACACTTTCTGCTCGAGGCGCTGGATCACAGTGAATGGAACATGAGTGAGGTTTCCCGCAACCTCGATCTGGCGCGCTCGCATATCTACAGTCTGATCAATTCACTTGAAATAAAATTACGCCCCCGCGGTTCAGACAGTTGAGCACGGCGATTCGGCGCGGCTGCGACGATTTTTATCACCCTGCTCGTGCGTCACGTGGTCATCTGCAAGTACCGGCTTCGGATTCATTAGCGCAGGCGCTATTACGCCCATGAGCGAATTTGCGTCGCAGTATTTCGCAGCATGCCAGGGCCCGGTACTCGAACAAGCGCGCGAAATCATTCGCTGCTGGACGTCGGCCGATCAGCGTACCTACGGGGTGATGGTCGACTATCTGCAAAGACGTGCAAAAGGCCTGCGCCCCGGTTTGTGCATCGCGGTCTGTCGCGCCCTCGGCGGTTCGCTTGAAGAGGTGCTGCCGTCGGCTGCCGTCGTCGAACTCTTCCACAACGCTTTCCTGATTCACGATGACATCGAGGACGGCTCATTGGAACGTCGCGGTGCCCCCGCCCTGCATCAATCGCACGGCACTCCGATTGCGCTCAATATTGGCGACGGATTGCTGGCACTTGCCCTACGCCCCTTGCTGACCAACACGGAACATCTCGGACTGGCGCGAACTTTGCAGATTCTGGAGATCATTGTGCAGATGGTGACTGAATCGTTCGAAGGACAGGCAATGGAGTTGCGTTGGATTGCCGACGGGACCTGGGATCTTAGCGACGCCGATTACGAGGACATGGTGCGTAAGAAAACCTGCGTCTACAGCTTTATCGCGCCGGCTCAGGTGGGCGCCGTCGTGGCACGCGCGCCCGAGCCGGTACGCGACCAACTGACGGCCTATATGCAGAGCCTCGGACTCGCCTTCCAGATTCAGGACGATTTGCTCAATCTCGAACGGGCTCGCGACAAATATGGCAAGGAGTACCAGGGTGATTTATGGGAGGGCAAGCGCACGCTCATGTTGCTACACGCGCTCCGTGAAGCAAGCACCTCTGAGCGCACCGAGGCACTACAAATCTTATCCTCGCCGAGGCCGCAAGGCGGGGCACGCGGGCATGAATTCGACTACCTTGTCGATGAACTGCATGAATTTTCTGTCATTGATGGGCGTACGAAAAATGCCATCAACAGTTATCTTGCTGCGCGCGCGGAACCGGTCAAAAGTGTCCAGGACGTGAGCGTCTTGCGCCAGTTCATCGATGATCATCAAGGCGTTGAACACGCGCGCAGTGTTGCCGCCCGCCATGCCGAGGCCGCGCGCGTCGCTTGGCAGGAATTGTCCGGCCAGCTAAGCGCCAGCGTACACACTCGCTTCCTCGCCGGCCTGACTGACTTTGTCGTCGCACGGGAGCACTGAATGTTAGGCATTAGCGAAGTCGTCGCGCGACTCCAGGCGCTTCAATCGGAGCAGCCGGAAGCGCTGGTCGAAGCGTTGTGTCGAGTCGATGAAAAGTCCGGCGCAGACACCAGCGGGTTGACGCCAGTAGTACAGTTGTTACAGGAACTCGGCAACGACGGTGTGGCCACAAGCAGCACAACTGAAACAAGCGCTGTCGAGGAAGATCCGTTCCCCGGCTTCGATAACCCGACGCGTCGCACGACGCTGCCAACATCACCACTGGGTGCCCGAGCCGAAGGCAACGATGCGGTGACGGCGGCGCTCATTCAGACCTTGGCGTCCTACCAGACCGTGCTTGACCACAACCAGCGAGATTTCGACGAACTGTTCGCTCGCCGTGAAAATAATCTCGACAATGAATCAGAGGATGAGACCATCGCACGCCTGCGCGAGGTGCAGGCGGTCTTGCTCAAGTATCCGGTTGCTGCTCAGGCTGCCTTTGCCGCACTCGTACGCGAGGGGCGCCGTTATGCCGATACGCCGGATGGGCAAACACTGAAACGCCAACTCGCAGGCTCGTCCGTGCTCGCCAAAGCGCGCACCCTGTTCGAAGGACTCGCCGGCGGGCTGCTGGCCGAAGATGGAGCGACGCTGCCTTCTACTTATATCGATGGGTTCCTGCACGCGCTCGACCGCGATCTTGAAAACGTGCTCCACGATCTCAGCAGCGCGGAAAAAGGCGCGTGAGTTTACTGCGCCCCCAGGTCGATTTTGAATCGGAAGACAGCATGTTGTTCGCCCTGCTTGGCATAGCTGGCGTGATGCGCTCCGAGCAGGGCTTGCTCGCGCACATTCGCGCCGCCACGCCGATTGAACATAGCGTTGTTACGCCAGATGATGAGGGGCTGATACTCGCCATGCTCGGCATGCATGCGCTCAGCGAACGATTAGCCGAAATCATTGACCATCAAGCGGATGGTTCGATCTCAGCACCCGAATCACCAAACGACGTCGCCGGCTTCGCTGCAATAGAGGATCTGATGCGGTGAACGCCGCTTTACCCAGCTCCGTTCACTTGATTGAGCGGTCCGATTACTGGCGCGCACCAGCCTTGATACCCGATCCGGATGAGTCGATTCCCGGCTACAAGGAATGGCAGCACTTCGTCATTTTCGGGCAGGGTTGGGTACTTGTTTTTAATCTCAATATCGACGGCCTGCCGCATCCCACTGGCAGACATCCGCAATATTCTCACCCTGCTCGCGCCGTCACTATTTTTAGTGCTGCACAGTGGACCGGCCAGGTCGACCGCTGCGGCGATACCGAATTACGCCTCGGTAGCCTTGACGCTCGCTTCGGCGATGCTGGTATGCGCTGGCGCTCAGGCTGCTACGAAATTTGGCAACACCAGGCAGGCATCCAACTCGAAATCAGTCTTCAGCCAGTCGCAATCCCGTCGCTGACCCATAACATTCGCCTCGCAGAGCGCAGCCACTTGAGCTGGTGCCTGGTGCCCCGATTACTGGCCAGTGGTTGGGTGGACGTTGACGGCGAGCGCCACGAGTTCGACGAGCGCGGCGCCTATCACGATCATAATTGGGGACGCTTCGACTGGGGCGGGGATTTCTCCTGGGACTGGGGTTGCGCGGTCCCAGAGGATCCGCTCGAGGATTGGACGTTAGTGTTTGCGCGCATGAACAGCGCCGACCGCCACCGGACCACCGCAACCAGCGCTTTCCTGCTGGAGCGCGGTCAGCACATTCGCTATTTCCGCAACGCCGAGGTGAGCTTTACCAGTGGTGAGGGAAGTCACGATCCGCCAGCCGGCCGGATACCACCAGCCGCAGCGGTGCTACTTGCGTCGGCAGGCCGGTGCGATCAGGCTATTCAGACTAGCGCCAACGGATTCAAAAAACCTTGCACCCACCAACTCGGGTGTTGTTCATAACGCAAGACACGAGTCCTGAATACGATCTCGGGCGTTGCGGTGGCAACCTGCCTGCCTGGCGCATCAATGGCTGCTTCGACCGTTGCCATCGAACGCTCGAATACCCGGACCACGATGCCGAGATGCGCCACGTCGTATTGTCCATGCTGAATAAAGCAGATTGAGCCCGGGCTGACGTGCCGCGTGACTGCCCCAATTTCACGCCAGTTTCGCAAGCAACGCTTGGCATCCGGATCAAGGCGCCGGGCAATCTCTTTGTTGACCGCAGGATTCGCGTGAAGCTCGGCATAAGCTTGCCCCCAAACGGCTTCACACAAAGCGGTGTGCTGAGGCCAATCCCTGCGCCAGGACGATTTTTTTAACGCGTCGCGATAATCCGCGCATCGGGCGTGGCGTTCGGTTGGCGGCACGTTCTGCAAAGCGGTGCCACTGGTGCGCTGGCAGAGATAGAGCAGCCGTTTAGCATGAGCGACGATCCTGAGTGCGGCACGCAGGCGACCGTCAGCATCGGCACCCGGTGCGACCGTCGCCGCACCGCGAAACATCACCGGGATATCGATGAAGCTCCCGACAGGAAGGGCATCCGGCGTCAGGAGTTCGGGATTCAAAAGCAGAATGTCGTCGACAGTGACGCCATATTCGCGCGCCAACTGGACGAGCGTCTGTCCGTACTCGACTCGATGCAGAGTCATTTTTCTTTGATTACCGAAACGGCGGAGCGTTGCCGGTTGCGAAAGTTGCGCGCCTGGGACCTCACCGAGAGACGGTTTTGCGCGCAAGATTTCAATTTTGGGGAAATTCATGCGGTTCGTACACGCGACGGTTCTAGACAACCCGTCCAGACTGGCGAGGCCGCCGGGCTAGCATCGCTGAAACACGAGTACGAGATCCGACCCGGACACGAAGGTCGACAGCAACACGAAGTCGTTGGTGCGCTTACGCACGCAGTGATTGTTAATGACAGCTTCGAGATCCGATTCGCTCACGACAGACAGGTCGATGCGTTCCAGACGAGTTTCAATGGCCCGCGGCGGTAGCGTCGATGAGCCTGCTTGATGACGTTCAGCGCGCGAAGGCAATATTTTCATCCTGATTCAGGTACGGCAACAGCGCGTCTGCGAGAGCTTGGGCACGCTGCGGGGGTCACAGATCGAAATAGCAAATAGCATGCCAAAGGTACGGCATGCCGGACGGTCACAGATGTCCTCAAAAGCAGAATGCGTTGCCATAGAATTCAGACTTACAGGACAGTATTGGGTGCGCCCGGCGCTGATGCCGGTATATAGAATTGGAAACGGCAACGCCTATGATGGCCCCTGCGCAATGCCACCCTGCACCCGAGAAAGAGACAAGTGGCGCTAACCGTTCGACCAACGGCAGAGCACCCCCGCCCTGAGCGAAGTCGCGTTCGGGTCATGTGGTTCGTTCGCACAACCGCGCAGAGCGCGCTAAAAGCGTTAAGGTCTGATCCTGAACATGCCGGAGCACCGCACGATGACGAGCGATAGTACTTTGCCACTGGCACCTTACACGGTGCTCGACCTCACCATCGCCCGCGCCGGCCCCTCTGCGGTACGGCTGCTCGCAGATTGGGGCGCAAAGGTGGTCAAAGTCGAGCCGCCGAAAGAACGTCGCAAAGCCTCTGGATCGGTGACCGGTGTGCGTCATGGTCCCGACGACCAGAACCTGCACCGCAATAAGCGCGGGCTGAGCATCGACTTAAAACACCCCGACGGCCGTGCGTTATTCCAGCGCCTGGTCGCGCAAGCCGACGTCGTGGTGGAGAATTTTCGTGCCACCGTGAAGACGCGTCTGGGCATTGACTACGACACCCTGCGGGCGGTCAATCCGCGCATTATCCTGGCGAGTATTTCCGGATTCGGCCAAACCGGCCCGTATGCCGAACGGGCCGGCGTCGATCAGATCGTGCAGGGCCTATCGGGCCTGATGTCGGTGACCGGACATCCTGGTGGCGGGCCGGTGCGTGCCGGCATCGCAATTAGCGACACGACCGCCGGCATGTTCCTCGGTCAGGGCATCCTGTTGGCACTACTCGAGCGCGAACGGACCGGGCTTGGGCAGTGGGTGCATACGTCCTTGCTCGAAAGCATGCTGTCGAAACTCGACTTTCAGGGTGCTCGTTACACCATGCTTGGCGAAGTCCCCCAGCAACAGGGTAACGACCATCCCATGCAGGTTCCTATGGGAACTTTCGAGGCGCGCGATGGGCCGGTGAATATTGCCGCGTCGACCGGGCGCATGTTTAAAGATTTTTGCACCGCGCTCCGAGCCGAAAGCATGCTCGAAGATCCTCGCTTTGCCGACGGCAAGTCCCGACACGCGAACAAAGAAGCGCTGAAGCGTGCGATCAATGCTTTGACCGTGAATTTCACCGTCGCCGAACTGGTCGACCGGCTGGCACCGGTGGGTGTCCCGTGTGGGCCGATTTATGACATCGGGCAGGCGTTCGAGGATCCGCAGGTGAAACATCTCGCGATGACACGCTCTGCGCCCCATGAGCAACTCGGCGATATCAACCTGGTACGCTCACCCATCAATTTATCGTCCACGCCACACCCCGAGCGGTTCCATCATGCCGGCCCCGATGTGGGGGAACACAACCGCGAGATTCTGCAGGAATTCGGACTGGAACTGGAGGAGATTGCGCGTTTGGAAGATGCCGGCGCGATATGACCAGCGGCGCGGCCGATTGCGTGTACCGACAGCCCGGCTCGGTCCCGCCCCACACAGAAAGACTCGGACATGATCACACTTTCGCTGCGCGACTCTCCGCATAGCAGGCGTTATCGATCACCAGCGGTTTAGCTGCACAAAGGGTCTCGAAGTTGGTCGTCGCGGCGGCGCTCGCGGCAGCGGGTATTGGCGCGGTCACGGCGCTTACCAAGGCCTTCATGGTGGGACTGTCGAGCGCATCATAGACAGAGACTACGACCGGCACCGAGCTGCTTGCGATGAGCGCAGCACGAGCCGCGTCGGGAATGTCACAAGCAAACAGCACGGTCTGCAACGGCACGTTGGACGGCGAGGTGACGCGGCAACTATCGGCGTTGACTGAAATCGTCGTGCCTTTGTAAAGCGGATGGGTGCCGCACATCAACGTCCCGCAACAGGTCGACATCGCGGTGGTGTTGTAGGCGTCTTCGGTGAGCTTGGAAAATTCGAGCAGTTCCTGCGCTGCTTCGTCAACGATGAACGCGTTTGCGAAGTAAACCAAATTCACGCCGCGCTCGAAGTTAGCCACCGCTTCGGGAAGCGCATTGCCGGCACGCTTACGCGCCGAAATCAGGCCTCTTTGGCGACAATCAACGCACAGGCATTCGGCACGAAAACGCATGGTTGAGTCGCACAAGGTAATGCGGCAAGCGCCACATCGGCACTCGAGAAATGCTTCGAGGTCGGACATTAAATACCATTCATTCGAATAACGACACTGCCCCGGAACCTAGCCGTCGAAGCCGCCTCGTGCAAGCCCGACGACGTATTTTTATGTTCCTCCCTTCACACAAGTCTGCTGGGGCCAGTCTGTTCCTGCAAGGTTAAGATGACCAGACCTGATTAGTTCACACGGTCGTCTGGGAGCACGCATGGATATTCGCAGAATCACTGAAGTCGGGGTCGCCGTGCGCGATCTGGAACAAGCCACACAATTGTTTGTCGCTCTATTCAACGCCGAAGCTGGCCCGCTGGTCGAAGTGCCTCAGTACGACATGCGCTATCGCATGTGCCGGGTCGGCAAGGTGGACTTCGAGATCATGGAACCGAGCGGGACGAGCGGTGTGATAGCGGACTTTCTCGCCAAACGCGGCGAGGGCTTGCATCACGTTGCCTTCGCTGTCGACGACATTGAAGACACCATGCACACCTTGGGTGGTAAAGGCGTGCAGTTCGTCGCCGACGCACCAATTCGTGCACAGCTCGACGCGGTCGATTTCGCCGGGCGTACGTTTCGTGACGATTTGCAGTTCACGTTTTCGCATCCGGCTTCGATAGTCGGAATTTTGTTCGAGTTCATTCAGTACCCGGAAGGTTACCAAACACCTTGAACACCGCGTCGCGGTGACCGCCCTGCCTTGTGCAAGTCATGCAAGGTGCGAATCCGGGCAAGTCAGTTAACGCTCAGGAACGCAACAATTTCCCCGCACCACCCGACTGTAGCGCACCATCGTGATACAGCACGTCACCATTGACGATAGTGTATTCGACGCCCCTTGATGGCATCACCATGCGCTTGCCGCCGCCCGGTAAATCGAAACGCTTCTCGCCACGATTGCTGGAGCCGATCGCGGTCGGATCGAATACCGTGATGTCCGCCGCCATCCCGGCTGCGAGGCGACCGCGATCACTGATGCCGTAGAAGTCGGCCGGGTCGCTGGTCAGCCTGCGCACGCCCTCCTCCAACGACATGATGCCGCGTTCGCGCACCCACGTACCGAGGAGATAGGTGGGATAGCCGCAGTCACACAACATGTCCACATGCGCGCCGCCGTCACCAAGCCCGATCAGTACGCTCGGATCGCTGAGTAGTTCGGTCATGCGATCAACACGCCGGTTATACGCCGTTACGGTGAACTCCAGCTCGAGGTTGTCTTCCAGGGTGATATCGAGGAGCGCATCAACGCCATCTTTGCCCTGCGCCGTAGCAATTTCGGCTACCGTCAGTCCTTCATACTGTTTGAGGTGTTCGGCCTGACATTCATGCAAGGTAATCCGATCCCAACTACCCGAACCCAGTGGTTGCTTGAGTTCCTCTCGAAATTGATCCCGAAATGCGCGGTCGGCATAGACAGCCCGTTGCGCGGCCAGCGACTTATCCGCGAACAATCGCTGCCAGGACGGAAATGATCCAAACGAGAACGGACTGCGCATGCTGATCTCGCGGGTCAGCGGCAGAGGCGAGGTTTGCGGTCGCGCGCCTTTGGCGATCATGGGTTGGATACGCGCCATGGTGGTACGCAACGCGTCGGGTAAATCTTCGCGATCGAACATTGCAATGAAGGTCACCGGGCGCTCGCTTTCGTCGAGCAGAAAATCGAGTAGCTCAACCTGTTCTTCGTCGAGCACCGAGATTTGCCGGGTCAACGCGATTTCAATCGCCCCGCGACCTTTGTCGCGCAATAGATTAGCGTACGATTTCAGTTCGGCGCGACTCGCATTTCGACACGCCAACGGCCGACCGTTGTAACCCAGGTGTTGATTGAGAATCGTGCTTGATATGCCGAACGCACCGGCATCAAGTGCCCCAGAGAGCAACGCAGTGATCTGCGTAATTTCTGCGTCGTTGGCAGCGCGCTCAATTGATTCGTCACCCATCACGTAGTGGCGAAACGGCGTCAGCGGTGCCATGAAGCCGAGATTCACAGACGGGCCACGTCGTTCAGCCGCGTCGAGAAATTCCGGAAACGTTTCCCAATCCCAGGTGATGCCACGCTTCAGTACGTCAAAAGGAATCGATTCGACATTGACCAGATCATGCATGGCGACTTCGCGGGCTTGCGGTAAACAGGGTGCGATACCTACACCGCAATTGCCGCCGATGACACTGGTCACGCCGTGCCAGGGCGACGGTGTCACGGCCCCGTCCCAGCAAATCTGTGCGTCGTAATGGGTGTGGGGATCGATGAAGCCGGGACTAACCACGCAGTCACTCGCGTCAATCGTTTTGCTGGCGCGACCTGATACCTCACCAAGCTCGACAATCTTGCCGTCGGTCACGGCGATATTGCCGCGCTTTGCCGGCGCACCACTACCGTCAACCAGTAGTCCGTTAGTGATTAGTAAATCGTAGCTCATGGCAGGGTCCCTCGAAATAACCAGGTGCCAGGCCCCGGGTCATCTGCGCTGCGCCCTTTATCGAGCGCCCGCCTGGCCGGTCTGGCCAGCCCAGTATACGACCGCCGAGCGCTGCGAGATGTGGCCGACCGATGGCGTGCTTCGCCGCCAGTTTGCGCTTGAGCCTTATGGCATCACGAAGGCTTTAGCCACGATATAGCTGCCGAGCACCACCAGGAGCGAGAAAATGCCGCGCTTCAATGTCGCGTCGGACACCGGGGGTGGTGCAACCTTGCCGAGCCAGGCACCGGCAACAACCAGCGGTACGGACAACGCGGAGGTGCCGAGCACCAACGCGGTCAGATCGCCCTGGGCGCCTACGATCACTGTACGCATCACCGTCGAGAGCGCAAACGCGGCTAGCAACGTCGCGCGAATCGTGGCGAGCGCGAGAGGTTGGCGATACATAAACCAACCGAGGACCGGCCCTGAGACCGCAAACAGTCCCCCAAACAATCCGCCGCTAAATCCCGCACCGACGCATACCCAGCGCGGCGACACCTGTAACGAAGCGACCGGACGTACGATCATCAACAGACTGCCGAGCGCAATGAAGGTACCGAGCAGAATTTGCAGGAGATCAGCCGCTTGCCGATCCAGAATCGTGATCAGATAGACCCCGAGTCCGATCGCCGGCAATTGGCCACAAGCAATCGACGTAATGACCTTGCGATCGATCTCGTGGACATGCCCTTTGAGTGCCACAACGATATTCAGCGCTGAAACAAGGCTCACGACCGCCGTCAACGCGGGGAGCGGCAATGCGCTGCTCGCACCACCGACAGCCATCACAATCATGCCCATGGCGAAGCCCGCAACGGCTTGCACGTAGGAGCCGATTAGTACGGCGATGGCGATAAGTATCCAGACAGAGGCATCCATGAGACGCGGCAGTATATCGATTGCGGGTGGAGATGAGCGGCGCAGGTGCCCGAGAGGCCGCGAACGCGCCCACTGCGGCGCCCGATTAGGCGACAATGACCCCGCAGCGTGACACCAGCGAAGTCTCGTTAGAATTTGTTCAGCGCTCGTAACCATTGCGCGCCGATCTGCGGATCGGGCACTGCAGTGAATACTTCAACCACACGACAGGATTGTGCTTATGAAGGTTTATGAAAAACGCACCTACTCGGTGAAAGTCGGGCAAATGCCGGAAGTAATCAGGCTCTATTCCGAGCTCGGTTGGCCCGCACTTGAAGCCGGTGGCTTTTCTAACAAGCTGGTCGGTTACTTCGTCAGCGATACCGGACCGCTACACCAGCTGATCCACATCTGGCGGTTCGATGATGACGCCGACCGGCGCGATTTCTGGAAACGCCTGTTCGCAGATGAGGCCTTCATGAAGTTTGCCGTGCAGGCCCGTCCCAACCTGAATACCCAGGAAATCCAACTGATGGTATCCGCACCGTGGGGGCCGCAACCCTAGTCCGCCAAACGTGGCGTGCTCGATAGGTAACGCCTTCTGGCACGCCATCTGACAGGCGCGTAGGTGCCCCATTGGATCTCAACCTGGCCCGTCGTCCCCGCCCGCGCGTTAATCAGCAGCGCACGTTGCGAGCGTATACCGCGCGCCTACCCTCGGTCGCATCGCCAATCGTGCCTGCGCGCGCAAAGCTATAAAGCAGGCATGTTCAATCCGACCTCACGTGAACGGCAAACGTTGATTCCAGCTGCCCAACGAATAATTCAACCACCGCGCTGCGTGCGCGACCGGCCGCACAGGCATAGCTGAGATGATGTTCCGGCATCTTCACGACGTCGCGTAACAAAAGAAATTCTTGTCCCAGACCAGAAAAATCCTCGTTCGGGTGCATCATTGGAAAGAAGGCATCCGTTGCTCGAATCAGCGCCATCACAAAGTCAAAACTGTCGCTCACATAATGCGGCTGCACAGCCAGCAAACCGTGATGGGCGTAACGCTGAAAAATATCGGAGAACGTCGGCTCGACGCTCTGCGGCAGAATCAGAGGGAAGCGCAACACGTCAGCCTCGCGCGGCCGGGCGAGCTTGTTTACAGGATGATCGTTGCGTAACAAACAGGCGAAATGCAGACGGCTCAGCGCGACCACCTCAAGGTCCTGCCAACGTCGCAAGTAGCGCGACGAGCCAAGCACGACGTCGAGTTCACCACTCAGCAGTCGCGGATACAGCGATGCGGCCGATGCATGCACGGTTTCAATCGCGATAAGAGGATGCGTGTTCGCGAATGCTGTGAACGCCGGGATAGCATGCCAACCGGTCGCGTCGAGACCGAGACGTAACCGCCCGGTTACTCTTCCGGTGGCCTCGCTAACGTCACTGACCAAATCATCCACATCGGCGAGTATGCGTTTGGCGCGTGTAATAAAACGCTCACCAGCCGCAGTGGCTCGGATGCCGCGGGGTAGCCGTTCGAACAATTCTTGTCCAAGACTGTGCTCAAGCTCAGCGACGCTACGCGATACCGCCGACTGAGTTAAACCCAGCGCTTGCGCGGCGGTGGTGATCGCCTGCGTGCGCGCAACCTCAACAACGACCCGCATACGCCGCAAGTCGATCGGATGCCGATGCTCAACAGACATTCTCTAAACTCATACCAAGGTGCGGCAACATCATTTGACATTATGCCAGTGTCGCAGCAACGTAACGCCATTCAAGAATCTCCATCTGGCTTTCATTGAACAGGAGTTGTTCCGTGCATTATTTTCCGCGTAGCTGTGCGGCATTCGTGCTGCTGACCCCGCTGGCATGCGGCGCTTTCGATACCTCTCGGATTGAAGACACCGAAGTTCGCGAGTGTGCCGACCGCGCGCTTCCGTCTGCCACCGCCCGCCAGATTCAGCAGGTTGAGGTTGTCGGGAAAAGCGGTCATTCGCGCTTGTCGCTGCGGGAGATCTTCTGGACGCGATCGGAAGACAACGACTCACGCGTGCTGGTCCGCGTCCTGGAGCCGGTCGACGATCGAGGGGTTGGCGTGTTGATCAACGATGACGCCGACCGCAACGTCGTCTCCTATATGTCCTACTCGCCAAAAATCAAACGTGTGCGCCGCGTCACTGGAAAGTCGTTCTTCGGTTCAATCCTTGGTACAGATTTTACCTACGAAGATTTTTCCTATTTCTACCGCGTCGATGAGCGCGAACAGGTTACTCGTGTCGACGATGCGGTACTCGAAGATCATCCCGCTTATGTGCTGGAAACCATCAAACCAGATGAGAATGCCAACTACAGTATGGTGCGGTTTTTTATCGACAAAGAAATCTGCCTGCCAGTGCGCACGGAATTTATCGGCCTGAATGGCGAGACACGCAAAGAACTGATCATTGATCGCGAAGAGGTCAAGCTGGTCGACGATCACTGGGTGCCCTATCGCACCACCATGACCGATTTGAAACTCGGCACCAAGAGTATTGCGGTCGTACAGGAAGTGGACATCGACCCGGAATTGTCGAGCGGCATGTTCGAGGTCAATGCGCTCAAGGCGGGTGGCCACTAGGTCAGTGTTGTCTACTATTATGTAGAAACTGGCACGCCGCGTTGTACTCCTTCAGGCGGCGATTCGACCGGAGCCAACTCGAGGTAGTGGCCCCGCTGCATTGGCAAAGCGGACATTCGCCCTGCCCAACGAAGGCCTGCTATGTGCCCGTAGCAGCGGTTCGGCTTAGTGGTGAGTTGGGGTTAAGACTTGCCGCTGCTGATAAGCTGCCTTAGTCATGTTTCACGTTGAATGCACTGGCCCTGACGCAGTGTTGGAATAGGAATCCCAAGTCGGATGGACGGAGCGGCAGAGCCACTGGATAGGCTAGAAATTGCGGCGATCATCCTGATCGTTCTCGGCATCGTCGAAACAATAGTATTTGCCCTTGCCTTCAAGTACGGATTTAGCTTCGGGGGCGGAAGCATTCTCTATGTGTACGTGGGCTATCGTCTGCTAAAGCGAAATCCGCAAACGTACAAGACCGTTATCAGAGTCCTGACTGCAGTGCTCGCAATTATGATGTCGGCGGTCTGGTTCTTACTAATGATCGCGGCATACACGACCACCAGCGAAATCGGGATGAGCTTGTCATTGCCGGTCGTGACCACGACTGTTGCGATTGTCTACTGCACGGTTGTCGCCTCTCTGTCATATCTTTTGTTCCATCCAGAAACGCGGTGTGGACTTGGTCTTGAACAGGCTGGTCTGACCCCGTGGATTCTGCATCTCACTAGGCACAGAGCGATCGGTATTGCGGTGAGTGGCGCGATAATCTGCGGGTTGATCCTCGGTCCTCACGTCAAATCGAATCCGCTTCGGCCTATAGCGACGACGATTCATGAAGATGAAAAGCTGCGGCGATCTGTAGGGGAGATCAGTCATATATCACTGTCGAGTTTTCGGATCTTCAACTGGACAGTCTACGCGTCCATAACGGTATATGGCTCTACAAATACTGGGTCTTACTACGCCGAACTCGATCCCAACGGCGCGGTGAGTTTGGACAGCTACGACTTCGAATTAATGCCTGATCTAGTACCAAGCGCAAGTGAGAATCCCGAAGTTACGGAATACGAGGCCCCTAGTAGTACGTCCGAGAGCGAAGTTGTCTTATTGAGCACGTCTTTTGAGCAGCAAGGGAGCAATGTCGTGAATGAGATTGCGCCGTTTGTCCCGCACGGCGACCACGAGTGGGCTAGGCAGACATCGTCTCGAAGCGGAAAATTCGCGATCAACGCGGTGCCGACAGGCAACCCCGGCATTCTGCGGTATTTCGGCGAATCACTTAGCAGAGCGCTACTCAGTTCCACGTTGGAAGGAACCTACGAGCCGTTTGATGTCTCCCCGTTCCAATCGGTGACGCTGGAATTTTGGCGATTCTCTACATCGAATCCCAGCGAAACCCACAATTGCCTAGGCTCGTTACGGGTAGACTATCGTCTTGACGATCAAGAGTGGCAGTCAAAGATGGTCTATTGCGGACGGTTCAAAGCCAAGGCCTCAAAGTGGAGCCACGGCTCACTGACTTTTGACACGGCTGGCAGCACCAAGCTCGACATCATGTTCGAGTACGAGTACCCGCCAAACAGTCGGCCTGACCGAAAGGCTGTGTATCTAGTCGATGATCTGCAAGTGCGCGGATCGCGATAGGCTTGGTGCCACCCAGCGTCCGCTATTGGCCGATCAGAGCCAAATCGCACAGGGTACCGAACAGCTGCTAATGAGAAAGATGACTGTCGGCGTTGTCCATCGGCTGGTTAAGGTGTGCCCATAGGAGCCACTCGCGATTCGCGGCAACAGCATCCAAGGCTCTACTCATAGCGGACATTACCCGCGACTTTGAACGAAGCGGCCGGGTCAAGCGGAAACCGACCGGCAACCGATTCGTTAAAATTGTTGGTGACCTTCTCTTATTTACTAATCGCGCGCCCGCGAGCGAAGTCCGAACAGAACACTTTCATTTGCCGTTCCAAACGTTCGCGGCGGGTCGAAAAGATATCTATATCCGGCAACGGGGAGTTATAGGGTTCAATGCGGGAATTACAGTTTTGTTGCGTCATTCCTTGCAACTGGTTCACGAATAGCGCCTCAAGGTTCGCAAGCTGACTTTCGGGGTCTTTGAACTGAATACTATGCTCTAGCGCGGAAACGCTGTTCTGCCACGATTCTACTGACTCGCGCGCGCCAACATTTGCTAGAAACTGCAGAAAAGGTCGCACGTAGGAAAGGATGACCTTGCTGCGCTCACGCTGCCGCGCCAAATACCCGGCCGTCTGAACTGCATTGCCCAAGTCATAAAATGGTGACGCGCCGCTTCGCCGTGCGTGTCCTTTGGACAATGGCGGTGAATACAACTGACTTGTATCAATCAATAATTCTGCGTCCGCAAGCGCCTTGGTAGAGAACTCTTGCAAACAACGGACTATTTCGTTGCGACTTTCCGTGAATCCAAGTCGGGCGTAGACGTCCAACAACGCGGAGACCGGTTCCAGATTACTGGAGAAGATATGACTTACCCTGTCCAATTGAGCATCTCTGATCGGAACCCGGCCGAGCGCTGTCTGGGTGGTACCCTCCAAGTTTGAGACCAGTATCGACTTGGTCATGAGGAAGTCCAGCACTCCATTGGTGCGGTCGAGTACGAACGTGTCTGCCCACAAGCGCTCAGGCTCATCTTCTTGCCAGGATTCGGAATCGAATTGGCTGGCGATACGCAGGTACTCCCTAGCGAGTTGATTCGCCTCATTCAATGTTCCAGCGTCAAGGCCATTCATCGGTGTTTTGCATTCGAATCCCCGGCGCGTCGATGCGCTGAGCAGATCGGTTCGTCTGAGCGATTCAAGGAGCTCAAACTCACGCTCTGCGTTCTTCTGCGCTGTGACAGTAAAAGCCGCCTCGTCTTTCCCATGCTTGACGATGAACCATGCGTGGCGACCGTCGGGCATCTTTAAGGCCGATAGCCTTGCTTTTGAGTGCGATTCGCATGCTTCGAGCGAGAACTCATTGTCCAACAAGGCTCCGGCGCGCCTACCGTTCTGAAAGAACATCGAACTTTGCACATTAGCTTCGAAATAGAGCTCTCGCGCTTTGTCTATCCGTTTGCAAGGTCGCTGGGCTTCGACGCCCTTAATCCAAACATCTTCCACCCACGAGTGCAGCTTTATCATTTCTGATACACGATTCAATGGCGTTAGCGACGGGGGCGATGGGTCGGGAAATTTTCTGTCACCCCAATCGAGAGTTCTTGCCTTGTCTTCACTCGCAGTAACGATCGCGGTCCGCAGCACCTCAGCCAAGTCGAGATTGCGTTTCTCAAAAACCGACCAATCAATATCGAAGTCTTCGTCCACCAGAGCCTTCAATGAATTGCCATCTTCCTTAAGTAGCCCAGGCGGCAGCGGTTCGTCGTATATATATTTGACCAACTCTTTCAAATTCGCTGCGACATCTCGCGACTGACTAAGACGTCCAGGTTCTGCGATTCTGACGAAACGGGAATAGTTTCGATGCAACTCCGATACGTCCTTATTCAATTTCTCCAGCGTATTCAGCGCTGCGGTCACGCGCTCTGTTCCTGGCGCTAATAAATCGATTTCGCTCGGATTCTTATAGGTCCCGATAATATGGTCCATCCGACGTGAGAGTCGGCAAGTAAGACTCGGGAATAGCGCCCGAGCGAACATTGCGCTGAACACGTCTCGTCGTCTTTCCTCTACGCGCGGAGTCTGAATCCGAAAGATAGACAACCACCTGGTAGATATCCAAAAATCAAGAATTGTCACCTGATTAAGCAAATGGAAAAGTTTGTCTTGACGTTCTGCAGTCGGCGCTACCTTGCAAGGGCCAGCGCCCTGCCCTTCTTTAAAGTCGGATTCGAATTCCTCTATCACACCAATCGCTTCATCCAAAGTACGGATTCGCACTGTTAGGGACGTATATGCGGTGGAAAGGTAACCAACTGCAGCTATCGAGAGCAGAAAAGGTATCCACCGAAACCTACGACGCCCCTTACTTTGCGACGGTGATGTTGGCATCATTATTTTCCGCACGAATTGCGGCGTCCTGTTGCGAGAGAAGTGCAGACACGAATGAGAGCAATGTACCTGTCACCGGTATGCTAATCGTTTTGCGTGTGTCCGAGCGTCGAGTGCGCGTAGTCCACGCATTCTCGCGTACTGCCTCAGCCTCTCGGAAACGAAGCCAATCGGAGATACCCATAAATATCTGCTGATACGGCCGAAATCGCACCTACCAACCCGACTTGCTTACGCCGACTATAAAAGTAAGTTCGGCTAACCTCGCCTTGCTTTCGTGAGTTGGCGAGCTGCCCTTATTACCTCAAAAGGTTCGTCTGGCTCTGATCAGCGAACGTCCGAATTCGTCCCGCAGGCGGGCATTCCGGAATCCGACTCTTTTACGGGAAATCACTAAAGACGATCACCGTTAGCCCGCAGGTTTGAAGCATTCGAATGCTCGCCCTCGGCTAACTGTTTTAGGGAAAGTCCGCCAGCGTATCCATCCTTAGCCACCAAATACCTCGCGACCTTTTTCCTGGCATTCCACCTCTGCTTTCCCGGCCGGTGTGGCCTCGTTCATCGAAAATCTCGTAGCGGACATTCCAAACGACGCGATGGACTTCCCTTAGGTGCCCAAAGCAGATGTAGCTACGGGAGCGGCAGCGAAGGAAAAGGAGCGGTCAAGCGTCGGCCTCGATCGCTTTGTTAGGCGGCGGGGTCCGATGGTCAGGAGCAAGTAGGTCACCTTCGACAAACTCCCTTAGGTCACGATTGAACGAGCCCTTTGCCTGTCCCCACCACGCTCTAGCTCCAGGGTACTCGAAGGCAGTTCGAATTTCTGAGAGCTGCCCTGCCCATTGCGCGCGATCTATGTTTCCCAGGTGTGTCTGGTAGAGAAGAGTCTCATAACGGCGCAGCCAGCCTGTCATGAATATTGCGTACCGCCGACGATCCTCCTTCGAAAGGGACTCAAAATTATGATTGCCGTCGAAGAAGATTCGAATGAGTTCGGGATCGTGCGACAGGCCGTCGAGTTTATCCGCGATGTCACGCTGAGCGGTTTGGAACGCTGATATGCGGACGGAACGCGTATTCTGCCGAACCTGACCAGCCAAGTAGATCAGAGTTATGACAACGCCGATTCCGCCGAGGAAATCGCCGATATTCCCGAGTGCTTCTATCACGTTCTTCCCGCTGCCTAACGTCGCGATGAGCCGCGCTTGACGGCGACTGACCGGAGCGGCAGCGCAGGTGAAGGAGCGGTCAAGCGCGGCTCCAACGACTTGTTGGGCGTCGTCATACAGGCGTCTGCCTATTCACGAAGATTTAGGGATGCGAGTGCATTTTTAGCGATGTTCCTGTTCGAGTCCCGGATTCTATTTCTCAATTCGTTAAACTTCGTGCGTCCGTCGTCACTATCGTCGCAAGCGCGAAGCTCTTGATCGATTGAGTTTGATTTTTTCAGCAGCTCGTCTAGCTTAGGCGAAAAATACGCGTCCATTTTATAACGGGCCGCGACATACTGATCGTAAGTCGAGGCCCCATAAGGCTCCGTCCGCAGCTTGTCTACGCATGACGAATACGGAACGGATAAGTAATTCGATGTCGTAGTCAAATAGTCGTCAATCACATTTTTCCTAAGCTCGAGTCGAGCGCGCTCAACATCATACTTGTGGACAATCGTCTGTTCGTGCGGTTTAAGGACTAGATGAGCGACTAATGCCGCGCTCGCTCCAAAAATGATTGCGCGAATTGATTCGTAGTAAAACTTCTTCTGTTCCGTCCAGTCGGCCATGCGCTCTCCTAAGGAATGTCTGAATAAGGCATCGATTTGAGAACTGCGGTCGCGAATCCTTATGAAATTGACTGAACATCTTCGCTCCGAGCGTTTTGTTCGCCGC
>Ga0209631_10000956_pt1 | contig 38367 bp, 31 predicted proteins | sample COG_08_FD_184752 | JGI IMG/M metagenome (GOLD analysis project Ga0209631, IMG submission 184752) | Pelagic Microbial community sample from North Sea - COGITO 998_met_08 (SPAdes) (version 2) | ecosystem: Environmental > Aquatic > Marine > Neritic zone/Coastal water | place: Helgoland, sampling... | reverse complement strand
CCTCCATCAGAAGGAAGCGCGCATTCTCACTCGCGGAGATGGCAATGGACTCGGTGTCCCATACGCCCATACCGTCGCGGCGATTCAAGGGGCGACCATCGATCTCAACCGTTCCCTCCAACACAAACGCATACACTCCTTGATTGGCACCGTGCAAACGATAGGATTCGTTGTGGCCTTGGTCCCATGACCCCAAATGAAACCACGCACTTTGGTGCATCTGAACGCCTTGTGCCCCATCGGGACTCACCACCGGGAGCAGGGTATTGCGCTCAGCGCTGCGGTCGAATGATTCTTGGTCGTAACGCGGCTGCAAGTCGCGCTCGTTCGGGTAGACCCAGATTTGCAAAAAGCGCACCGCATCGGAGGCACTCTGGTTTTTTTCAGAGTGCATCACACCCGTTCCTGCCGACATGATCTGCACGTCGCCGCTTCGGATGACCGCTTGATTTCCCATGTTGTCTTGGTGCTCCAAGTTGCCTTCCAACGGAATGCTCACAATCTCCATGTTGTCGTGCGGATGGGTGCCGAACCCGCCCCCTCCGGCAACATAATCGTCATTGAGCACCCGCAAGGCGCCAAAATGCATGCGCTCAGGGTTGTGCCAATTCGCAAAACTAAACGAGTGATAGGTGTCGAGCCAGCCGTGGTTCGCGTGTCCCCGCGAGTCGGCAGGGTGGTGCACGTATTGAGCCGCAACGGCCGTCGAGTCAGAAGTAGAATCCATGGTGTCAAGCGAGTTAAAAGCCGAGAGAGCGATCCCAAAAAGAACCGCTGCACAGCTGAATGAAAAATATGGATGTTTTACCTGAGCTGTTATCTCCGAGATTGTCAAAGAAGGAATTGGATCCGTACCGATCTGTCGCTTCATGAAGCAAAAGTATAGGAAAACACTTCAGCCGTTGTACCAAGGACTGCCGCATCCATTTCTTCGTTCACCTCATTGATTGTTCCAATCTGTAAGCGTATCCTTGCCACACATAAACTTACAGTCATGTCATTCAAATCAATTGTCGGTCTCGTTGTCGTTGGATTATTAATTGCCACAGGTTGCCAAGCACCTGCAGAAGAAAATACGCTTGCAACTTCCAGTGGATTTTCTCCAGAGGGTGGGCCTGTTTATTTTGGATCTGAAGCCTCCGTTGACCTTGTCAAGGACATCGACAAGGCATGGGCCAATATGGACATGGAACAACTCGCTACTTTTTTCAGTGATACGGCCACATTTGAATGGTATGATGGCGCCCAGTACATAGGGACCGATGCATTCATTGAGCGCATCATGGCCGATACCCTGGACAACGAATGGGAATTCCGGTGGGCCTATTCGGTGGATGCCAATACCGAGAAACCCGGTGATTGGGTGCAGGCGGGGTTTGAAGTCAATAGTTCCAAAGACAGCGTGCTTGTAGAGCAAGCTTGGTACCATGAATGGTACTACATCGAAGACGGCAAGGTGCAGTATTGGTACAACACGAAGGCTGTTCGATCGAATTAAGTCTTAGACCACTGCCAAGAGGGCAATCCAAAGAATCAACCCAAAACAAATGCTCAATCCGATTAAACTGTGCCAGAAAAGGCGCAAGCGTTCGGTTTCAAGCTCCTGAATTTGCTTCAACTCGATTCTCGCCTGCTCGCGCAGCGTCTTGCGCTGACTGATCTGCCGGGCATCACGGGCCTTGCGTACACATTCGTACACTTCTGATTTGCACGCATCAATGCGCGCCTGAATGGGATCTTGTTCCGAAAACAAGGCCCATCTCAAGGCTTCTAAGACATACTGTATGCGCTGGAATGCGGGCATACCTCATTAAACGGACCTAGCGGCTTGAGGGTTACAATCCCTCTGAATCAATTACTTCACCGAGCTGAGGTGACGGGTCATGGTGAACCGACCGTTTACGGTCATCGCCTCTACTTGAATCACATACGAACCGGCAGCAACTTCGAGGTCATTCAATCCCACGAGAAGGGTGTGTGAACCCGGCCCAACCGAGCCAAGGGATTGTACCGCGACTTGAGCGCCCGATGCACTCCATAAAGACCAAGACAGCTCCGCCGGCACCATGAGTTCGATGGGCAGTTTGGCTTCCCATGCCGCCGGATTGGGATAGGGCTGACCGACGGTCATCACGGAAGCGGTGCGCATTTCTTCGTAGCCCACACCCACGGTGCCCTCCCCTTGCACTGTGGCTTCAAATTCACTCACATATTCTTCATTCGTCGCATCCCATTCAAGGGAGGCCATCTGCAATTGGTACCCATCTGCAAACACACCATCCTGGTCTGGACTCAGCGGGTCGGGACCTTCTGGGTAGAGATCGGCATGATCGACGACCGCCTGAACCACGGCCTCATGCGGCCACGTCCATTGGGACACCGCACTGTATTGGCTGCTAACGTGAACTTGAAAATGCACATGGGTCACCCGGCCGGGATACCATCCAGGCACGATCGTAATGAATTCACATTCCCCATTTTGATCCGTGATTTGGTAGCCGCGGCAATACGTCAACCCCTCCTCGCTGTTGTAGCCCGAGTAGCTTCCGTCCCGGTCGCAATGCCATACGTTCACGCGCACATTGGGCATGGGCGCACAATTCTCCAAGCCAATGATTCTCACCTTCTGCCTCAGACGCACCCCAACGCGGTCTTCTCGGATATCCTGACGAAAATAAAATTCATTCGAGGTAAGGTCAAGGGGAAATGGACCCGGGGTTTCAGCAGGAATCAAGACGCAATTGGTTTGCACCGACGCACGCGATTGTGCATGGGCTGCCCAAGGCATCAAAGGTGCCAACGAAAGTCCACCCAACGACTTCAAGAAATGTGATCGCTTCATGGCTCCAAGTTAGGAAGACTTCTTCCGAAATGGCAGACGCATTTGGTAGCCCAAATCATCCCCTCTGGCATCGTCCGCTGCATCCAGTCCGTAGCGAATGTCCTTCACATCACCATCCACCATGGTTCCGAAAAGCCGATCCCAAATGCTCAGCATGTTGCCATAGTTGCGATCGGTCCAAGGCGCCTCGAAGTGATGATGAAATTTGTGCATACGCGGTGTAACAAAGACCAGCCCAAGTGTGCGTTCCAAACCCCTGGGCAACGTTAAGTTCGCATGGGTCATGTAGGTGAAAAACACCGTTAAGATGCGGTAAAACACATAAAACGCGACGGGAGCACCTGTGACCACTACGGCCGCCACAGCGAACAATTCGCGAACAATAAAATCGACGGGGTGGTGCCGCGTGCCCGTGGTCACATCGACATGCGTATCACTGTGGTGTACCATGTGCAAGCGCCACAAGACGGGTACATTGTGCAAGCACCAATGCACCCCAAATTGAGCAATGAAATCAAAAACGACTACCGCTGCAATCAATTCAACCCATGTCGGCGCTGTCATCCAATGCAAGATTCCGATTTGCGACTCCGCACCCCAAATAAACACGCCCACAGTGAGCAAGCCAAAGATGACGTTGATCAGCATTGTTGTGAAAAGAAAGACCAAATTTGTCCGCGTATGGCGCCACTTTCGGTAACCGCCTGTGAAAAAGGGACGGATATCCTCGAGGATCAAATGGAACGACATGCATCCGATGATCCAAAGCAACTTTTGCCAAGAAGGCATTGATTCGAAAAAGGTCAAAAATGAGTCCATCGAAGGTTTAATTTACTCTTCCGAAATTAAGCATGAATGGGGGCTTCTCCCAATGGCATAATTTGATTGCGATTAAATTTTCCATTAAATTGGTTGCGTACGGCAACTCATTTAACATGCGCACCCTTCAAGCAATTCTACTGTGCATAAGCCTCACCTGCACTTATGCTTCTCAAAGCCAGACACCCTGTGAATGGTTTGACTGGGACGGAAGCGGGTTTATAGGCGCAAATACCTGGGTATATGTTTTGGGTCAGTACGATACCGCTGGTGAGATGGATGTGGACAGTTCTGGATGGGTAAATGTGCGTGATTTATTGGAGTTCCTTCCTTTTTATGGAACGGCATGCTATGACGGATCGGATTGGTACGAAGAAACCACCGGCCACATTGAAGGCTTGATCCTCACCGAATGGGAGGTGCACGAAACGGAGTTAACCGGCCTTTTGGCCAACATTCCCGCTGGCTCCATTACCTACCGGCTCTACGCAGAATTATCGCACGAAGGCGATCACGTTTTGGCCGTGTATGGAGATGATGAAGCCCCCTTGAATATTTCGTCAGACGGAACCTTCTACGGATTTGGAGGAGATTTTGGAACGGTGGTGGTCGATGACTACAACTCCAACTTTACTGCGATGTTCCCGGCCAATGCATTTTCCACAATGCTCAGTTGCGGGGAGGTCCCTGAGGTGTATGCACCAAATTCAATGACGGGCTATGTATCTCACTGGCTCGCTCCCTTGCATGAATTGAATGCAAATGGGGACATCGTTCTAGCAGATTCCACGGGCGGCGCATGGTTCAGTAACGGCAGTCAAATGCAACTGCAACAAGATGGCTTGGTCTTCTTAGGCCAATTCACCATCGTCGATGGATCAACCCTCGAGGGCACGCTCAACCTACTCGCCAAAACCGAAACGGATGGCGGAGAAGGAATTGAAACTTTGGAAGGCACGACCTTCTCGAGTGATAACATAGATGTCTTGGGATGCACCGATGCCGATGCTACGAACTTCGATCCGTCTGCAACCTATATGTATGGCATGTGCCTCTATCCGGGAGATTATGATGAAGACGGTATGATTACCGTTTCCGACCTCCTTGCATTGCTCAGTTTTTTCGGGTGCGAGTCGTGTCCGGAACAAGACCTTACTGGGGATGGTGCAGTCACGGTCCAAGACATTCTCGTCTGGTTGGGATTGTTCGGTTGATCAGAAGGTCCAAGCCAGCTGAATCCTGACGTTTCGTCCCGGCTCCGGAATACCCAAGTTTCGGAGCATCGAAAGCGTCGGAATGAACTCCGTGTTGAGCAGATTTTGAACCGAAACATTTAGGGAGAGTACCTCGTTCAATTTTCCTCCAGCGGCCAAATGCAGCAGCGAAGCATCTCGGTTGTGGTTCCAGACAGCTTGAGCAAAAGTTCCATGGAGCGGTCCCCACTGCCCTTCCTTCCATCCAAGCACCGTTCGCATCGTGGCTGGCGGAATAAGCGGAAGTAAAACGTCGAGGTAATTTCGGGCATCCACCGCTGAAAAAGCATAATCCATGTGCACGTGCTTCCAGTGTGGTGCAGCAAAATTTCCCGCAATTTCCACTCCCCGGAACAGTGCATCCGTGGCCTCCCAGGCATAGACTTCCCACCCCTCAGCAGTGCTACCAGTTGGAGCAATTTGCACGTAATCATTGATGGTGTTCTGGTAAACCGATGCTTCAATATTGCCCCATGTATGCTTCCATTCTAGACGCGTCTCCACGTTGAAGCTGCGCTCCTTTTGTAAGAGGGCATTCCCCTGTTCAAATCGAAATGCACAATGGTGCACGCCGTTGCTATACAACTCCGACAAACCCGGCACGCGTTCACTGTGCGTGGCGTGCATTCGCATCACCACTTGCGGTGCCAACTTCCAATGCGCCCCTGCCGAAACCGCACCCAAGTAATCCACCCTAGATTCTTCGGGGTTCAACCCGTCTAACGCAACTGCAGTAAAGGTTAACCGGCGATCCAACCGCCCTGAAAACTGCACACCCGCGTCCGAGTGCTCCCGGCTCCAAACGGTGAAGACGCCCACCTCATTTGCTCCAGAGTTGGGAATCAAAGGTTCGTGAACCAGAACGACATCGCCGTCAAGATCGAAGCGGCTGTCCGTAGAAAAACCCTGCAATCCCAGGGTCGATGTCCAAGCGCCCAGCACTTCGCGGTGCGCTGTTACGTCAAACCTCAAGGTTCGCAGGCTGATGTCCAAGACCAGCTCCTCGACGGACGTAGAATCTTCATTTGAGACCGTTCCTCGGGCTGCTTCGAACTCCTTTCGGTGGTTGAGTTGGTAAGAAAACCTCGGCATGAAGTCCCAATTCTTCCAATTCCATCGCACCGATGTTGTCATCAGATGATCACCGGATTGTTGCCAGCCGTCATGGCCGATTAAGCCAGCCGAATTGTAGGCACTTGAATAAGCCCCTTCAATCACACCCCAGGGACGAATGTATCCAAACGTGCCCTGTCCAAAGAACTGCTGATACGCTGAGTTGGAAACCTGCTCTCCCGAGGGGAGTTGGTAATCAGCGTGCTCTTTATAACCGCCGCGGAAGGCATGAAAGGTGGTTTTGCTGCGCTTTTCTGTGGCCCCGGTCAGCTGCCAGCCGGAAGTGGCAGAAAAACCACTCAGGCTGAGTCGACTCTCGCGCCCTTGCTCGGTCAATGGAGCGTTGGGAATAAAATTGAGCACGCCACCATAAGCATCCGATCCAAAGGCCAAAGTCGCCGGTCCTCGAATGACTTCAACGGCCCTCACACCCTCTTCGGGCAGGTAAATGCCATGGTATTCACCCCAGGCTTGACTTTCGATGCGCGCACCATTGAACAGGGTCGCCACGCGCATGCCTGAAAGTCCGCGGATCACCGGACGCATGGTTCCGCCTCCGTTCGAAACCATGTTCACTCCAGGCAACGCGGACAAAGCCTCGATGCGCGAAGCAGCGGGGATTTGATCCAATTTCTTCGCTTCAATGAGTTTCGAAGGAACCATTGAAGGCCGGGCGGCGTCGCGGAAGGTTGCTCGGACCTCCGCCTCTTCAATGAGCAAAACACGTTCTTCGAGTCTGCTGTAAATGGAATCCAACTGAGCCACGGTGAAATCGGAATCTTGCGCAGACACAGAAGGCCCCATGAACCAAGCACACGCGATCGCGATCGCACTGTTAACCTGCTTTGATCCCATTATTTTCACCGAGCAAAATTACCGGCAGACGTTCCGCAATGACGTAGAAATTTGTCAGGGTTTCGTCAAGTTTCGCCGGCCTCCAAGCTCCGGTTTATGGATGTGCAGTCTGCCAACAATCCACAATCACGTCGCCTTCTCCCAGCACCTCAATGCGCTCGCACGCTTGCACCAGAGTTGCCGCACCTCTGATACGCTTTTGCTTAATTCAACCCCTTCCAACGCTGCACGCGAAGGCCACAATGCATGTGCCCAATACGTCCCATTTTGGCTCTTGTGCAAGCGCGACCCACCACTTCCACTCTCTGATTGGATGGCCTCTGTAACTGCCTGCCATGCAGACTCAAAGACTTCTTCTGATCCTGGTTTCACATCAAAAACATAGAGGACGGCATAGAGATGTTCATTCATGGGTACAACATTTGGCAGACAAAACTAGCACCTTATCTTCACGGGATGGCACTGACTCCTACAACTTCCCTTCCGCTCGGTTTTCAAGCTCCCGCATTCGATTTACCCGATGCACGTTCGGGCAAAACCGTAAGCAGCCACGAAGCCATGGCGGGCGGCCCCACGCTTGTCGTGTTCATGTGCAACCACTGCCCATTTGTTGTGCACATTTTGGATGAGTTCGTGGAATTTGCCAGAGAATACAGGGAACGCGGTCTCAATATTGTGGCCATTTCAAGCAATGACGTAGTCAACTACCCTCAGGACGATGTCCCGCACATGAAATCACTCGCGGAAGAAAACAACTTTTGCTTTCCTTATTTGTACGATGAATCGCAGGCAATCGCTCGCGCTTACGACGCCGCTTGCACACCCGATTTTAGCGTGTTCGATGTGAATGGCAGGTGCGCTTACCGCGGTCAATTCGATGCTTCTCGGCCAGGCAATGACGTGCCTGTCACCGGAGGAGACATGCGCAAGGTTTGTGACGCACTGCTCGCAGGGCAGCCTGTTCCTGCAGATGGGCAAATCCCTTCAATTGGATGCAACATCAAGTGGAAAAATTGAATGCCCATGAATTCGTTCTGTTGCACTGTACTTTTAGCATCATGAAGAAGATTTTGATTCCCCTGTACTGCATCACCCTAAGCTTCCTTTTATTCAGCTGCAATGACAGCGAGGACCTGGCCAACAAGAATTTTACGGAACAATTCAAAGATGGTTTTCTCGAAAGCTGCAGCAAGCAAGCTCGGCTCCTCATGAAAAAATCAGAGGCGGATGCCTATTGTCAATGTTCGTTGGAGCAATTGATGATGCGTTGGGACAACGATGAAGAAGCGGGTCAAGCCCTCAACGGATTGCCGATGTTAGAAGTCCAACGAATTCTGGTTCAGCCCTGTGTGAAAAAGTGATTGAAGGATTTTAACAATTTAAATTTATCCTGTAGTGAACCTTTTGGGGGCTTCATGTGTCAAGTTATCGCAAGACAATTGAATCATGCTCCAAATCAACCAGGTGCGAGGCCTCCTAACGGCCGTTATTTTTTCTTCTATCTTCTTGAGTGCATCAGCGCAATACGGCGATTACGGCACTGACAATCAACCCGCTGACACAGCTGCTGTTGACGACATCGTCTACTACGGGGACTACATGGACATGTCAGGCGGCTACAATGTCGGTGACACGGTGTTCAACTTCACGGCCTATGATTTCCACGGAAATCCTGTGGAGCTGTACGACGAACTGGCAGGGATTAAACCGGTCGTTTTGGTCAGTGGCTCGGTCTCGTGCATTCGTTTTCGCAACGTCTTCGATCCTTATTTACCCGCTCAAGAAACGTTCTCAGCGCGTCAATTCATTTACGACAATGCCGAAACGTACAATTGGATTTTCGTATACGGAGTAGAAGCACATCCTACGGATGGAAACTGCCCAAGCAATTGTCCTCCGACGGTCAATACGGATACAGCGGTCGTTCAACCCTCCATCTACACTGAGCGTCGTTGGGCGATGCAAAATTGGCTCAACTCGCCCGTTCACGATTTCCCGTTCACGATGTACGCGGACAATCCAGACAATGCGGTTTACAATAATTTTTTTCAACGACCTTTTGGCATGATTGCTTTGAACTGCGATGGCACGGTGGGCATTCGAGCAGACTGGGTGACAAATCATTTTGCGGATCCCGATAATGTGCAGGAAATGATCGAGTTTAGTCTGAGCTACGGCACCTGCTCCATCGACTGGACGCCTGAGACGGAAGAGGACGAAGACGATGAGGACGATGAGGACGATGAGCCAGTGGATTACGACGGCCCCGATCACGCTTTGGATGGCCATGATGCCAATGAAGTCGCGAACAGCATCCAAGACACCGGTATTTCATCGATCCACACCCGGATTTATCCCAATCCAGCGCGTGATGTGCTTCGGATTGAAACAGACGCCATTTTAGATCGATGGTCCGTGGTCGACCTGCAAGGAAGGACGGTCCTGGAAATCCGCTCCCAAAACAGCAACTTGGGCATTGATGTGAGTGCCTTAGGCCGTGGCCACTATATGCTACTCGGACAACGAGATGCTGCCGTGGTTGTCAGTCAGCGCATCATTCTGAATTGAACCTGCGGCAAGTTTATTCCAGGATTCGCATGAACATGGTTACATCTTCTAGTGGACGGTCGCCTCGCGCTGTTTGTACAGCCGCGATCGAATCCACCAAGTCCAGCCCCTCAACAATCTGACCGAACACGGTGTACTGCATGTCCAAATGAGGCGTTCCCCCGCTTACTGAGTAAGCTTCTTGTTGTGCAGCGGTGTAACTAAAATCAGGGGCATTTGCCCGCACCCGCGACTCAAAATTCGCTAGTTTATCCGGAGCATACGTAGCGCCTTGAACAATGTAAAACTGACTACCTGAAGATCTTCTCTCTGGGTTAGCCGCATCGCCTTGTCGAGCTGCAGAGAGCGCTCCTTTGATGTGCACATGAGAGGTGTCCATCTCCGCTTCGAGGGTATAGCCTGGACCCCCAGATCCGAGACGGGTCCCCGGTGCAGCTCCGCGGCTGTTGGGGTCTCCGCCTTGCACCATGAAGCCCTCAATGACCCGGTGAAATAACAACCCATCGTAAAATCCTTCGCGAACGAGCTTCGCAAAATTATCGCGATGAACCGGTGTATTGTCAAAAAGCTCCGCAACCATGGTTCCAAACGGTGTGGTGATTTCGACTTGGATGGGACCCGAATTCATCACCATGTGGTTCTCCACTGTCATCGACTTTTCATTGGCACATCCCCACCCAATCATTGCCATCACTCCGCACATCAAGGTCATTCCTATCCAGTTCTTCATGTCTCCACTTTTTTCGTTCGTTGAAATTAAGACTCAACTTGCAATTCATCCCCATAAGTCCGCTGCGATGCGAAATGTATTGCAATGAGCCTCCACGATTTGCCAAATATCCGGTGAATACCCCCCTCCCATGGCACAAACAACAGGAACATCATTGGCATGGGAACGCCTCAGTATTTGCCTGTCTCGTTCCTTGCAGCCGGCCTCCGTCACGCCCAGCCGCCCCAGCTTATCGCCCTGCAGAATATCCACTCCACATTGGTAAAACACCACATCAGGCTTGACTTCATCCAATAAACGGGGCCAATGCGCACCCAAGGCACTTAAATACGCTGCATCATCCGCACCGTCTGGCAATGCAATATCCAAGTCGCTTCGTTCCTTGTGCATCGGGTAATTCCCTGCACCGTGCATCGAAAAGGTAAATACCCGCTCGTCGTTGGCAAACATGCTGGCCGTGCCATTGCCTTGATGGACATCCAAATCCATCACCAGTGCCCGTTGGATGGACCCTTCCTCTAACAAAGCCTCTGCAGCTAGAGCGATGTCATTGAGCAAACAAAAGCCTTCTCCGCGATCCCGGAAAGCGTGGTGCGTCCCCCCAGCAACGTTCAACGCAACTCCGTGCTCCAAGGCGTACCGAGCACATTGGACCGTTCCACCCATGATCATCACTTCCCGGTCCACCAAAGCAGGCGACCAAGGAAATCCGGTTCTGCGCTCCTCTTGGCGCGACAACGTGCCTTGACAAAGTTTATCCCAGTACTCGGCGTCATGCGCTCTTAACACTTCGATATCCGTCAAGGGATCGGGTGAAAAAAACTGGGCCTCCTCCACCGTTCCTTCGTGCACCAATTGCTCGGGGATGCATGTGTATTTTTCCATAGGAAACCGATGCCCATCCGGCAATGGATGAGCGTACTGTTCGTTCCAAGCAATGCGTATCATTCCACTATAACCCTGCGACTCATAGGGAGTTCACCGCGCATGTGCATGCGAACTATGTACATGCCCGCTGGCAATGCCGCTGGCAATGCCCAAGGTTCGCCGGATACGACCAACGCACGTGCCCATTGCTTTCCACTCAAGGTCCGCAACTCCAGTTCCAACGGCACATCCGCTGGAATGCCTTTCACGTGCAAATAGTCCGCAGCGGGATTGGGATAAACTTGAATGGAAACATCACGCATGTATTCATCGACGTCAACGTTTTCACACGGTCCAGGAGTCCACTGCGCAACGCCTCCGGTATACCAGGCCATGCATGAATTGGAATACGTCAAGCCGTCGCATCCGCACACGGGGTCTTCCACTTCAGGACAACCCATGTCAGGATTGATCCGTGCTTCATCGTAACAGTCACCTGCACAAGGACCCAGGGTGTAATCACTCACAAAATCCATATACGTTGCGACGCATTCGCTGAAATGTGTCAAGCTATCGCAGCCACAAACGGGCATCGGCGTGAATACTTCACATACCACGAGAGGGTCCGCCAGCGAAGGATCAATGCATTCGCTCGCCTCTGCGCAATTGGACTGACATGCCTCCATGCTCTCAAAAGAGTAAACGCTATAATCTACACCGTTCACATCCCAACCGCAGCCTGACAAAAAGGTGCAACTGCCATTGAACATCACAACGCCCATGGCCATATCGCATGCACCGAAGTCGATGCCTCCCAAGTCCAAACAGTCCAAGGCTGTGCCGGTGCATTCACCCGCGACCCAAGTGGTCACCCCTCCATAATAGACTGCTTGGCAATCGTTTCCGTAGGTCTCACCGTCACAACCGCATACAGGTTCCCACAAGGCGGGACACATCATATCCAAATCAATGAGGGAAGAGTCGATGCACGATTGAGCAATCACAGCTCCGGCTGGCGGGAGCGCCAGTGCCAAAAGCATGAAAAAAGAAAGCAAAATGGGATTCATGGAATTACGTTTCATCGGGATGCATTTTTTGAACGGGGCAATTGGTTTTCTCGTTCCAATTCGTATGCCATTTTTTCAATGGCTTTTTGGGTGATTTCGGTGATTTCATTGATGCTCTCACCTTCAAAATGCAACGCATCGCCCATCACCAATGTACCGCCAAATGGAACAATCATGGTCCGGCCCTTCGGCAAGTTTCGGTACAGACCATCCAAGTAAACAGGGACCACAGGCACCCCCGGGTTACGTGATGCCAAATGCCCCACTCCTCGTTTGAAATCGGCCATCAAACCCGGCACTCCTCGCGTACCTTCTGGAAACAAAATCAAGCTATGACCCTCATTAAGCATGGCGTCGAGCAACTCGATGGGGTCCACATCCCGGCCGTCTTTGGTCCTTGAAATCAGGACGGCATTGACCAGATTTTGCATGCTCCACTTGCGAAATCCCGAAGTACCAAAAAAGTCCTGAGCCGCAACGGAGTGTGTCAAATGGATGCGATGGGATGGCACAATGGTCATCAACGACATCGCGTCCAAGTGGCTGTTGTGGTTCGCTATGTAAATGATGGGGCCATCGGGATGGGGTTTCGCATTTCGCACATAACGAAGGCCGATGACCAACCCAAACACCGTGCGCCAAAACACTTTATAAAGCAACCAAAGCAACCAGCGCCTTCCATTGGGAACATGCGCTTGGAACAGCTTCGAGTCAATTCGGTCCTTGGGCATCTTCGAAAGTTAACTCGCGGCAGTGACTCCAAAAAAGTATATGAGGTGAAAAAATGGAGCTGCGGCAGCTGAAAAGCCGTCCAACCGATCGAGGTAGCCGCCGTGCCCTGGAATCGCATTGCCCGAATTTTTGATGCCGATGTCTCGCTTGATGCCCGATGCGATAGCGTCTCCCATGAATCCAGCTACGGCGACGCAAAATCCGGTCAGCGCAGCTTGCCAGGGCTCCAAAGGAGTTAGAAACCTCAGTGCCACCGCGATCAAAGTCGTTGATAAAACTCCTCCAATGAGTCCCTCCCAGGTTTTATTCGGACTGACCCGTGGCAGCACCGCGTGCTGTCCCAAGGTTTTGCCCCAAGCAAATTGAAGTACGTCATTGATGCCCACCAAGAAAATCAAATACAGCAAAAGCCCCTGAGGTCCCGCTTTGAACCCTGGGATTTCTGGAAGCTGAAACAGCAGCGCTAAATGACTCATGCCATAAACCCAAGCGACCAAAGAATAGGGCATCAACGAAATGGATCGAACGATGCCTTCTGTTTCGCCGCGGGTGACGAGCATGAATGGAATCAACACAAACATAAATACCGGAATGAAGGCCAAGAACAACGTTGTCATGCCCAAGTATGCCAGAGTGTATTGCACAGGAATGACCGCATAGCAAATCATCACCACATTGCGCTCGCGTGAATCCAATTTCAAAAGAGGATACATTTCTCTGAGCAGGGCAAAACTCAAAAATGCCAAACCGAGGTGCGTCACCAGAGGGTGAGCGACCGTCGTCACAATGAAACAGGCGCACATAACCCACCAGCTCCGCGTCCGGACTTGAAGCTCTTTGGGTAAGTTTCCGGGTTTGAGTCGGTTCCAGATAAACCAAGCCGTTGAGCTAAAAACAAGGATGCTCAGAATGATGAAGATGACCCATTGGATCTCTGCAATCATGCCCCAATCTTGAATCAATTTATTCATCAGAGAGTGTTTTTTTGATGCGCCGCCAAGTACTCCAAACAAGGCAGGCCAGTACAACATAAACCGCCGGCATGAGACCGAACGTCACGTCAAATCTCAAACCAAGACCAATGCACAACACACCCCAGATCAGCGTGCGATCGCTTTTTCCCATGGGCCCTTCATATCGCCGCTCAGTTCCAATGGAACTCCCCAGTATTCCAGCGAATTCATTCACCGCTGACAACCAAAGTAAAGCACCTACCCACCCCCAATGCATCCCGGGCAGCAGCGCCAAAGGCCACATGACCAGTGCATCGCTTACAACATCCCCTAACTCATTCAATACCGCGCCCGTCTTGGAGGTCATGCCATACTGCCGAGCCATCATGCCATCAAGGGCATTGAGCATCATCCTAACCAACAAGCCAACCACAACCATCCAAAACCAACGGGGATCGGACAAACCTTGAACAAAAGCCGCACCCAGCCCTCCAGACAGAACAATGGCCATCCAAGTCAATCCGTTCGGCGTAACGCCCCACGCATGAAGTCGCTCCATAACCGGTGAAAGCAGCCGCTGGAAAGCAGGCTTCAGGTCGTATGTCGATGGGATTTTCATGCGATCAGCGGACTTCTGGAATGGGAAGCGACTTATCAAACGGATTCGCATTCAACCGCTCCCGAGGCAAGTCGGCAGGAAAAACACCGTTTTCAAAAAAATAAACGGAAGGTTCGCCTATGATATCCCACCGCGTGTACATCATATCATGGTCCAACGCCACGTGAAAAGCGTCTAAAGCAGCCGAATCAATTGCGCGCCAATCATAGACCAGTGGTCCCATCGACCTCGCCTCCGCCTCCAAAATTCGCATCAGTGACGTCGCACGATTCTCAATGATTAAACCTCTTTCCACATGCGCGGGTGGCGGTGCCGGCCATTCGGCTTCGCTCAGGTCTTTTAGGACATCTCCCATGGCCATTTTACCCAACAATGGAAACCGGTCGATGACCGCTTTGGGTGCGCGCTCTTGCGTTGGACTTCGATCGTAAATTACCATGGACAAATTCGGCAATCCTCCCTTCTCCAAATGCCTGTGCATGAGATACGCTCCCGCGATATAACAAATGGCTTTTACTTCGGCATACTCCGCTAAATGATATTCCTGTGCGAACTCCCCAACAGCGATGACACTTTCGTCCAGCGATGTTCGAACCAGCGGTTGAGGAATGAACACATCCATGCCCTTGTTCTCCCAAAAAGCCATCTGGGCTTTCATGCCGGACTTTGTGCCTCCGAAACCATTGAAAATAACCAAGGCCGTTTTTTCAGTCCGGGGCTTGTCCGCATCAATGATCACCCATTCCTTCGCCCCTGCAGGTCCTGTGCAATACAAAACCAAAAGGAGGATGGTAAACTGGAAGGAATATCGCATGTCCGAAAGTACGCAATCTGGGTGAATGCCTTGATTGGCAAGCTTGATGGTTTGCGATGAAATGAAAATATCCGCTAAGTTTACGTCATGGGACGACCTCATTTTCATCGATGGTACCTGATGATCCTGCTGACTTTGTGCACGGCTCAAGGCGCTGTGGGCCAGCTGGACACCTGGCATTGGATCCCCCCCATGCACAGCCGAGATAACGGACAAATCAACGATCACTACCTGTACCTTTCCACTCCAAGCACCGAGCCGGTGATGGTCAACATCACGGACGGATCGGGAGTGCCTTTTGGCGATTCGCCCTATACCATACAAAACCAAGATCCTTTGGAAGTTTACATCGGTGACGGGCAGTCCTCGGGAAGCAAACTCATGGTGTCGGGATCAGAGCTCAATACCACCCTAACCAATCGGGGACTCATCGTCGAATCTTCCGCACCCATCTTTTGCAACGCTCGTTATCGAAGCAATTGGCAGGCTGAAGCGCTCACATCAAAAGGTACCAAAGCACAAGGGCAAACGTTCCGACTGGGTGGCATGCCCGTCACGTATCAAGGAGGATTGCGGTCGTTTGTTTTCGGCATAATGGCAACGGAAGACGCAGTCCAAGTGCAGGTTTCGGGCTACGACAGCGATGTCACGTTTGCCGGAACACCCACTTTAAATGCGGATATGCTCAACTTCACCCTCAACGAAGGAGAATGCCGTGTTTATTCAGCCTACGCCAATTCCAACGCCAATTTGGCGGGAGTTTTAGGGGCACTGGTGCAGTCGAGCGGCAACATTGTCATCAACGTTGGCAATTGGTGCGGCTCGGTAGGCACCACTTCGAGTAACCAAGACATCGGTGCCGATCAGATTGTTCCAGTCGGCTACCTCGGCAACGACCACATTTTGGTGGAAGGAATTGGCGATCCCAGCCAAGAACGCGGATTTGTTGTAGCCCACTATGCCAACACCGAGGTTTTACTCAATGGAAGCCCAACCCCCGCGGCGACGCTGCAACCGGGCGAATGGTTCATGACAGACAACAACGATTACACGGGCACACCTCACGGAAATCTGTTCCTCCAAACTTCCCAGCCTGCGTATGTCTATCAATTTTTAGCTGGCAGCGCTAGTCAGTCCACTCCCGGTATGAACTTCATTCCACCCATTTCTTGTGGCATGCCGAACGAAGTCGATGAGATCCCGAGCATTCAATCCATCGGCAATACCACTTACACGGGCGGCATCTTTGCCATCACCGAAGCAGGTGCCAACCTCACCGTTGATGGCAATCCTCAATTTGGTGCGGTGGGTGTCGACGGATTTCCTGGGTGGGAAACGTACCGCATCTTAAATCTCTCAGGGGATATCACGGTGGAATCCACCGGTCCAGTAGCCGTGGGTTTATTCGGATCCAGCGCCGATGCCGGGTTTTCCGGATACTACTCCGGGTTTTCGTTGAACATCAACGCAGCCTTTGATGCGCCAGCTGAAGTTTGCTGGGGGGATGACGCGTTTGTAGAATTTGTGGGGGATACGCTGGGAGGCGGTTCGTTGAGTTGGGATTTTGGAGACCTCGAGACCGAAAACCTTGGCGATGACTTGTTTGAAATCGAAACGCAAACGCCGGGCGTTTATACCGTCCTTCTTCATGTAGAAGGCGACTTGTGTGCGGACAGCAGCGCCCAGACCGTTGAGTTCTTTCCACCATATTCTGGGCAGTCTTCTGCTACGGCTTGTGCTGAATACGAATGGAATGGAACGATCTACGATGATTCTGGACTGTACAATGACGTGCTCACAAGTGCAACAGGATGCGACAGCCTTGTCGAATTGGAGTTGGAGATCATGTCCCTGCCCAACCCGATGATGGTCGACTATGTCGACGACACATTGGTTTATTGTCCGGCTCCCGGCTCACTTCTTTTTGGAAGGCAAGCCGATCCACTTTATCAAATCCAATGGACATTTTGGCCCGTGGGAAGCAATGAATCCATCGCCTTGCCTGATCCCTCGGAAGCTGTTCCGTATAGCGGGCCTGGACTCTATGTCATTGACTATTTCACAGGACCACCGTGCAACTTTTCGGCAACCGGTGAAATTGATGTCAGCATCGAAGATTGTGAAATCATCATTCCCAACGTTTTTTCCCCCAATGGAGACGGCAAAAATGATCGGTTTCGCATCAGTGGTCTGCACAACTTGCAAGGAGTCCGAATGCAAATCTTCAACCGCTGGGGTGCGCTCATCTTTTCCGACCTTGATTTCGGCGGCAGCGCAGGCTGGGATCCGCGGTTCGACGCTTCGGAAGGAACCTATTATTTCATCCTTAATATACCGGTCGCTACCGAAGAGTTGACCGTCATCAGCTCCGCAGGAACTGAAGTACTTGAAGGTCCAACCGTTGCGACCTATCAGGGACCTTTCACGCTCGTTCGTTGATTCTCCTAGTTCACGCTGTAAACCCAGAGCGGCGGAAGATTGAACCACACCCCTTTCACACATCGGAAAGGAAACGCCTTAAAATGGGGCTTCATCAACCAAGGAAAATACGTGAACCAGCGGAATATTGTTCCCTGTTGTGATTGAGCTAAAAGTGATTTGTATAGCGGTTTTTTGACCGATTGGGGCAATGTAAAGGGCAACCCTGAAACAATCAAATCAACCTTGGGCCAGCCGCTTGACTTCACGAGCTCCTCGAAATTTTCCGCACTGCCCTGAACGATTTCAAAACGGTCGCCGTATTTGCTTTTCAAGAACGGGATGTAGTCCGCATTGAGCTCAATGAGCATCACCTTGCAGTGTGGGGGAACATTTTCATGCAATTCCCGGGTGAAGGAGCCGGTTCCAGGACCAAGTTCAACCACATGGCTCAAAGCACTCCAATCCACTCCCTCGAACATTCCTTGACTGGCCTTCCGGCTACTCGGCAATACACTGGCGTTTCGAATTGGATTTCGAATGAAACTGCAGAAAAACTGCCATCGTTGATTTTTATTTATCAACTGCATGTCCAAATATAGGCATCCTTATTTCATACCTTTTGAGCATGGTAGACCGATTTTTAAACGGTTATGCGCGTGCTTTCCAACGCTGGATGCCCACGCCATTGTCCATTGCAGTCTTGCTCACTGGCTTAGCTGCAGCACTCGCACTCCGCGACTCTGCGGCAAGCGATGTACTCGGGGCTTGGGTCCAAGGGATGTGGAGTCCGGGGTTGATTCGCTTCGGCTTTCAGGCCATGTTTATGCTGGTGCTCGGACACGTGCTGGCGCTTGCTCCTCCTGTGATGCGAGCGCTGGGGCGGGGTGTAGCTTGGGTCGTCAAGGATGCTCGATGGGTGGCAGGCAAAGTCGCACTTTTGTCCATGGGATTGGGATGGCTCAATTGGGGATTGGGACTCATTGGTGGGGCTATCCTGGTCCGTGGTGTTATGGATGAGTACCGAAATCGCGGAGGCCAAAGCCCCATTCACTTGGGGGTATTGGGAGCAGCGGGCTATGCTGGAATGCTTGTCTGGCATGGAGGATTGAGCGGGTCAGCCCCGCTGAAAGTTGCCGAAAACGGGCATTTACAGGAGCTCGTCGGTCAGGCTGACTGGGCGCAATCCCTGCCCAATTCGATTGGGTTACGGGAAACGGTTTTCAGCAGTTGGAGTTTGACTTTAACAGCGGTAGTTGCAGTGCTCACGGTCGCTCTATTCGCTTGGTTGGGCCGAACTGTGAAATCCAATGGCCCTGTGCCTTTCCTTGCCGTTCAACCCGCTTCGCTGGATGAGAATGAAGCGTCTCGGGCATTTGCGGATCGGCTGGACCGGGGTAGATTATTGTCAGCCATCACGGGTGTGACTTGCCTTGCTGGAGCGGTGTGGTGGGCTTCATCCGGAGCTCCTGTGCAGGAGTTGAAATTCATCACCCCGGACTGGATCAACATGGCCCTCCTAGGCAGTGCCCTCATCGCCCACCGATCCGTGAGGGAATTTCTAAAAGCACTGGATGAAGCCATCCGCGGCGCCTCTGGCATCTTGGTACAATTCCCGCTGTATTTTGGAATCATGGGCATGGTCACAGGCACAGGGCTTGGACCATGGATTGCAGAAGGCCTAGTTGGAGCGACCTCAAGAGCATGGTTACCACTCGCCCTCTTCACCTCATCGGGTATTCTGAACGTATTTGTACCCAGCGGTGGCGGACAATGGGCCGTCCAAGGGCCTTTGGTGCTCGAGGCCTGTCAAGCGCTGGATCTGGACTATTCCAAAGGCATCATGGCCATGGCATTTGGTGATCAATTGACCAACATGCTTCAGCCGTTTTGGGCGTTGCCTCTGCTTGGAATCACCGGTCTCAATGCCCGAGATATTTTACCCTATACCTTGCTCCTTATGATCGTGGCCGGGGTGGCGATGGCCGTCGGCATGGTGATTTGGACTTTGTGATCCCGCCTGACCTCATTTAACTCATTTACCTCACTTGAATCGCTCGGGCCACCGCTTGAGCTCGCTCGACCAATGATGCCGTGCTCACATCCAATCCGCCATGCGCAAGGCCCACGGCCATGCGCCGATATGGACGACTCGTTGGTTTGCCGAATACCCGGAAATCAGAATCAGTGAATCGTGCAGCTTCAGCCAAGCCGGTGATCACAGGAGCGGTTTTCGAGGCGACGGATGCTGGAGCAAGCACCACAGCACTTGCACCGTTTCGGATGTGTTTGATTTCCGTAACGGGCAGTCCGAGCACTGCTCGGGCATGCAATTCAAACTCTGAAAAATTTTGGGTATGCGCCAATGTCACCATGCCTGTGTCATGCGGACGAGGTGACAATTCGGAGAAGTAAACCGTTCCCGGTTGATCACCCTTTGGGATTTGAATGAAAAACTCGACACCCCAAATTCCAGAACCACCCAAAGCATCTGTGACCCTTGCTGCCATTTCTTGCGCTTCGCGCAATGCATCAAACTCCATGGCAGCCGGTTGCCAACTCTCCTGATAGTCCCCTCGCTCCTGCCGGTGCCCAATCGGTGGACAAAACAACGTATTCCCAGAATCTTGGGTTAAAGTGAGCAAGGTGATTTCGTAATCAAAATCAATGAAAGCTTCGACAATAACCTCTGCCAAGTCCCCCCTTGAACCCTCGAGCGCATAAGCCCATGCCGTTGAAATATCATCCGAAGTCCGGATGACAGATTGTCCTTTTCCCGAACTGGACATCAGCGGTTTGACGACACAGGGCATTCCCACCGCTTCCACACCAGCCGCGAGCGAATCGTAGGATGTTGCATACCGGTACGGAGCTGTTTTCAACCCCAACTCTTGTGCTGCGAGATCGCGGATTGCCCGGCGGTTCATTGTGAAGTTCGCTGCACGCGCCGAGGGAACAACCTGGATTCCTTGAGCCTCATAATCGTAAAACCGCTCCGTTCGGATGGACTCCACTTCAGGCACTATAATATCAGGGGAGTGACGCTCCACAACAGCATCAAGCGCCTCTCCGTCGAGCATATTGATGACTTCAAAATCGTCGGCAACTTGCATCGCTGGAGCCCCCGAATAGGAATCCACCGCCACCACTTGCTGACCCAAACGCTGAAGTGCGATAACCACTTCCTTGCCCAATTCGCCCGACCCGAGCAACAGAATTTTCTTTTGCATGCCAGAAAGGTACTATGCATCCTTGTGGATTGGCACTCAATGGTCGCATGAGGCGTTCATTCACTGCCTATCTTTGCGCCTTTTTTCAATCCCAACCACCCCCATGCGCATTGCCCTTTTTGACTTCCGACAAACCGTGGATTACCGCCTTGAAGTATTGAGTGGGTTGACTGTGGCCATGGCCCTGATACCGGAAGCCGTAGCGTTCGCCTTGATTGCTGGGTTGAGTCCTTTGACAGGTCTGTATGCGGCATTTGTGGTTGGACTTGTCGCGAGTGTGCTGGGTGGACGGCCTGGGATGATCAGTGGAGCAACAGGTGCCATTGCCGTGGTCATCGCATCCCTGGCAGCAATAGAGGGCCCTGAATACATTTTTGCGACCGTTATTCTGGCCGGGATTTTCCAACTTGCCGCAGGATTTTTAAAGCTGGGGAAATTGATGCGTTTGGTGCCACAGCCCGTCATCTTTGGATTCGTAAATGGCCTGGCCATCATCATCGGAGGCAGCCAATTGAGCCAATTCAAAACTGAAAGCGGCGATTGGCTTCCCATGGGAGAACTCACCACGTTTGGAGCTCTGACATTGCTTGCGATGGCCATCATTGCTTTCTTGCCCAAGCTGACCAAAAAAATCCCAGCAGGACTGACCGCCATCTTGGTCATTTTTGGTATCACGGCCGCTTTCGGATTGGACACCAAAACAGTCGGGGATTTGGCGTCTATTTCTGGCGGTTTTCCACCGTTCCATATTCCCATTGTTCCTTTCAATTTGGAAACCCTCGGCATCATAGCACCGTACGCGGCAATCGTTGCAGGCGTAGGTTTGATTGAAAGCCTGCTGACCCTGAGTATTTTGGACGAAATCACGGAAACGAGAGGTCATGGGAACCGCGAATGCGTCGCACAGGGTGCAGCCAACATTCTCAGTGGATTGTTCAGTGGCATGGGGGGATGTGCTATGATTGGACAAAGTCTCATCAACGTGAGTTCCGGGGCGCGGGCCCGCCTGAGCGGTATTGTGGCTTCCGTCATGCTTTTGGTCTTTATTCTGTTTGGTGCACCCATCGTCGAAAAGTTGCCGATGGCTGCGTTGACCGGTCTCATGATCATGGTTGCCATTGGCACCTTTGAATGGGCCTCCCTCCGAACCTTTCGACGCATGCCTTGGTCTGATGTGATTATCATGATCCTCGTGACGCTGGTAACGGCCGTCATGCACAACCTGGCCATGGCAGTGCTGATCGGAGTCATTGTCGCTGCGTTGGTTTTTGCCTGGGACAATGCGGTGCGAATCCGGGCGCGCAAGCACATCGATGAAAACGGATGGAAACATTACGAACTCTACGGCCCCTTATTCTTCGGTTCCACAACCGTGTTTGCTGACAAATTCGATATCGCCAACGACCCAGAGCATGTCGTCCTCAATTTCCAAGAAAGCCGCGTGGTGGATATGTCAGCTATTGAAGCATTGAACCGGCTGACCGCACGTTACAAATCAGCCGGAAAAACGGTGCATATCCGAGCTTTGAGCTCGGATTGCCGAGCCATGATGGACAAGGCCGATGCCATCATCGAAGTGAACCACTTCGGTGAAGACCCAACGTATAAACTGGTCCGGGACGTGGATTAAAGGGGAGCTGAGGAATTTCACGGTTGCCGCTCGGATGGAACGCAATCCATGGACTTCGTCATTCTGGTTTCATGAGCAACCTTTCCCTCCAATCGCTTGTTTTTGTTTACATTAGACAACGAGCTCAAAACCGAAATGTCCTGTCGTTTTCTCCTTTTCGCACTTGCCTTAGCGGTGGTCACTTGGTCCGGCTGTAAACCGGAAGAATTCGTGTATCCCGATAACCCGGTTCCGCCGTATGACGAAATCTCAACCATCCTCGTTCAGAATTATGTCAACCGGATGTACATCGATCTCATTGGACGCGAGCCAACGGATGATGAAATGGACCGTGACGTTTTGATCTTGGAGAACGATACGTTAAGCGCAGAAGTCCGATTGGCCGTAATCAATACGCTGGTGACTGGCATGGACTCGCTTGACGGCACAACCTATCGAACGCTGTATCACGAGAAACTTTATACAGACCTCAAGGCACGCTTCCTTGAAGGGGCTTCCGATGCCATCCTGAATGAACGGTACGGAATTGCACGTGGCATGGCCGTCAACGACAGCCTGAATGGCAATTGGGCTGGCTATGCACTGAATCAGGCACAAGCCGAGCGGTATCTGGCCGTGCTCGAATGTCCGGTCGATATGGAATTCCAGGAAATCGATGTACGCGATGCTTGCCAGCGGATGATGTGGAATGGCGTATACGATCAAATCAACATGAACAGCTTCAATTTTGTCAATGCTACGTTTGACGACGTGTATCAGCGGTTCCCAACGCAAGCTGAATTTGATGTTTCCTACGACATCATCGAGTACAACCAACCCAACCTGTTGTTCGGCATGTCGGCAAATGACAAACCGAGTTACATTCACGCCGTCGTGTGGAATCCCGAATGGGATGAAGGCATGGTGCGCTGGCAATTCCGAAGCTTTCTTGCGCGTGACCCTTCCGATGCAGAAGTCCTTGAAGCGACGACTGAATTCCTGCTCAATCTGCAAACGGCCGACATTCAACGTTACATCCTACAATCTGATGAATATGCTGGTTTCTAGCCGCACGCAAACGGGGTATATGACGCTGATTGTGTTGCTCCTCTTGGCTGCCGGCTGCCGACCCGAGCCAGACGTGTCATTTGAATTGCAAGGCCTTGAAGTGACGCCGGGCTTTGCCACCAAAGACCGCCTGAAAACGAATGAGCAGTGGGTTGCCATTGTGCACACGAATTTATTTCAAGCCGGCATGCCTGCGAACGACCTATACAACGCGGCGCGTGTTTTTGAGTCCATCGGAGATCAAAGCATCGCGAGGGAAGTCCTTCTCAGCAACTTCTTCAACCAGCCTGACCTCGAACTGCAGACACGCGAGGAAATGCTGGATGACCTGGACGCGTTCATCGACGAAACGTATTTGCGGTTTTACACGCGCTTTCCAACGCAGGCGGAACGAACGTTTGTCCGTGAATTTGTTCTGAACAATCCCGGCATGACGCCAGAATTGGTTTACATGTCCTTCTCGTTATCTGACGAATACCGTTACTACTGATGAAAAAGACAACGACCCGAAGGGACTTCATCAAGAAGACTGGCCTCGCAGCTGCGGGCATTTCTTTTGCTCCGTACATTTTGCCGAGCGGCCGCTTGTTCGCTCCCACAGGGAATCGCTCGTCTGAGCACGTGGTGATGGTTGCCTTCGCCGGTGGGGTGCGTCAGCAAGAATCGGTCCTGAAGCGCTACCTTGACGACAGCCAAGGCGAACCCTATCCGGGAAATATCATGTACAATATGTTTTCGGGTGCAGCACCTGAAAACAAGATTGTCTATGGCACAGGAACGGGTGGTTTGAATCCCATCCCCGCGATTCTTTCCAATTCATTGGAATCGCAAGGCACTGTGTTCAAAGAGGTCACAGCCTTGAGTGCGGGTCATTTTGGCGGGCTCAACAGCCTGGTTCAAGGATCGACCACAACGACACAAGGACTGAAGCAACGCCCAATCAACCCTACCATTTTTGAGTATTTGCGCCGCCACGGGGGCTATTCAGCCACGGATGCTTGGTTTGTAGGCAACGGAATTGGAAATTCAACTCCACTCCTGAATCACAGCGCCCATCCCGATTACGGGGCGGAATACGCGGGTAATTTTTTCGCGCCTACGGTGACCTTCAGCGACATCGGAGCCCAATTCATGGCCGATGCGAAGATTTACCACCCCGAAAACGAACTCGCTCCAATGTATAAACTGCAAACCTTCTTGGATTTGCAATTTCAGGCATTGACCTCAGCTGGCGGTTCCATCGGAAATTCTGAAGATGAAAAGCAAAACATCAAAGCATTCATGGAAGCGATGTACGCGAAAGTCGCTGCAGGTACATTGGACTTGCCTCCGGTGACAGACAACGGTGATTTGTACACGATGGCCTTCGCGGTAGAGGTTTTAAAATGGTTCAAACCCGCCTTCATGATGGTCAACCTGAGCGCGGTGGATTCCTGTCACTCGAACTTTTCAGGATACCTTGGAGCCTTGCACCGTGCAGACCATGCTGTCGGACACCTGTGGAATAAAATCCAAACCGACATCCCTGAAATGTCTGGTCAAACGACTTTGCTGTGCACCCCAGAATGCGGTCGAAACCTCCAGCCCAATAACATCCTGGATCAAAACGATTGGCTCTCCTATGATCACAGCGACACCAATTCATTGCGCGTTTGGACGCTCCTTGCTGGACCATCCATTCCAGCTGGACTTTCAATCGGCAGCGAGAACAATCCGGTCGGACTGGTATCCGATACCATGATGACGGTGGCGGATTTATTGGGCGTTCAGCCCGAAGTGCAAGCCGCCGGCATGACGGCCAATGGAACGACAAGTTTATTGAACCAATTATGAGTGTTCACCATCCACATCGCCGCTTGACCCGCACCTTCATGGTCTTGGTATCAGGCCTTGCACTGCTTCAATGCAGACCCGATCCGATGCCCAATCCATACGACGATGTTGACGAAGTGGAAACCGTTATCGATGCCACGGCGCCCATTCCAGAGGGAACGTTTGCATGGCTTCACGACCGCATGTTCCAGCCCACCTGTGCCAATTCCGGATGCCATGACGGGACGTTTGAGCCTGATTTTCGCACCATCAATTCTGCCTGGAACACCTTGGTTTGGCATCCTGTCATTTCGAATGATGCCGCGGGAAGTTTTGAATTCCGGGTCGTACCTGAGAGCATATCCAGCAGTTTGCTGATTGAACGATTGACAACGTTCATTCCCAATACCTCGGGCATGATGCCTTTGTCTGTGGACCCGGAATCGGATTGGAACGAAAACAAGGCTGCATACCTCCAAGCATTGGAAACCTGGATCGAAAACGGCGCACTCGATGTCAATGGCAATGAACCAGTTGTGGGTGATCTTTCCCCGCAAATCACAGGCTTCGGTGGCTTCGCTTCGGGCAGCTTGGAAGAACCGTACCTGCGCAATCCAGAGGCCAATTACCGGCTTGAAGTCGAGGCTGCACCCGTGGATCTATGGTTCGCCATCGACGACGACTCAACACCGCTCGATGCGCTCGTGGCTGGATTGCACTTGGCCGCTTCTCCCGACAGTCTGACCTTCGCCCCAGCTGTGGAAATGGACCAGCCTTTCACATTTGATGCGGCCAATTTCTACGGTGGTACCAGTACATACAGCCACCGGGTGACCATCGATTTGACGGGATTCCCTTCCGAGAGCACTTGGTACCTTCAGGCCACGGTGGACGACGGCACCAATGCCATTGCCATTCCCGGGCCGGGCAGCCAACCGTATTTGATTCCACTCTACTCCATTTACATTCCATGATCAACAGGAATTTTCATCGGATTTGGTTCGCAGCGATGGCTGTAGCATTGCTGTTTTCATGCAAACCGGAGGAGCCCGCCCCTGTCGCTCCAGAAATTTCCATCTTGGAAGTCACTCCTACAATGGTCGGAGCCTATGAGCACCCCATCGAAGTGACGTTGTACTACCGCGATGCGCAGGGCGACATTGGAGAAGCTGATCCCGACTCCGCCTCCTTGCGCGTGAGGGATTCGCGCCTGAACGCCGACGATTGGTATCACGTGCCACCCTTGACACCCAATCAAATGGAGCTCAGTATAGAAGGCGACTTTTTGGTGCAAATCCCACCGCTGTTTCTCTTGGGCAATGGCGACCAAGAAACCACCACATTGAGCTTTCAATTGTACGATCGCGCCGGCAATGCATCAAACGAAGTGACCTCAGAAACCATTCTCATTTTAGACACCTTGCGATGAAACGACTGCTGTTGTTCGCGGTGTGTTGCGCGATGGCGATCCCAACGGGTTGGAGCCAAGCCGAATACGTCATGGACAATTTGGTCGTATCCGACTGCACAGGTCAACTGGTCGATTCGGGCGACGGAGAAGAATACAGTTCCAACGAGAACATCGTCTTTGCCGTGGAACTGGAAAGTGGCATTCCCATCTTAGTCAATTTTCTTTCTTCGGTGTGCATCGAAGAGGATTTCGATTTTCTCACCGTATGGGATGGCTTAGCTGGCTCGGGCAACCTGCTGGCGACCATCACCGGCACGGGATTCGTTCCCGCCTCTCTAACAGCCAATTCGGGTACGGTAACCTTCGTTTTTACATCAGATAATAGCCTGAATCTCTGCGGATTTGAACTGGAGTGGATTGGACAAGCTCCCGTCCCCGTGCCTCCATCGATCGTGCCGGAAGCATGGCCGGATTGCGGAGCCACATCCCTCACCTTTTTATTCAACGAACCGGTCGGTTGCGCGGATGTTGCGCTGGACTCGCTGGAGGTACTAGCCGGGCCGGAGGAGGCTTGGAACATTGCCGATGCGGTTCTCAATTGCGACGGGGACAGCGCCGTGGGGCTGACGGTGCCTTTCACAGAGGCGATGACAGGCAATTGCAGTTGGGAACTTATGGTTCCGTTGGGAATGCGCGATGCATGCGATTCACTGCATGTGTTTGAAGTCCCCTTTTCGGCGAGCCTCGCAGCCTGTCCCATTCAAGGAACTTGGACCATCGAAGGCACCGAATGCATTGGCGAATGTGTGAACGTATTTTGGCAGCCAGCGGGGTGTTTGGAGCATCTGATTCAGTGGAGTGTTGGATCAACCGGTACGCCCATCCCTTCAAACGAATTACCTGACGGCGTTGCTGCGGGCATCTCAGTTTGTTTTCAGGATGCTGATTCCGTCACGTTGGAATTGATGGTCGAACAGCCTCTAAATGGATTGAACGAAACGCTGATGATTGCAGTTGCAGCACAATCCATTGTCTTCGGCAGCCTGTTGGAGGAACCGATCTGCAGCGCGAGTGGAGATGTGGAATTGATCGTCAATCCGAGCGGAGGAACATGGGATGGGCCCACCTATTTAGAAGACGAAACTTGGTGGTTAGACGCCGGTACAGCCGGTATATCAGCCGCATCAAATGGCACCAATCCACCCGTTCAACCCTTGACCTATACAACTGCAGAAGGCTGCACGCTCGATACCGTGATCTCCATGCAATACGTCGAAGCAGGGTTGGACTTGAGTACCTGCTTGGGGGGTGATCCCGTTGTGCTCATGGGCGCCTCCAACCTTCCTGCAACTTGGCTTGGATACAGCACTCCAGCCGGCCTATTCACTCCAGATTCCATGGGTGTTTTTGAATTGATTTACGTCTCAGGCGGGTGCGCTGACACGATCGAAGTGGAAGTGGTCCCCGACCAGCCACCCGTTGATCTTGGAAACATCTGTCAAACAGCGGGTTGGCAGCAATTCCCTGCGATGAATACCATTGGATACTGGACGGGACCCGGAGCGAATGAAGAGGGGTTTGAACCGGAATCCATTGCACCGGGTCCCACCACGTGGCTTTACCAATTGGTGGGATGCAATCAACTCGCGGAGGCCAACATCCTGGCCATTGATATCGGTGTGGAATCCTTCACGAGTTGCCCCGAACAAGCCCCATTTTTTCCTGCTCCAGATGCAGCCCCTGTGGGCGGCAGTTGGACGGGGCCTGGAATCGCCACCAATGGATGGTTCAATCCCGGAAATGCCCCCGAAGGATGGGGACAGACACTGGTTTACACCGCTTCGAATGGCTGCCCCGACACGTTAATCGCCCACAACATCACCACAGACGTTGCCTCTGTATTTGAAACTTGCGACGGTGCTCCTTCGGTAGATCTGCATGACGCAACCATCTCCGCAGTCCCTTGGTGTGGGACATGGAACGGGGATTGGCCCGGTGCTGGAATTACCCCTGTCGTGGCCGGTGCCGGATCAAGCGTAGGCCTGAGCGTGAGTTCCTGGTGCGATTGGAGCCTGCACCCCGATGAAGTACCACCGGGTCTTTATACATTGACCTTCACTGCCAATACGTGCTCGGACGCGCTGCAACTCGAGGTTTTCCCCTCAGAACTCAACTTGGAACCGGTAGTCGTATGCAGCGATGCTGAACCTTTGGACTTGGCGGATGAAGATTGGCCCATGGGTGGATGGTGGAACGGAAGCGGCGTGAATGGAACGACCGGTGTGCTCACGCCCAGTGCCGCAACGTCAGGCTGGCAAGACGTGAGTTGGACTGCACCTGGGGGATGCGTTGACGATGTTCAAGTCAACGTTGAAGCATGGCAACAAGCGGCATTCAATGGTTTGGAATCCATTTGGTGCTACCAGGACCAGGCATGGGATCCAAATCTTTTTCCCGCCACGGGAACCTCATGGACCTTGGATGACGAGCCGATGACTGACCTGTGGATATCCAGCCTTGACACAGGATTGCATACGTTGACAATCCAGTGGAACGGAGCGGCGTGTTTGTCCGAAGACACGGTCACCTTTGCGATGCTTCCACCGTTGAGTGTTTCGCTGAGTGTCAACGACTCAACCCTGTGCCCGGGCACAGCGACCACGGCTCAAGCAGAGGCATGGGGCGGACGGTTACCCGATGTTTTACCAACCTGGTCTTGGTCAAATGATGGATTTGAAATTGCAACGACAACGTACGTAAGCGACTCCAGTGGATATTTGGTGGTCACGGCCATGGACGGATGTTCAGATCCAGTGCAAGATTCCGTCTGGATTGAAGCCATTCCCGCTGCTGTCTATGCCCTGGAATTGGGCGATACGCTGTGCTTTGGAGCTCCTTCAAGCGTGTTATTTACCTCCAGCACGCCCGGTTATGGTTTGTGGTGGGACGGGCAATTTGTGGATGCCGATTGGGTCAATGCGGATACCAGCCAATGGGTGTTGAATGGAGCAGCTGGCGACCAAATTCCCTGGCAGTTAAATCAGTTAGAACACGGTTGCACGACTGGGTCAGAAGCTGTACCACCGGCCTACAGTCCGGTCAGTGCAGGGTTTTCAGTCAATCCGGGCACGGAATGCATTGCATGGGATTTCTTGCCATTGCAACTGATTGATTACAGCCAATTTGCGACGTCGGGTTGGTGGAGAATCGCGGAATCGACGATCAATGGCGCAGGAACAGAAGTCTGGGGAGCTCCGTATACCGGAAATTCGACCCCCACCTGGATGCCAGAGCAGCCTGGAGAGTACACTGCATTCCTTCAGATTGAAAACGAGGGAGGGTGCATTTCAACCGACACGGCACACATTTGCATTCACGCTCCTGTCAATTGGTTCTTGGCCGATCAATTCTCACCCAATGGAGATCTTTTGAACGACATGCTGGTCGTACGCTCCGAGCCCTTGGACGATTTTGAAATGACGGTTTACAACCGCTGGGGAGAATTGGTTTGGCAATCCAATGATCCAGCGAATGGATGGGATGGCCAATGGCGAAACCGGCCTGCACCTTCCGCAGTCTATGCTGTGAAATTAATTCTTGACTTTCAAGATGGAACGCGAATCAAAGCAATGCAACATGTCACGCTTGTTCGTTGATCTTCGGCATGGAGCATTGGCCCTGCTCCTCTCGTTTTGCTCATTGAGCATGCAAGGACAAGATGCGCTTTCGTGCCTGATTCCAGCGCGTTGGTCTGCTGGACAAGCGGTCTCTGCTCGCGCATTGAGTGGATTTCAGCAATCCCTCCTTCCCAAACTCACGGTAGATTTATCGCACCGAAACATCGATTTGGGATTGGTCAACAGTCCCTTCCAGACCTCGCGGTTGCATCTAACATATGCCATCCCTGAGCGATCTGGAGGAGGGGAAGCCGGATGGACAGGACAATTGGAGGACGACCGAGAAGGCGAGTCATTGCAACGGCTTCGCATCGTGGCTGGGGCTTACAAGAAGGTTCGATTGGCGAAGAATCGTTTCTTTTCAGCCGCCCTTCACTTGGGATATGGCCGGAGAACCTGGCGAAACAACGGGATATGGGACAGTCAATACCTGTTAAATCCCGTTGCACCTGAGTTGGCGGAGTCAGGCGAATCCTCTGCCATGGGCGCAGTGAATTACCTGGAAACTGGAATCGAACTGGGCTACCAAACCCTTCAATTCTCTGCCGTCTATCGTGCGCTGCATGCCCCTGTTAACCAAGGTTTTTTTCGATACTCCACGGATCCTTTTGCTCTGCGGCATACCGTCTTGCTCAGCCGACAGCAAGAAATTCGAGGGATGAGTTTTCCCTTGCGCAACTTGAGTTGGCTGGAGATGGAGCGGCAAGCTGGCGCTCAGCTCTTGTCCATCGGAACGATGTTGACGATGTCCATCGGTGAAGATTCAAAATTCACCGAACTCAAATCAGCAACGCACATCGGACTGGGTGCGATTTACAGAAGTACTGGACAACTTGCACCGGTGGTTTCCTGTCAATTCGAACGCAATTGGACCTGCTGGATCGCCCCCGAAATGGCCGTCGGGCTGACTTCCATTCGGTCAGGGTGGAATGCCGGGATGCGGGTGCACCTGAACTGACGTACGTGAATTTGTTCGATTTTACTATCGTTCAATTGGACGGATGAATGAACGTGCTATTTTGTTTGCCGCTATGTCTTCCCGATCCATACGCTGCTTGCGGAATTGACCTGAATGGTACAGTGCCGCTTGATTGGCGTAGTAAGGACTAAACACATTACCCGATTGGCCCGTTGGCAAAATACTCTCTGACGCTGCTACGTCCTCAAAGTCGATGCCAATGCGCATGGAAGCACCGGAAAAAACCTCGTAATCTACTGCCTCTTTGAGCTTGAACTCATACTTGTTGAGTGCATCCTTCGCGGCAGGCAAAGGAAACGGTCCCACATTCAGCCAATCACCTAACAGCGGAACATCCGTCATCGCATGGCGGTGGGTCACCTTGTGCAGTCGCCCATAACGCCATTCAGCAGGATCCGTGCCAAGCGTCAATGAAAGATCTTCTCGTGCTTCCTCCCATGCGACCGCTACAACATCGGCGGCCGTTTCAACTTCTTCTGTATTTACATCGTCCCACCAAGGTGAATTCACGTTGGCAAGCAGCCGGGGAAATGTGTTTTCGCTCACAATGGTCTTGTGCCACGATTCAAACTTGTCAGCAGCCGACCCATCTGAGGCAGCTCGCTCAAATTCGTCGAACATAGCCCCCTTAATTGTTCGGTACATCCACCGATAATATAAGGTCGGCTCCATGTCATCCACTCCATGTGAACCGTCCCAGTTTTCCAATTCCACGGCTTCTATCCCGCTGCTTCGCGCCAAGGCCACCAGTGCCGCAGCATTCTCCTGATATACCAACGAACGATCGTTCAACTGCAACTGCTGCGATTTTGAAACGGTCCAATCGTTCTTAGGTTCGGAAAGGGCATTGAAAATTCCGGCTGCACGGGTATTTCCTGAGTAATAATGACCGGGGTAGCGGATGCTATCGAAAGTCGGCTCAGGGGCGTTGTTTGCTGAATAGACAAAGCCGCGTGCCGGATTGACGAGCTGTGGATTGACATCAAACGCGTGCCATCCGATTGGATCGTTGCTTGGATCTGTGCCATCAATCACGGTTTTAGTGTCCACTTGTTCTGGTCGAATGGGAAGCTTTGCACAGGCCCACCATCCAATGTCGCCCCGAGCATCACCGTACATTAAGTTGACGCCCGGCGCATGCAGCATGGCCGCATGACGCTGAAACTCTTCGATGCCAGAACTCCGGGACAACCCATAAAACGCCTCCTGGATTCGGTTTTCGGGATACTGTGTATACGTCCACCACATCGAGACTCCCTCTTCGAGCAATGGCCCGTGGTGGGTTTTACGCAATTCAAATGTTACCGGCTCACCGTCCAAGACGTCAATGGTTTCCTCGACTACTTCCAGTGCTCGCCATTCTCCGCCGTGAAGGTAACGGTCTCCATCGACGGTCTCTCGGTAGAAATCAATGTCATCGTTGACAAACATCGTAATGCCCCAAGCATGATCTCGCGTATGACCTATGGCAGGAAAAGGCAAGCCGGCCAGATGATTTCCGTAGTACTCAACTTCGGGTGTCACGATGTGCGCTTCGTACCATACAGACGGCGAAGCGTAGGCCATATGGGCATCGTTGCAAAACACCACATGACCCGAAGCAGTTTTATCGGGCGCTATCACCCAAGCATTGGATCCCAACCACTGGGGAACCGGCCGCAATGCATCCAGCTCGTGCGCGCGAGAAGCCAGCCCTGAAATGTCTGAAATCACCGAGTCTTTGTCCGCAGGAATCCGGGTAAATCCAGCTTGATCGACCGCCAAATCTGCCCAATATCCAGTTTCGAGTTCATGCTTCATCCAATCCAAGATGGGTTCCGTCTTCAAGTGGATAGCAAACGAGTATGCCATGAATCCCGTAGAACAAAAAACATCCCTCACTGTGAACATTCGCGGGTCCTCCCCTACCAAAAGGTACTCCAATGAACGGCGATCTTCAGCAATGAAGGAATTGATTCCTTCCAAATAACGATTCATGGCTAATTGAATGTGATCGGGCGCAGACAACTCAAATTCAATCGCCGTGCGAATGGCCGCCTCCCGCATTCCGAGCGTGCGCAGATAGGTGTCATTTTCAACCATGTCAGCACCCAATAAGGCCGACAATTCGCCGGCTCCGGCTCGGCGGAGCAAGTCCATTTGCCACAAGCGTTCTGAAGCATGTACATAGCCCAATGCGAACATCGCATCCGCTTCCGATGCAGCATAAATGTGCGGTACAGCCATGTCATCGAATACAATTTCGACTTCACCCTCTACCGAATCCGTATTATGCTCAAAGGCATATTCGGGTGCGCATTCGCGGGCGATGAACACTCCAAAACAAATAGCGATCAAAGCCAGCAAAGTACCTGCTGCAATCAGTGTGTTTTTCATGGATGCATTGCCTTTGCTGCAAGGTAAGCTAACACTTCGTCTCGCAAAAGCACCGTTGTTCTTGAAAGAACAAAAAACTGAGTTCCATCAAAATTTTTAACTTGCCGAACGAGATAACAAAACCAATACAAAAATGCAGAATATAAATATGTGGATCGGCGTCGGTTTAATAGCCTTAATTTCAATTGGTTGGGGCGTGTACATATGGCAGAGCAGTTATCGGTACAAGCTCACTTGGAAGAAGATGAGCCCAGAAATGAAGGAGGCTTCCGCTCGATTGATGATCGAGTTGATCAAAGCGGATGGCGTCGCATCCATGGCTGAAAGGAGCGTGATTGACTTCATTCCATCAGCGGTTATGCAAAAAGCATCGAAAAAATCCTTTGCAGAAGCCTTGGAGACTGTGGCAAACAGCGGTTCAACAATGGAGAAAAAATCAATTGTCACAATTGGCAATTGGATTGTGAAAGCAGATGATCACGAAGCTGCAAAAGAAAAGGAAGCATTGAAATCCATCGAAACCAAATTAGATATTTGATTGATACCCAATACGAATCACTCTCTTACAATGAGAAAGGTATTAATCACCTTAAGTGCAGTTGTACTTTGTGCATTTGGCTACCTCAGCTCACAAGGTCTTTGGCAATCAGTTGAGGTACAGCAAGGCAAACAAGGCGGATTCATCCTCCTTGGCATGGACCACACTGGACCGTATACTTCCATCGGTGATGCATTCCAAGAACTGAGAGAATTGTACCCCACGGGAGAATTCACAGGGGTATACTTCGACAACCCAGATAGCATACCTGCAAACGAACTGCGCTCCTTTGCCGGCTTAAAAGTTTCGGCGGCAGAGGGTTTAGAGGAAATGGGCAGAAACCACCATTTACGCATGCACAACATCGAAGAGCGACCATCGCATTTCGTAGACTGGAAATGCAATCAAAATACCGTAGGCATCCTTCTCGGCACCATGAAGGCTTATCCAGCACTCGGGCTGGCCAGCGAGGCCACAGGATGGACGGGCAACGCTGTCATTGCCTTCGAAGAATACACCGATACAGGCGTTCGGTATGTCATGCAGCATTGAAACCTAAGCGGTCCCTTCGCCCCAACCGAGTCCGATCAATTCTCTTACTGAATCAACACGTGAGCCACACCACGCTGATCTGCATTCAGCACAACCAATTGGTAAAAACCAGGTGCCAACCCACTGACGTCGAGTGGCATAACCTCTTGGATGTTGTGTGCCTCAGCTGCGATTTGCCGACCGGCTGCATCATACAAAACTACAGAGGTCAAACCACCCCATCCCGCTGCGGCGATCCACAGTGTTTCAGAAGTCGGATTCGGGTATAGCTTGAATTGCAGTGCTGGAATCTCCCCCAAGTTGGTCGTCGCACCGATTTCCACTTGGAGCTCTTGGGTGCATCCATTTTCATCCGTCACTGTAATCGTATAAAGGCCAGCGAACAAGTCCGTCAGGTCCTCTTGATCCGATGTGAAGTTGTCTGGGCCCGTCCAAGCAATCGCGTACGGTCCCTCACCACCTGTTATCGTCACGTCAATTGATCCGGTCGCAGCACCATCGATTTCATCAGTGGTCGCGTCTTCTTCAATCTCGATGTCGCAGTAATAGCAGCTGCCATCGTCTTCGGTCGCATCGGCGTTGTAGTTCTCTGCTTCGGGATCTGTGCAGCCCGCGACTTCTAGTTCATCGCATATGCCGTCACCATCCGCATCGTTCAGGCAGTTGCCGTCGCAATCGTAGAATTCTTCGGCGTACGTACACGATTCGTCATCGTCGGTTGCGGTCGCATCGTAGTTGCAGGCCATCTCGTCTGTGCAGCCCGCGACTTCCAATTCATCGCATATGCCGTCACCATCCGCATCGTTGAGGCAGGTTCCACTGCAATCGTAGAATTCTTCAGCGTAGATGCAAGAACCATCATCATCCGTCGCACCGGTGTCGTAGTTGCAAGCCATCGCATCTGTGCAACCGCCCAGCTCCAGTTCGTCGCAAATGCCATCGCCATCGCCGTCGTTGAGGCAGTTACCGTTGCAGTCGTAAAATTCTTCAGCAAACGTGCAGGAGCCGTCATTGTCCGTGGCTGTTCCGTCATAATTGCAAGCTGCAGCTTCTGTGCAACCGCCCATCTCAAGCTCGTCGCAGATTCCATCTCCATCTGCATCATTGAGGCAATTGCCATCGCAATCGTAATTTTCTTCAGCGAAAGAGCAGGAGCCATCATTGTCAGTCGCCGCCGCGTTGTAATTACACGCCGTCTCATCCGTGCAGCCCGTCAATTCTAATTCGTCACACACCCCATCGTTATCAATGTCATTGACACAGTTCCCGTCGCAATCGTAATTTTCTTCAAGGTATGTGCAGGAGCCGTCATCATCTGTCGTCGAAGCATCATAATTGCAGGCCGTTGAATCCGTGCAGCCCGCTGTCTCAAATTCGTCACATACCCCGTCGGCGTCGGTGTCATTGATGCAGTTGCCATCGCAGTCGTAGCCGTCCTGAGCGTATTCGCATTGGTCGTTGTCCGCGACATTGGCATTGGGGTCATAATTGCAGGCCGAAATGACGTTACATCCGATGAATTCACAGGACCCGTCCTCCTGTGTTGCCGCTGGGTCGTAGTTATCAGCTGAAGCATCGGTACAACCTTGGCAAGAGATGTAATCACAAGTTCCAGCGATGGTAGCCGTTGGGTCGTAGTCGCAGGCCGCTTCATTCATGCATCCTTCGCATGAAGTGAAGTCACAGCTCGCATCGTACGTTGTTGCGGCTGGATCGTAGTTGCAAGCTGAAGCCAAAGTGCAGCCCAAAATTTCACAGGTTCCGTCATCGTATAACGCTGCAGGATCGTAATTGTCTGCGGAAGCGTCGGTGCAACCGTAGCAACTGGTGTAATCGCATGTTCCATCCTCCGTGGTAGCTTCTGGGTTGTAATTGCAAGCGTTTGAATTGGTACAACCCGACACAGCGCAGCTCACGTAATCGCACGAACCGTCGTTGTAAACAGCCGATGGGTCATAGTTGCACGCCGTCTCGTCCGTGCATCCAATGCAGCTCTGGTATTCACAGCTTCCGTCATCTTCTGTCGCACCGGCATCGTAATTGCATGCATAGACATCGGTGCAGCCCGGGTACAAAAGACCCTCTGGGTTGGGTGAGCCCGCCATTCCTTCACAGGGTGGACTAACGCACATGCTGAAAATCAAGAAGTCTGCTTCCGGATCGTAGTTGCAGGCAAAAACGGGTGATGGAATGATGCATCCACCAACCTGGCAGCTTCCATCATCCTCTGTCGCAAACGGATTGTAACCAGGGCCCGGGGTTGTACATCCTAAAATCTCCATTTCGTCGCAAACGCCATCTCCGTCCTCATCGTTGAAGCAGTTGCCATCACAGTCTTCAAAAATCGAATTCGGAAAATCACACAGTCCAGGGGCATTGATGGTTACCGCAGGATCATAATTGCAGGCTGCCGGATTTCCGCACCCGACAATGATGATGATGCACGTTCCGTTGTCTGACGTGGCGTCAGGATTGTAATTCACTGCCTCAGGATCTGTGCAGCCGGGTACTTCATCCGGATCACATACCCCATCTCCATCCTCATCAAATCCTTCCAAGCAATTGCCATCGCAATCCAACCAGTACAAATCAGGGTAATCACACGCAGCAGGCACTTGCGCTTCTTCGTCATAATTGCAAGCTGAGGCATCCATGCAACCTGCACAAGAACTAAAGTCACACGCATCCGAATCTGAGCACGTCACCGCCGCGTCGTAGTTGCATGCTCCCTCAATTCCACAGCCCGCAACACCGTTTCCTCCGCAGTCACCGCAAGCGTCCAATATCTCGCATGAGCCATCGTCTTCCGTAGCCGTTGCGTCAAAATTACAAGCCGCTGAATCTGTGCAGCCCGACGCCTCAAACGCATCGCATATGCCATCACCGTCTGCATCGGCCAGGCAATTCCCATCGCAATCATAGCCCGATTCTGGGTAAGAACAAGACCCGTCATTCGACGTTGCGGCTGGATCAAAGTTGCACGCCGCATCATTGGTACAGCCCTCTATTTCAAGCTCATCGCACACCCCATCACCGTCTGAATCGTTGAGGCATGAGCCGTTGCAATCGTAAAAATCTTCAGCGAACGAACAAGAACCATCATCCTCCGTAGCTGCAGGATCGTAATTGCATGCTGCTTCGTCGGTGCATCCGTCGTTTACCGTGACATCGCCACCAAACGTTCCCGTCCCGTCAAATTCGAAGGTCATTCTCAAATCATTGAAACCACTTCCATTTTCAAAAATCTGAATCGGTAAGGTGCCGGAGAGTCCGCCCGAAGTTGTGAGCTGCATGATCAATACGCGACCGTTCTCATCGGGTAATCCGTTGGGGGTGCCGTTCAGGACAAACCAGGCGCCTCCCGTGCTCGTGTTGACCGCAATGTTTTGTCCATCGATGGCTGACCCTGAAGCGAACGCTGCAACGAAGGGCTGCTCCGTGTCTTCCACCGTGCTGATGGCGACT
>Ga0209631_10000954_pt1 | contig 38460 bp, 29 predicted proteins | sample COG_08_FD_184752 | JGI IMG/M metagenome (GOLD analysis project Ga0209631, IMG submission 184752) | Pelagic Microbial community sample from North Sea - COGITO 998_met_08 (SPAdes) (version 2) | ecosystem: Environmental > Aquatic > Marine > Neritic zone/Coastal water | place: Helgoland, sampling... | reverse complement strand
CAAAAACCGCACACTGCGAGGCCAAAAAGGGATGGTGGACGCTGGGGGATTTGAACCCCCGGCCTTCTGGTTGCAAACCAGACGCTCTTCCAACTGAGCTAAGCGCCCTTGTAATCCAAGCGGTGAGCCACTCCCTTTTGAGCCTTCACCTGTGCAGGTGAGGTTAACAAAGCGATGCCCGAGCAATCGCAAGCGAAGTTCCATTCAATTCTGTGTGAGGACATTTGGTGCAGGACCGCTTGTTTGTGTTTCTTGACTCCTCGACTGAAGGTTGTAAAGTGTCAAGCACAATGTTCCGCAAACAAGAAGCGGCATCATCAATGGAATGAGGATGGCTATTGTTTGGCTAATTGCGATAATAGTTGCACCCAGTAGGGCGAACAAGTAGGCTATGATATTCGTTGCCGAAAGCAACTTCTTGATTCCAGGTATAGTTCCGTTCATGGTCATAATTTCGTAAGGGAGGTATAAGAAGCAATGTTTTCAATGAACTGTCCTCCGACGTTGCTCCTCGAAGGAAAACTGAGACTTCAGCGCAAAACGCAGTCAAACACAATCAATGGTTGCATCTCTGTCTGGACCCACACCAACGCTCGTGCAGGGGACTCCAACGAGAGTTTCCAGTTTTGCGATATACTGTTGTGCAGCCAGAGGAAGCATTGAGATCCCCTTGCCGCTCTGATTCGCCGAGGCAGCCATGGCCAGCCATTCAGGTAACGAAAGGGAAGGGAAACCTGGCATCGTGATGTAAATTGGCTTGCATCGTGCAATAGCAGAAGCAGTTGATGGTAGTTCAGTGATTTCCTTACCGTCCAGTTCGTACGCAACGCAGATTTTCAGTTCTTCGAGACCGCCCAAGACATCGAGTTTCGTCAGGGCAAGACCGGTGAAACCGTTGATTCGTTGGGCGTGGCGCATCACCACTGCATCGAACCAACCGCAGCGTCGAGGCCGCCCGGTTGTCGTGCCAAATTCGTGACCGACCGTCCCCATGTGCTCACCGACTTCATCGTCGAGTTCCGTGGGCATTGCACCGTGGCCAACACGGGTAATGTATGCCTTGGTGATTCCGATAACTTCCTTGACGTGACCGGGATGAATGCCTGCACCGTGGGTTGCATTACCCCGAGAGGTAACTGAAGACGTGACGAAGGGGAAGGTGCCTTGATCGATGTCAAGAAGGCACCCTTGAGCACCTTCGAGAATGACGTGCTCGCCGAGTTTGAGGGCGTTGTCAAGCATCAGCCCTGTGTTAGCAATACAGTGGTGATAGGTCTCGTGAATCCATTGAATATTGCCTGCTAACTCGTCCTCTGTGACGCGGTCTTGTGCTCCAGCAGCCTCGAGAGACGCGTTCATTCGGGCTACAGTAGCCGACGTCCAGGCGACGTCCCCAAGAACCTCGGCTACATCTCCAAAGCGTAGACCTACACGGTTGATTTTATCAGCATACGTAGGGCCAATACCTCGCCCGGTGGTTCCAATTTTCTTATCAAGACTGTCCATAAATCGGTGATAGGGTAAGATGATGTGGGCTCGCTCACTGATGAATAAGCGGTCGCCTTTCGGGTCTTCTCCGGCCGATTCAAGCCAACCCTTCAGTTCCGTGTCCAAAACCCACGGGTCAACAACCATGCCGTCGCCGAGGATGAGGTGGCATTCTTTTCGCGTGATTCCTGAGGGTAGAAGATGAAACTTCAGAACCTGGTCACCAAGAACAACCGTATGCCCTGCATTGTTGCCACCTTGGAATCTTGCAACCCATGTAGCTTGCTCTGCAAGACGGTCGACGAGTTTCCCTTTTCCTTCATCGCCCCATTGTGCACCGAGAATGACAGTAGCCGGCATCTTCCTTCCTCAACCACTTGGCATGGCAGACCGTCTTTGAACTCTGTGTTGTGCGTCCATGAAGTTAAGCGGTGAATGAGGCAAAAGATGTTCCGCTTTTTGGAACGACCGTTTATAACATCTCATTGAGAGTGGAATATAGGTGAGCAGGAAAGAACGGTCATAAAAACGGTCTATTGCGCCATACTAAGTGTGTGCAATAAAACCACGATTTTAAATACCACCTGCTTTCACTAGTAAACTAGGAGTTGAGAAGTTGAAACAAAAGAACCAGTCCCAAAGTTCCGAAGATAACCAGCCAGTGACCCCACGACGAGGTTTCGGAGGCGAGCGCCCTTCACGTCGTGTACTTGACGGCCACACCCGCCCCTGCGAAGATTGTGCCGCAGTCAACTGGGATTTCAACGTCACGCGCGGCGAAATCACGTGCGGCGATTGTGGACTCGTCGTTGAGGAAAACGTACCCGACCCGGGCGCTGAATGGACCAACCGTGACAACGGAGTCGACCGTTCCCGCGTGGGACGACCTGCCACATACACACTTGCCGACAAAGGATTGAACACCACCATTGACGTCCGTGACTTGAACACAGGCACTGCCTCACGCCACGGCATGAGTTCCCAAGCACGTCGAGACTGGCGCCGCCGAAGAGTCATCGACGAACGTTCGAAAACTCGAAAGAGTCGTGAGCGAAACCTCGTCAAAGCGAACCAATTCATTCGTGACCGCTCTGGACTCCCCTCGCCGCTGCAAGAGGAAGCTGCCCGCTTGTACCGAAGGCTTTCGGGAGAGGGTTTTGTCACAGGCCGTTCCATTGCCGGCGTCACCGCTGCGTGCACCTACCTCGTCGCTCGACAGGAAGAATTGCCTCGTCAAATCCCAGATATCGCTACGGCCTTTGAGATCACAGAAAAAGATCTCTCCCGTCTCATTCGCCAGGTGTCACGACGCTTGAACTTGCACAAGATTACCGGACCCAACGAGTATTTTGACAAGTTCATTTCAGACCTCGCCCTCGAACCGAGCATTCGCAATCCGCTCGACGCCCTGTGGCAAACGATCGAGCCCCACGAAGATGTGTGGCAGGGAAAGAAACCAATGGGCGTGGCTGCTGCGCTCATCTACAAGGCATGTCAAGAAGCCGAAACTCCTCGCACTCAATCAGAAGTCTGCGCTGTGGCCAATGTCTCTGAAGTGACCTTGAGAGGTCTTCTGCGAATCATTGACGGACTGATTTCTAAAATTCAGGCAATGAAAGCATTGGAGTGAACAACGGCAACCTTGATGAATTACCTCTTAGAGCGGTTCAATATGGGATTCAAGGCCAAAGCCCGGAAGCATCGTGGTGACAACGGCGATGACGAGAAGAACACCAAGACTTCGTCCAAAAAAGAAGGTGAACTACCCTGTGGCATCCGTGACTGTGAAAAATTCGCCGACAAATCGATGGGTGGCCGGTCGCTCTCAATTGAAAACGCCATTGACGGATGGGGACAAAGTGGATACGAGGCACGCAAAGGTCGTGTTCGAGTGTGCAAGTCCTGCTACCGCAAGTGGAAGAAAGAAAACAAGTCAGAAGACATGTACTGATTTCACTTTCACATTTTAGTTGGGGTCTGGGAAAAGACCCTCTACCGGCGGCGCTCCATGAGCGTCTATGAATCAACGAACAATTGTCCGCAGTCTAACGACAGACGAGGGTACACTTGTAGCAATGAACGACGGACTCATCGTGTGGAAGCCAATTGATGGTCGCCCCTTTCGCATGCACCTTGAGGCTTTACCAACAGTTCTTCTCGTTGTTCGTGGCCCAATGGGCAACCTCGATCTTGCTGCAATAGGAACATCTTCAGGACAAGTCAAGTTGTTGACCTTACCACGGCTCGAACACGTCACAACCTTTTCTCTCCAAGAAGGCAGTATACGTGCCCTGGTCTTGGCGAATGAAGGAACATTGCAATTCCTCGCAGGAACCCAACGAGGTGGCGTATGGCGATTGGATGATTCACAACAACTTCGCGAAGAGCATTTATTTGGTATTGATGGCCCAGTGTCAAGCCTTCACCTCGTTGGAGGAAACGTCCACATCCAAAGCGGATGGTACCGTCACGAACGAAGTCTTGACGGGGCATCAGTTCGGGTTGAAAACACCGCTGAAACCTACAGGGTTCGACGACAAAAACGGCTTGACCGCAGTTATATCCTACAAAGCCCTGCTTAGACACTTTCTTGTTCTTTGAGTGGCCATGGAGCAAGAGGTGTCAACCAGAGTGCCGTTGCTGCAGGGCGATGCCAGGATGTAGGAGGTTGCCCGTCATTATTGACGGCTTCAAGAAAGAAATCGAGATGACGTGAGAGTACTTCTTGGATGTGCTCTTGGCCCCGAATCGCAGGGCCTTGGAGAGGAACGATGGATTTGAGGTTCATTCGTTTCATCGTTTGAAAACTTGCTACGATGTCCAAGAGAGAACCTCCGGGTAGGTCCCAGCGTGTTGGCCTGTCGGCTCGGGGAAGGAGTGTTCCGACGATCAGAGTTGAGAGATGAGGGATGTGATATCCTAATCCATCGGGTGAATGACCTGGGAGAGCAATCGCCTGCAACTCACCATCGCCCAGTGGAATGATTTCGTTTTCTTCAACCTCAACAGTCGGGGTCTGGGGCATATCCGAATCAAAACGGCTGGCCCAGGTTGTGAAGAAATCGCCGGTTTCCATGGCGGATTGACCGTCACAATGGATGTGAATGGGAACGTCGCCAAAGGCTTGAGCGATGTGAAGCGCACCGCCTGAAACGGGAAAGCGCCGAGAAGTGAGCAAGATTCTGTCAATACTCGCATCGTTGATTTGCCCACGTATTCGTTCAACTTGGAGTGATTGATACCAAGAAGTCCCTGCATCAACGAGAATATGACCCAGTTGTCCTGAAACTAGAACTGCATTTCCGTCGTGGTGAATCGCGGGGAGTCGAATCACCTTCATGGCCAACGCAGGGCACGGCCGAACTTGAACATACCCAATCGTGGAGGTTGCGATTAAATAGGGGGATTTGGTCGCAGGTCCATGGCACGATTCCCCGAAGCAGAAGCCCGCTTGCTCCACCGCAAGATTTGCATGCGCTGTAATGCACGCAATGCTGTCCGTGCCGCACGTTGCCGAAAGTGCAACTACAAGGGACTTCGTCCCAAGAACGTTGAGCGAAAGGGCGCCTGATTTCATCAGTTTAGCCAGTTCAATAACAGGGCAGTTGGTTCACCTAGAGCGACCAGCGGCAGGATTGCTGGAAATAAGAAGACAAGCAACGGCATTTTGAAACTCACCCAAACTTGGGTTACGCCCTGGTCGGAGAGGCGTTGGATTTGTTGTTTAAGCACGCCGTCGCTCGGAGTTTGCCTTGGAGCTCGAGCATGATGAACCACACGCACCTCTCCGTTGGGCATCTCCATCGTATCGCTCAATAACCAAACATGTCGCTTCATGACTTCATCAATCGAAATGACAGAGGCATGCCACGCAAGACGTAGGTCGCTCAACGAGCGAAGATGACCGTTTTTAATGTTCAAGACGAGCATGATCAGTGGGATGAGGAGGAATGCTAAGCCGCCCCAAATCAACAAGGCCACGCTAACTGGAAGGAGAACCACGGCGTCGGCCGTGGACGAGAAGACCAAGGGCACAGTAGCCCATGATGGTAACAACAACGTCACCCACATGAGCGCCTTTGCATCTGCACCACCGTGAAGCAAGCGGAAGCGCCAAGCCACATCAATGATGAAGATCACAAGGAAGACCGAAGCAGTCTTCCACCAAAGCATCCCCAATGCGTCCCCGTCGCCCAAGAGAACCTCAACTGGTGTTGTTGCTTGATAGCGGAGGGCACCAGCAACGAAGCCAACCATTGAGAGGACATACCACAACAAAAAGAGCTGGTCAATTCGCGACCCCTTTCTAGCATCGCCCCATGTTGGTCTGCCGAAAACGGATATGCTTGCATACGCTACGACACCTGAAGCGGTGAGGTAAATCGTCCAGTCGGCGCCTTGGTTCATGAGATCAAGTGCCCAAATGAAGACCGCAGGTTTTGACCATTCAATCCAATGCTCGTTCGCTACTCGCCTCTTTTTGTGGTCCATCCAAGCAGCAATGCCCATTCCAAGAAGCAGAACCACGATACGAGTCCAGCCCAAGATTGCCTCGCTGGTGACTTCCATGAGCAGAGCAGTGAGGCCATCATCTTAAAGACGGTCACCGTTTGGTTGCCAATGCGTGCAATTTGGTGAGACCTATGAATATCGAAGAACGACTCGAACAAGTGGCCTCAGTCATCAACCAAATTGATGATCCAAAAGTACCCCGGAACATTCGCCGTCAAGCCAAAGAGGCTTGCGAACAGTGGTTGCTCAACAAGGGCAAGAAGCTTGATGTTCGTATCGCTATGTCGCAATCAAAATTAGAAGAACTCTACGAGGACCCTAACATTCCTCCAGAGTTCGGTACGTTGATTCTAACCATCAACACCGAACTTGAACGAATCCTCAGAGAAGTTCTGTGATTCACTCTTCTTCGTCATCATCAAGGGCGAAAATGAGTTTTCCGATGAAAAGGCGCTCCATTACGCTGAGTTTTCCTTCAGTGACGATGTCTTCAAATTGTCCACCCCAAGCTCGAGGTTGCTCCATCATTGAGATACCAATACGGATCAATTTGATCTGGTCAATGCTCAAACGTCCTCGACGCAGGGCGTATTCCGCTGCGATCCGTGCAGATATCAATTTGACTTGTTGGTCTGAATAACCAAGGACATCTTGTAACTCTCGTAACATACGTTCTTCGTAGGCCGTAATCCTACCGTCCTTAATCGCCTCTCTCCATGCTTCCTCAAGCGTTGGAGCTCGTTCTGAAAGGAGAATGGCCAAAGGACGAGTTGCTTCGATGTTCTCGAGTACAATTTTCAAAATCACGATGAGCGGGATGGACAGAATCATACCCACAATGCCCCACACCCAGAAGGAAAAGGCAGTTACGACCAGGAGCAGTACCGGAGAGATATCGAGGGCACGGCCTGCCCAACGCGTTTCAATGACGTTACCCCAAAGTTGTTGGTTGGAGAGCAATAACACGGCCATGACCATCAGCATGGTAGGGTCAAGCAGGATGAAGCCGAGAATCAGTGGGGGAATTGTTGCCAAAAGTGAACCAATGTAGGGGACATAATTGAGCAAAAAAGTGAGCAACGCCCAAGTGAACCACAAATCAATTCCGAAGATGAGCATCACGATACCCGCACAAACGCCCGTTCCGAATCCAACACCGGTCTTGACAACGACGTAGGTGTTGACACTGGCTTCAATTTGGTCACGAATCATGTGAACGCGTTCACTCGCACCACCCGGATAAGCTCGTTCAATTCGCCCCGGCAAAAGGCTTGCTTCAAAAATAATGAAGAGTAAAAAGAAGAGTACTGTGACACCCATAATGAAGAGTGAACCGACACTTGCTAGCAAACCACTCATCACATCCTGTACCCCAGAATCATCAGCAAGAAGGCCCATGCTGGTCAAATCTTGGTCGATGGTTCCGTTGACCGTTGCTCCAGCGTCGAGTAAACTTTGACCGATGACAGGCATTTCCTTGACCTCTTCCCACCGCTCGTCTAATTTTTCCATGTATTCGTCCATACGTACTTCATCATCGAGTAATGTCGCAGCCTGTTGGTAAGCAAAGAATCCAGCACTTAGGACGATTAGAATCGCAAGCAACAACATGGTAATGTAAGAAAGCATGAGTGGAAATCCTTTCTTTGACATGTAGTCAGCACCGGGTTTCAAAACAAAATAGGTACCCAGTGCAATGAAGAGTGGTTGAAGGACATCAATGAGATAAACAAGCCAAATCGTGACCAATGTCATGATGATGGCGGCGTGAGATAACACCGTGAGACGATGGCGGAATTGCGAACCATCCCACACGCGCTTTTTTGTCTCCATATCCGCCCGAGAACCAATGACCTCTTGAAGACATCTCCGAATGTCACTCTGCTTCTTTTACGGAATTGTTAGGTTCTTCAAGCGTGGGTAATCGAAGCGTGAGAAGGGCTGAGATCACCATCAAAGCACCACATAAGTGGAAGGATGTATGGTAATCCCACGGGAATGTACCGCGATAGGAAAGTTCCCAAACAATGCCTCCGGTGAGCGGTCCAAGAATACGAGCGAATGCACCCAATGATTCTTGAGCACCCATGACCACACCCAATTCATAGCCCTCCTGGCGAGCAATCCGAGTGAGATAGGTTGAGGAGGAGGGTTGGAAGATACCGTTACCGATAGCAATGCATGACACCACGGCGAAGAGTTGAATCCATGCCATTGAAGCCTGAGTATACGGGATGAGGGTCAGTCCAATACCCGTGATGACAATGGAAACCGGCAGTAAACGTCGGGTGCCAAAGCGACGAGTCAAAGGTCCAATGAGCGCACCTTGGGTAAAAATACCCAAGAGGCCAATCATGGCAAATACACGACCATTGTCTTGCTCTGAAAAGGAAAGACCCCCAAGGTCAATGCTCATTTCAGTGTAGAGAATGAACACGGCATGCATAACGGTGAAACCAAAGGTAAAGAGCATGGTGACCCAAATCACGGCACCAATGCTTCCTTTACCTAACATCGCAAATGAATTGGCCATCATGGCAGACATCCGAGCGGACCAACTGCGATGGTCATCTGAACGCTTTCGCTGCGTGTCAACAGATTCTGGTAACTTGTAATAGGCGAGAACCAATGAGCCAGTGGAAAGAATGCTGGCAATCACGCACGGTAGGAGGTAGGGGTAGTTCTCGAAGACCGTACCGACAAAGAAATCCCATCGTTCCGCTGGACTTGAGAATTCACCACCCAAGAAGGGTCCGATTGTGAAGCCAAGTCCGAATGCAGCCCCGATAAGTCCCATTCGTGTTGCAAGTTGCTGTGGTGTGCTTACGTCACCAATGTAGGCCCGAGCGACGGCGATATTACCGTTGAACACACCCGCAAGGAATCGAGCGGCTAAAGCAAACATGAGCGTATTGGAGAAGCCAAAGGCCGTGAAGAAGACCGTATTTCCCATGAGGCCAATCATCAGCACCGGCCGTCGTCCAATGCTATCTGAAAGTGAACCCCAAAAAGGTGAAAACAAAAATTGAGCCGCCGAATACGAGGTCATCAAAAGACCTACCCAGAGGCCAACTTCAACAATTCCTTGATCCTGGGCGAGGTCTTTCACGAGATAGGTTAGAAAGGGTATGATGATGCCAAACCCAATCATATCGATCATTGTCACCATGAAGAGCACGAACAGTGCTGCTTTTCCGGCGTCCTGCTGTGGATATGACATCGTGCTTTCATCCCACCCATTGGGACTCGCTTCTTGTAGTCAACGATGAGATTCCCATCAATGAGTCGCTTTGTGATTCATACAAGGGAAATCTTACTCTGAACTTCAGGTGTCAGACGATCGATGACGGCTTCAAGACGCTCTACAAGGCCGGCCTTGTGCTCGTGCTTGATGAGTGCGTATTTCATGACTTCATCGAGAGTATCGACAGCAACGACCTCCACCATCTTCTCAAATCGTTCGTCAAGCAGGACATCCTGAATATTTGCTCGTGGAACGACGATGGTTTTCACACCGGACCGGGCGGCGGCTTCAATTTTAGCTGTCACGCCACCGATTGGTAGGACTTCTCCTCGGACGGAGAGTGAACCAGTCATGGCCAGGTCTTGACGAATCGGGATGTTCTCAAGAGCAGAGATGATGGCCGTAGCGATGGTAATCGATGCGGAATCTCCGTCAACGCCGTGGGTGTCAACGAATTGAATGTGAATGTCGTAATCAGAAATGTCCTTGCCCGTCAATTTTTTGATGACTGCGCTGACGTTGGTAACGCTTTCTTTCGCCAAGTCTGAGAGGCCCCCTGTCGCGTGAATCTTACCACCACCGCCTTGTGAGGGCGTGACGAGAGCTTCAACCGGTAGCATGATTCCACTGAAATCAGAAAGCCCTGAATTGGCCCCAAGCACTGCCAATCCATTGACGCGACCCACACGTTCGCCGGAGTTGACCAGCATGGCGTAATCTTGGCGTCGTTCAATCATACGGTCAGCCACTTGTTGTTCAAGTGGCTTGGCGATGTTACGAGCGCCGAGCACATGTTCTGCAGAAGTAAACGGCGCTCCTGCTTCTACGGCAAGGTCACCGGCGATGCGGACCAGGCCGCCGAGTTCACGAAGACGGAGCGATAATTTTCCACGACGGCCTGAGCGCCGCTGTGCCTCACGAAGAATGATGGAAACCGCACTTTTGTCAAAGTGGGGAATCTCACGTGCCGTGTCAATATCTCGGAGCACCTCTTGGGCGATGAATCGAATCAAACGACGTCGGTTACGAGAGGTGTCTGGCATCTCTGAGTTCACGTAGACTTCGTAGCCGTACCCACGGATACGGCTTCGCAGAGCAGGGTGCATGCCCTGTATGGCATCGAGATTACCCGCAGCGATGAGAATGAAGTCGCACGGTACGGGCTCTGACTTGGTCAATGCGCCAGAAGAGCGCTCTGAGCGGCCTGAGATTGGGAAGGCGCGCTCCTGCATTGCGGTGAGGAGGGCTTGTTGTTCCTCCAAACGCAAGAGATTGACTTCGTCGATGTAAAGGACACCCTTGTGCGCTCGGTGTATTGCTCCGGGTTCCACGCGGTCGTGCGCAGGCGTTTCCATTCCTCCGGATTGGAAAGGGTCGTGGCGAACATCGCCCAATAACGAGCCAGAGAGCGTAGCCGTAGCGTCAATGAAAGGCGGTAGTGCATTGAGTTCGTGTTTGACCAATACTTTTGGAATACGACTGTCATCCACGGCACCGAGACGACTGCGGATGAACATGTAACCGAAGACAAGGAGGAATCCACCAAAGAGCAAGGTGAAGAGGTCGCCGGACTGGAGTGCTGCAATGAGCAAGAGGAAACCAATGGCGGCGAAAGCGATGAACAGCATACGTTGAGATTTCTCGCGCTGTTGTCGAATGGCTTCTTTTTGCACTTTTACAATTCGGTCGGCTCGCCCAGCGGGAACGGTGCGAACACGAGGGATGTTTTGGTCATCTTCGTTAGGGTAAACCAACACATCCTCAAGGGCATCTTTGGGCAACAAATCCGTCATTGAGCGTGCGAGCATGGATTTGCCGGTACCTGGGTCACCGATCATCAGCATGTGACGACGTTGTTCAGCGGCTTTCTTGATCACGACCGAACCTGCTTCTTGACCGATAACCTGGTCAACAAGGCGGTCGGGAATGGGAACATCCGCGGTCGATTCAAACTCAACACCGGCAATCCATTCTTCAACGCTTGATGAAAGCACATCATCTGCGCCGGTGGGCTCCGGAGACCAAACGGTCACCTCCGTAGCATCCGCCCCTGAACCGGCTGAAATTTGGTTCGGGTCGACGGTAGGAGCAGTAGCTTGTTCACCGAGGATAGCCGTAGCATCCGCAACCTCTTGGGTTGGGTCATCAGAGCCAGCGAGGGGCTCTTCCGTATCTGGTGTTTCATCCGACACAATCTATCCTCTCCACGCTCCTCTTTAGGGCTATGCTTTCGCACAACCCATTCAAGGTGTCATAAATTCTGCCTTTATTGTTGGTTCATTTGGTCAAGGTATTGTTGCCCATAATGTGCCCATTGCTCCATGCTCCATCCAACTGGAAGCCCACCGGGTGGGAGGGGTGGTCCAGCTTGGACAACAGGTGCCACGGTTGGTTGCGCGACAGCGGCGATCGGTGGGACTGCAGCCACTGGCTGCTGGAAGATTTCTTGTGCTCCTCCATACATTGAGTTGGCGACCGTGTCGTGAACGGGGAGAGTTGCCTGGTCCCACTTGACTTCTTCGTGGTCGACACCCCTGCCGCCTCGCATGAACATGACGCCAAGCAGAGCAGCGATGATGAGAACTCCAATGATAATGAGGATGAGGTTCGTATCAAGGCCAGCGCTATCGGTTTGGGTTGAACTGCTCGCTTGTTCTTCAGGGCAGTCAGCACGAGGGTCATCACAGGCCACACCGAAATCGGTGTTGAGTGAAGCTAACTCTTCTTCAAGGGAGGTTGTGTCTCCTTCTGTAGCGGCGATGGTTGCTTCAAGTGCGGCGATGTCGGCGATGAGGCCTTCCACATAGGAGGAGAGCATCTCTTCATCCATATCTACTGGATCAGGCATTTCTTCCTCAATCGTGAATTTCAATCCGTCTCCAAGGGTCTTGTAATCGTCACCGTTTTCGTCAACGGCGGCCGTGATTTTGAAATCGTAATAATCCTTGTACTGGGAACCAGATTCACGCATGTCGAGGGTCAGCGACCAGCCAACGTTTGATTTGGCGACATCAAGAGGTTGGTTCTTGGTGAAGAAGCAAACCCCTGTCAATTCACTGCAGAGATTGATGGTCAAGTCCATGCTTGTCATGACAGGTGCATCATCGGTGAGCAGCAATGTAGCCGTTGGAGTTTGGCCGATGTAGGTGTCTTCAAGTTGAACATACATGTGTCCACTGCCGTCATTGTCTCGGGAGAGATAGAAGGGCAGGGCATCGTAAACGTCAACGGTCATGGTGTAGGTATTTGTGGCAAACCCATCGGTTGAGGAGATGGTGACCGTCTGTTCACCGGTTTCCTCAAAGAGCAAAATCATGTTGCCGTCGAGGATATTGTAACGTGCTGCGCCAGGTTCTGATGGCGTGACGGTGATGAAGGCTTGCTCAAGCGGATTGTCGACATCCACCATACGGGCTTTGAGGTTCACGACCATTTGCTTGTTACGCTTGAGCGAGATGTCTTCGATATCGGTCATGTCAAGGCGAGGCGCGTCGTTGATGGGGTTGATTCGAATGGTGACCGTTTGGTCGGAGGATTGTTCGCCATCGCTTGCGCGGAGAGTCACCGTCGTTTCGCCGTTGACATCATCGTCAACAGCCTCAAAGGAGAGCATTGAATTCTTCAATTCTACGCTCACTGCTTCGGGATTGCTGTTGCTCATGACTTCGAGTGAAAGTGTGGATGAATCGACTTGTGCGCCCGTGTCATCGGTGTCGCTGAGGTATGGAGTGAGGGAAAGAAGTCCACTACCACCTTCCTCAATCATCTGAATTGGAAGCCCCTGCCAGCGAGGCTGGCCGTTTTCAATGATGTTGAAAAGGAGGGTCCCATATGGCAATTCACCGGTGTCGCTATAATCGCCACCGTCATCGACCTTGACTTCAATGCCCTTTTGGCCAACAGGGCAGCCGTTATCGTAAGGGAAGAGAACTTCAATTTCTTCGGTAGCAGCATGCCATGCGATGAAGTTTGCACTATCTGAGGTCACAATAAGTTCGCTAAGTGATGTCTCGGGGTCTGCAATGTTGTTGACCATGCTCACCTTGGTAGCGGAATCACACATGACAGTAGGGATCGGATCGGCTGTGACGGTTGGTCGGCCATTTGCCAATTCAAAGCCGTCTTGGGCAACTGCCCAGTTACTGACTTGGTTGCGGCTGTCAACGGTGCGTGAGCGAATGTCGTAGTTTCCAGCAGACATCTCCATGGAAGGTGTTACGATGTACTCTCTTCCCTCTTGGGCAGTGTCGCGGTAAACGATGTTTTCGCCACCCGTTACCACGCTGCCATCCCATGCGTTTTGACCGGCTGGAGAGATTTCGACTTCAAAGGTGAGTGTGTCAATGGAGTCAACGTTGTCGTCAGCGTCGCCTTTTGAAAGTACGGAGAGGTACTCTCCACGTTGGACAACATCTGAGCCAATCACTTGGGGCGTCTTGGACAAGGGTGGGCGGTCGTGGTCGATGAGCACTTCTCTGTTGTTGTTGGAGTTGCCCATGTCACCCGTAATACCCGTCAAACGAGCACCAAAGGTTGTGGACCATGCGTTGCTTGGAAGGTTTGAGGTGTCAAAGGTGCTGCTGGCGGTAAGATAGGCTGAACCGCTGGCAACATTGAGTGTAGGGACTGATACGGTGTCAATCGGTGTTGTGGTCACGCCGTTCTTGTAAAAGAATTCGAGGGAGCCTCCGTCGGTGTAGTCAAGGTCGCCGAGGTTTTTGACATCGGCTTCGAGCGTGAGTGTGTCGCCGATCACATACGACGAAGTCCCTGTCGGGTTAGAGACCTTCACATCGGTCACGCCAATGTCCATCTTAGGACCCATGGTAGAGTCAATGGCGTGGTAAACGTGAGGTGAACTTCCGCCGACGGAAACTTGGTTTCCAGCCATAAGGACGCCGATGACGATGGCCTTGCTCAATCCACCTGGGACGACAGAGGTTGGGACGCTCGACCATGTTTCGGTTTGGTCAGAGGAGGTCACGCTGACGCTGTGGAAGGCAGAACCTGTGCCTGAACTCTTCGATTTGTAGGTGTCTCCAGCGGTGAGCCAAGCCATCCAACAATTGTAGCCGTGAGGGATGCCAGAGGAGTAAGAGAAGCCTGTGCAGTCCTTGTCAACAAGGGCGGCGTAGAGTTTCATGTTGCTGGCAGCTGAACCGGACCCGGTATATTTGTATGAGATTGAGATGTCATAATTTCCACCGTTTTGGGAGATGGCTGCGGACATTCCGTAATCGTTGACGGTGCTGTGCATGCCTCCACCGGCTGAGTAGAGTGAATCGTAGGTGGTGTACTGATTGTTGGCTCCACCTTGGTTTTTGTCGGTTCGGTCTCCGAAATATGCATCGGGTGCACCTCCCGTTGACCAAGCCCAGTTGTAAGGGGCGACATTGCCAGCACGTGCCGTGTCAGTGTCGCCGTAGGAGGCAGACATGTAGGTGAGATAGACGTATTCATCAGGATGATTTTGCTTGATGGAGTGGTGGGCGTCAGAGCCTCCACCGGTCTTGGAACAGTGTCCGCAGTTGTCCGAGGAGATGTATTGTCCAAAGACGACGTGGCCGGGGCTCGTTGCTTGGGAAGAGGTTGCAATGACTTGTTCTTCCTCAAGAATCTCAACAGGAGTCTGGTAAAGATTGGTCATCATTCCTGTGGCAAGACTGCCCAAGAAAATCGCAACAATCGCAAAGGCTATACTACGCGTGGCATGGTTCATGCCTTTCGCACGTTGGGGACAGTATATGAAACACTCGCCTTTTGGACTGAGAGCATATTAGGGCACTTTTGAACATCATTGTGCAAGTATCAAGATATCCTTATGACAAAACGACGCGCCCCTTCAAGCCATGAGCAGTGAACAGTGGGCCGTTCTCATCGAGGAAAGCGGCAAGGTTCACGTCGTTGAATTGACCAGTGGTACTGTGAAAATCAAAGGTTTGGGCGTATTTGACCCTCAGGCAACACTCGACGGAATATCCATCGGGGATACGGTGACCATCGGGCAGAAAGAATTACGCCGTCTGCCCCCCCGTCTTCCTGAACTCAGCAAGGGTATGCTTCGTCGTGCCCAAACCATCAGCGCAAAAGACGCAGGGTTCTTTGTGGCACGCCTCGGTATCGGCTCTGGCGATGCAGTGCTTGAAGCTGGTATCGGAAGCGCTGGACTTTCGCTGCACATCGCACGAGCCTTGGGCGGGACTGGAATTCACACCACGGTTGAACCTCGACAAGAACATGCAGAAGTCGGGCTTGAAAATTTGAGGAGAGCAAAAAGTGTCTGGCAAGAATTCCCACAGCATCATCATGTTGAAGGACGAATTGAGGATTCTACTGATGCAATCAAAGCCATTCATTCAACCTACGACGCCATCATTCTCGACCTTCCCGACCATCCCCCCGCTATTGCAGCGGTCGCGGAGTGCCTGTCCAAAGGTGGCAGACTGGCCTGTTATTGCCCAGTGACCTCGCAACTTGAAGCGGCTTGGGAGGCCTGTGAATCTGCTGGATTGCAGGTTGAGTGGGCTGGAGAATTAATGGAACGTGAATGGGGCAGAGCATCCCGTGGCGGTATGCGCCCCGTCAACGGACCTTTCGGCCATACGGCATTCCTTCTGGTTGCCCAGCGTTTGTGATCACTCGACGACACGGATTTTATTGCTGCATTTCGGGCAGGTAAAGCGGAACGGTGGCTCGCTACCACGGGGCACACCCAGGCGAGCCTCACATGTTGGGCAACTGACTTTGTTGTCCCCATCAAGGCGGCATTCATTGAAGCCAAGTTCTTCCTGGTCCTTGACCTCATCATCCTCTTCATCATCCGAGGATTCAATCAGTTCTGCGTCCTCTTCCTTCGGTGCTGAACGGCGGCGGAGTTGCAGCAACACCAAGGCGAGCAACCAACCGACACCCATGATGCTGAGTGTGATGGGTTGGCTGACAGACACACCCAGAGGCAAAGCGAGCCCGTTTGGAGGAAGCGCAGGACCTTCTATGGAGACTTGAAGCGGCACCGATTCGTCACTCGTGATGACGCCTGCTGCCGAAGAAGTGGCTCGAACAGTGAGGTCGGCGTTGCCTGTTCGCGCAGTATTTGAGATGATGGTGAGGGTGAAATCAATACTTGACCCTGCCGTCAAGGTGTAATCGTTGGTCATTTCTTGGTCGCTAAGGCGAAGCCATTCAAGCAAGACCAATCCTCCATCCTTACCCAACACATCCAGCGTACCGCTCACTTCGGTATTTCCGAGATTTTGGACGGTGACGACCGTTGTGGTTGAACTGTCAACACCGAGAGAAACTTTGGCATCCTCGAAACTTACAGCGACCAGGGTATTGCCCGGCCAATCCGCCTCAACCTCATAGAGTACTGAGTATTCTACGGCCACGTTGCTTCGCATGCTGCTCACCGCCCGGAAGGTGATGGCTTGTTGGCCGGCTTCGGCGTCGCTGGAGACGACACAGGACCACCCTAGAGCGGGAGATGAGAGGCCTGCCCCCAACGTGACGTTGGTGTCAAGACCACAATCAGCACCCACCGTTGAGATTGAAAGCGTGTCCTCAACATTGCCCGTATTGGTCATGGTCAGGGTTCCAAAAATGGATTGTCCAGGACGGGCTTCTCCATTCTCAATCACCGCAGTGATGTTAGCGCCCGCCGTAGCAGGTTGCACGGTGACGTCAAGTGAGTCTGTGTTGCTCGGATTGGTACTTGAGGTGACTGTAAAGGTGTAGAGGAGCCCATCAGCCGGCGCACCCGGAGCGATCTCAATAACACTCAAATCAATCGTTTCCGAAGCCCCCGGTCCGAGCGTAAGCGAAGAGCGTGAACGTGTAAATTCAAACCACGACGACGCTGATGTGGTCGACCAGTCGATCACGAATACTTCGGTAGCCGTTCCCAAATTGATGACCTCTACGCTCATGCTCTGCGAAGTCAATGGATTGGCGAAGAGATGGTCTTGCAAACTTGTCACCAGTACATCCTCCCTATCCACGACGATGAGGTCAAAGACGAGCGATTCCGAACGACCGGGTTCACTCACCTGAAGTTCAATTTCCGTGGTGGAGGCGAGCGCCCCCGCCTGGGCGGTGAAGGTGATGTTGACCACGGAGGATTCGCCGTGGCCAAGCAGAACCGTTGTTTCACTCATCGACACCGATACATCAGCAGGGAGGTTCAACAACGATACAGAGAGAGAAAGATTGGATGTGCCAGTGTTGGTGATGTTGACCAGCATGGTTTCAATCTGACCGGGTTGAATGAGCAGGCGGTCTTCGGAGCCAGCAGAAAGCGATAATGAGGCTACTTCGAGGAGGTTTACTTCAACATCCAAGACCACGAGGTGGCCGCCGTATTCAACGGAGAAGGTTTGTGTTTGGAGGCCAGAAAGCGATACATCACCCTCCGTGTGAACCGTCCAAGTACCAACCTGTCCTGGTCCAACCGTCACGCCAGAAGCCGTAACCAAAACGGTGTCAAGGCCAAGGCTCTCGTTGATGTCAAGGAAAAAGAGGGCTTGGTCACTGCCGTGGTTCGACAGGCGAATCTCGTAACTTCCGCCCTCCGAAGGCACGATGTCAACGATGTTGATTGGACCTGCAAGGGAGAAATTGACGGCCTCATCGATTTCAACGATGAATTCCAGTTCCTCAAGCAATGAAGTTGTGCCGCTTTGGTGAAGAGTTGCTGCCAGATTCAGCGTGCATTGGTCTGAACTGTCTGCAGTTTCATGAACGTCGACCATGAAGGAGAGATTTGTCACTTCATTTGGCTGGAGATTGAGAGTTTCTGCATCCACGAGCGACGGCGTGCACAACGACCCGACATCGGTTGTGAGGGCCCAACTCAAGTCCATTGCGGTATTTCCGGTATTGGTCACCTGCATGGCACTTAGCGAACTGCTCCCGGAAAGGAAGGCGTCGCTTTGTTGGAGGAAGGCGAGGGCAATTGCTGGTTCTGCAACGACTTCAATGACGATGATGGTTGAGGTGGTGACGTTCCCGTTCGTGGACCCCATGGTCAAGCGGTATCCGTAGAAATCAGGGGCTGCGTCGGCTGGAACCGTCACTGAGAGGGTTGCCGTTTGCGTGCTACCTGCGGCCATCTGGCTCAACTCATCATCGTCCCATTGAAGGTACCATCCGTTTGGAATACTGGAACCCATGCCAAAGGCTGATGTCCCAGTGATTTCCCAAGGATAATATGACATTCCCGTGGTCTGGTTGAACACGGTGTCGTCAGAGGCTTGCTGGAGTTGGAGTTTGATGGAGGCATTCAAAGAAACGGTGTCGTTGCTTGCTGAGCACACCTCTCCGCTCATGGTTGAAAACAAAACGCATGCTGCGAGGTAGGAGCCTTGCAGTGACGGATGGCTTCCGTCAGAAGTATACAAATCGTAGAAAAGGTTTCCAGATTGGGTTGCATTGGTGCCACTCGCCTCAACCGAATCATGAATGGTCTTGAAGGCCAGTCCGACTGGTGCAATCCAGACGGTGTTACCTGCAGCGCTCATGTTCTCTGCATATCGAGTATATCCCTCAGTTAACCTCTCTTGCATGACGGTGAAATTCTGATTGATATTGTATTGATGCCATTGCGTTCCAGATTCACCACTTCGTCGGCCCCATGTCATGAAGAGAACAGATTCTGCACCTTCAGCCTCAATTTCAGTGCTGATATCGACTGCTCCATTTTTGCTTGCAGTCCAATTTGAGTCGTTGGTTGGAAGGGACGGTATTTGGCTCTGATCTTGGAGAACGACATAATCCCAAGCAGCATTGCGTAGCGTTGTATTCCACTGATGTCCGGCGGTAGCAACGTTTTGTTCGTGCTCTGCAAGAGACATGCCCCCTCCAGAATTGGCATCAACCGTTCCGTTGACTCCTGATGCATCAATGATGCTTTCGACAAGGGCGTCGAGTCCGTTTGCACCCGTGTAACTATTGCCGTACATCAAGACGCTCAAACTGGAAGAAGTTGTGTTGGTACCATTGGTTGTATTTGTTCCATTCCCCGATGAATTACCACCGGTACTGTTGCTGTGATTGGCCCACCAAGCTGCGAGATCGGGTTGTACTTCGACATCGAGCAGAAAGGTATCGGTCACGGTACCGAGGTTCGTTGCATCAAAGGTAAGATTGGTGCTGGCTCCAGCAAACATTGGTGTCAAACCGTTGGCAGTTGGACTCAGTGAGGGGTGATAGGCAGGTGCAACCGTGACAAAAACCGTTATTGCGCTTGATACATTTGCACCAGGTTCTGTCGCAATCACCGTAAATTCACCGCTATCGCTGACCGTTGCGCCTTCACTCAGTCGGACGATGATGGTGGTATTCTTTGACCAAGTTGGAAAGACTTTGTTGACCACCGTTTCGGTGGGAATGACCTCCCAATACGTTGCCAAGGTGCTGTCGTCAATCGTGATGTTATACGATTCAATGCTCGATGCGTTATTTTCAATGGATAAGGTGATGTTGGCTGATTCACCTGGAGACATCACCACGTGATTGGTATCAACACTCAAGAGGATGGAAGAATGTGCAGAAGCCGTTGACATGAGTGGTGAAGCACTCATCAAAAGCAGTAGGGCGACACAGGTCACGGCCCGAGCAATTTGGCTCGTCATGGATTAACCAACAGGACACCGTTCAAGAGACTTCGGGACAATTGGCCCTCTAAATTATTGTAGGAATCGGTTGTTTTCGCTTCTTTTTGTCCGTTGAGCAGCGATGAGAGGCGAGCAGAGTGCAGCGAATCCTTCATGTTCTCTACCGTGACCCCAAGACCATGACCACTTGGCATCCTACCGCCTACCGAACGCATACCATGGGCGAAATCCAACGCATGGGTGCTGATTTGATCGACCAAGAAGTCACCATTGCTGGCTTCATGGAAGCGAACCGTGGAAAGGGTGCCATTTGCTTTGTTGACCTGCGAGACGGTACGGGTACAACTCAGGTCTTTCTGAAGGGCGACAATGTTGGGGATGAAGCCCTTGACATGGTTCAACGCATGACCCGAGAGTCCACCCTGCAGTTCACCGGTACCGTATCACAAAAGCGACCACCCAAAACCAAAGAGGGTGAGCCCACACCACCTCCAGCCTACGAAGTCGTTGCCACCTCTGTCACGGTGATTGCACGCGCGGAAGCGCCCCTTCCACTCGGCGTCACCGATACCGTCCATGTCGCACTCGACACCCGCTTAGACAACCGGTTCCTCGACCTTCGAAGAGCCCAAGTGAACGCCATGTTCCGCCTACGAGGAAGTGTACTACAGTACGGAAGAGAAGCCCTGATTGCTGAGGGATTCTTTGAGACCCACACCCCAAAGATTGTCGCCACTGCAACCGAAGGAGGCACCGACCTTTTTCCTATGATGTACTTTGAAACGCCAGCGTTTCTCAATCAGTCACCTCAATTGTACAAGCAACTCTGCATGTCGGGTGGACTCGAACGAGTCTTCGAAGTTGGCCCTGCCTTCCGAGCAGAAAAGCACGATACATACCGTCACCTCAACGAATTTATTTCCTTTGACATCGAGTGTTCATGGGCCAACGATGATGACGTGATGGGCGTGCTTGAACGAATGATTCATCACATTTGGAAATCCGTTGCAGAAGACGATGCCTGCATGGCTCACATCAATACCATCAACGCTTACCGAGCAACACAGGATGAAGAACCCATTGAGGTTATTGTTCCTGAACTCCCCTTTCCAAGACTCTCGTATTGTGATGCAATTGCAACCATCAAAGCAAAGGGTGGCAGCATTGAGTGGGGTGACGACATTGACGCTGAGAATTCAGATCTGCTTGCTGAAGACTTGCCTCAATTTTACTTCCTCCCTCGCTGGCCAATGGACCTCAAACCCTTCTATATCCATCATGTCGAAGGCGAAATCGGCTCCACTGGAAAACAACTCAGTCGCGGATTCGACCTGAATTTTGGAAGGGATGAACTGACATCAGGCGGACAACGTGAGCACAGGATGGACGTTCTCATTGAAAATCTCAAAGACATGGATTTGGACCCTGAGGAGTTTGAGTTTTATGTCGCAGGATTCCGCCATGGCGTCCCTCCACACGCTGGATGGGGACTTGGCGTTGAACGTATTTTGATGAAACTCACTGGTGCAAAGAACGTTCGTGAAACGGTTCTCTTCCCCCGTGACCGGCGTCGCGTAAGCCCCTGAAAATCAGGCCACGTACGGTGATGATCCCTCAACTGAAGATGAGGATGTATCCCACACCGAATACCACAACGTCACATATGGCATGGGTGATGTATGGAATCCAAATGCTTCGGTAACGGACATACAGCCAACTGAATGCTGCTCCACCGATGAAGAGTCCCGTACATGCAAGAAGATTTGCAGACAGTGAGAAGCCCAAGAACCAGAGCGCAAAGAAATGGTGCAACACGAAAATACCTGCTGAGAGTGAAATGGTTGCCCATCCCGGGCCGAAGAGAACTTCTCCCTTCTCGACCAAGAACCATCGAAATACATACTCTTCGAGGACAGAATTACCAACCGTCCAAAAGATAGCTCCGGCGATGTAAGTGCTGGCTACGGTAAGTCCAAAGGGCTCAAGTGTGGTTCGAAATTCGGCTTTGTCGACACGGGATTCGCCGATGAGAAACCACGCAAGAATCATCACCAGAGCAAAAACGAGCCCCATGCCAGTAGCCATTGCAAAGCCTCCCTGAGTAGGCTTGGACCACGATAAGGCCTTTTTATCGATAGAAAGGTGCCAAAGCATTGGCAGCCCCAACATCCACAATTTGCTAACAAACCAAGCAAGTTGACCGGCCAATCCGTTACCTGAACCAAAGGAGGCGAAAATAGAAGCGGTGGGTGCAAGCCCTACTAGAATCAATGCGATGACGGCTTGTTGTTGAGCGTTCATTCTATTCCCCCAAATCCACGTTCATCTAAAGCCTCATATCCACCGCACGAGGCTCTGCTACAGATGCGATTGACAAAAGTGGAGTCAAAAGGGTCAAGAAATGGAACGAGGCCCTATATCGCACAAACTCCCTAACATGTATTGTTTGAAAGTCCTTCTGCTGCATGAGATATCACAAGCGTGATAGGCCAACGCTTCATGAACCAAACATGGCCGTAGACCGGATGCAATGGGGTGCAGAGCCGTGGCAATTCGCTGACCTTTACATGCCAGAAGACCCTTCTGCGTTTCAAAAAGATGTGGGCATTCCTTGTATCATGCTCATTCATGGGGGCTTTTGGAAGGAAGAATACGGCCTTGAGTTGATGCAGCCCATTGCCCAAGACCTTGCTGAAGCAGGTGTTGCCGCTTGGAACATTGAATTCAAACGCTGGTCAAAAGGTGACGAAGGAGTTTGGATGGACACACTTTCTGACGTGATGCGGGCTTGGGGGCAACTCGCTTTGTTGCCTGGCATTGACATTACTCGGTCCATGGTCATGGGTCATTCCGCTGGCGGACAATTGGCACTGCTGATGAGTGCGAAGGCAGAGCGGAAACCATGGCTCTCCATCGCACAAGCCCCCATTACAGACCTGATCGGAGCAGACCATGCGAAACTATCGGATGATGGAGACGCTGTCCGCCGCTGGATTGGCACTGCCCCCGAAGAAGCACCGGATGTTTGGAATCAACTCAATCCCGTCAACCACTCTCCGGCCACCTCAGTCTTGCTCTTTCACGGTGAAGCAGACGAAGATGTGCCGCTTGAACAATCAGAGACTTATGCCCGCGTCATGAAGGCGAAAGGCTGTGACGTGCAGAAAGTTTGGTTGCCCGGCAACCACTACGACATCATCGATGTAGCAAGCGATGATTGGCTGGTTCAACTCAACGCCATCCTTGATTGGTTGTAGCGAAGGGCTATCATGGAGAGCCGCGTGGCGGTTAACATGGACCTCTTGGGTGATGAGTTCCCGTTCGCACCAACGGCGCTTTCCGGAAAGCACGCCTTGGTCTGCGGGGCAAGCAAAGGCATCGGTGCTGCTACCGCAAAAATGATGGCAAAAGCTGGCGCACATGTCACCCTTTGCGCTCGAAATGAAGCGGCTTTGACCGAAGTACTTAGCGAACTTAACACGATGGGGACTGGCGACCATGCCCTCCTCGTCCTGGACCTTGAGCACACCGAGGAGATCCACGAAGCAGCGCAGAAGTTGCTTGAGACACGTGGGCCGGTTCATATTCTCATCAACAATGCAGGTGGCCCTCCCGGCGGCCCACTCATGAACAATGAAGTCCAAGATTTTGAAGCACCGTTCAAGCGCCACCTCCACGCAGCACATACGCTCGTTCAAGCCCTGGCACCATCCATGGAAGCCGAAGGGTACGGACGCATCGTTCAGATCATCTCAACCTCCGTCAAAGAGCCGATTCCGAACATTGGTTTGTCCAATACCCTACGTGGAGCCATGGCATCATGGGCAAAGTCACTTTCAAACGAATTAGCACCTTGCATCACCATCAACAATGTCTTGCCTGGTTTCACGGAAACTTCTCGGCTGGCCTCTCTTGCGAATTCCATCCAGCAACGTACCGGTCAATCAGCAGAACAAGTTCAACAAAACTGGCTCAATCAAGTGCCAATTCGCCGTCTGATTGACCCCTTGGAAACAGCCAGTGCCATCACCTTCCTCACACTCCCTGCATCGGGAGGTATTCGGGGCGTCAGCCTCGCCGTGGACGGCGGACGATTGCGCTCGATTTGAGGTGAACACATGCAAAGCGATGTCACCCCTGAACGCGCACGCCAAATCCTCGGCATGCTTACCGATGGAAGTTCAATGGACCACATCAACACATCCCTCGCCCTTCGCCTCATCCCCTTGGCCAAAGAACTGGATGATGAAGCCCTCATTGAACGACTCTTGAACCACGCCATGGAGATTGCTGAAAACGATAGCGAGCGAGGCTGGGCTCGATTTGAAAGTCTCAAATTGATCAACGCCACCGTGAAGAGTTTCCTTCATCTTGCCGAAGAAGCAGAACACATGGAAGACGGTGCAGGATTGGCCGCAGCCGTTCATCACTACATCGCTTTGGTCCAACTCGCCGAGGATAATTTAGACGAGGCGAGAACTTCTGCTCAACGCGCCCTACGACTTCGGGAATCTCGCGCCGACATGGAAGGCACCACCTATGGCTTAGCACTCTTGATGACGGTGGCAAAACGCCAACATGATTACGATACTGCTATTACGATTGGAACTGAACGCCTTGAACTTCTCACTCGCCTGCGAGATGAAGTGGGTCAGATGGAAGCGGTGGCTGAACTTGCTCACTGCCAAGCAACGATTGGAGAATTCAACACTGCTCAGGACTTGTACAACGATTCACTCGACCGTGCCAACGGACTTGAAAGTATTACGGGTCAACTTGTTGCACGGTGGGGATTGGCCGACATCGCAGAGATTCAGGAAGATTATGAATCGGCCATGTTGGTCCTTTCCGACAGCCTTCATGCATTCATCGCTGCAAACGTCCCAGCACCCGCTCAAGTCCGTCAACGGATTCACGACCTCACACAGCTCAACAACACCCCCAAAGGCAACAAGGAGACGAACTGACACGCCATACGAATTATGTGCCAAGGCGTCATGGAGAGGAACGGTGCGTGAAAATGGAACATGACATTTTCTTTTCCATCTCGCAAACGCCTGACGCTGAAGGCCATATCCCCAGTGAGTCGGTGATGCTCAACAATTACTTCGAACAACTCGCCTGTGCCGATGAACTCGGTTTTGGAGTAGGTTGGATTGCTCAAGCACATCTGTCAACTGAAACTCAAAAGTCAAATTCGAAACCTGTCGTACCTCACTGGCAAGGAGAAGTAGGACTGTGCACTGATTTTCCACAATTGGCCCTTGAATCCTTTCGCCGTACGACCTCAATTGAAATCGGGAGTGCAGTCGTCTCTATTCTCGCTTCGGGAGGGCCTATCGCTCAAGCGGAACGAATGGCAAATCTTCTGAGCCTTCATGGCCTTGACCCGTCTGAAACACGTCGCCTCCACGTCGGTTTTTCTGCTGGCCGCTTTGAATTCATGGCGCGCCCCTACGGCATCGTCCCGCGCAATGCGGTGGAAGAAGCGGCATGGCCTGCGCTCCGTGGTCAAATCTTCATGGAAGCGGCCGAAATATTCCTTCGATTGCTGCGAGGTGACGTCATCAATTCAACCCTCATCAGAGACACCGTACTCACACGGGACAATTTCAGGAGCGACGACGACTGGATCAAGGTCCAAGAGGCTGCTGTTGAATTTGAAGCCCTGAGCGAGCGACCCGATGTTATCGAGATTCCTCATCGCTACGTCTTTGAAGATTTGAAAATCATCCCCACCGAATTTCGTAAAGAATTGCTCCAACTTGTTGCGGGCACTCACGACCCAAGGGCTCAAACCTTCGTCAATTCCATCTTGCCCGTCAAGGTGTTCAATCTCTCCATCACTTCACCTGAAGTGATTGATGCAACTCATGAGAGGATGGCTGAAGTCTTTCATCCAAGCGGCGGCGTTTGGGTGAGGGGTGACATGCCACGAACGAGTTTTGTATTCATCAACGCCGAGGAAGGGTTGAGCGCTGAGGAACAGTCTGCAGCGGCTCATCAAGAGGCTGAAAAGGCACTCGGGGCTTATTGGAACGCACTTGAAGGCACCATTGACCCCGATAAGGTCACGAAGGCTGCTAACAATGCACTGATTGGAAATGTTGAGGAAGTTGCACAGCAAATGGTTGACCGCTTCCATCCTGACGACCGAATTATGGCCTGGTTTGATTTCTTCAATCACGATTCAAGCCGAGTTTGTCGGAACATGACCGCTTACATGCAACAGGTCGTACCTCGTGTTGAAGCGCTCCTCAAGGAGGCCTGAATGTGGGCGTTCACCATGACACCTTTTCTGCGGTGCAACCGGGGAAACCGGGATCGGCCATGTATCCGACCTCCCCCTTGGGAGAGCAAGTTGACGGCATTCCAACCGGCCGTGAAGTCGATTGGGAACCACTCGTGGATTACCGTCGTAACGGTGTATCGGAGACCACCATTCACGGTGCTGTCGCTTGGGCACATGGTGATGAAGTCATTCACTCCTTTGGCGGTAACGTCCTGTGTTACGGTCGCTCGATGATGAAGCCTTTCATGTTGAAGGCATTCACCGAAGAATTAGAAGATTGTACGTGGGAGCAAAAGTCCATTTCCGTGGCATCCCACAACGGTGATACGGAACACGTAGCGGCTGCTCAATCCTTGCTCGCAGAAGCAGAGTGGCCGTTGATGCTCACACCGCTTGATGTACCTTTGATTCAATTTGGACGGCAAGTCCGACGCCCACGACGATGGTACCATACTTGCTCGGGCGAACACGCAGCGATTTTGCGAGGCTGTCGCAGGAAAGGGTGGAACCGTGCGGGCTACACCCTGCCGAGTCACGAGGTCTTTCACGCCTACATGGAACAATTGAGAACCTATCTTGGCAAAGATTGGACTCCACTCCGAGTTGCCAAAGACGGTTGTGGACTACCAACCGTCTCCAACACCGTCTCAGAACTCGCTCAGATTTATGCTGGATTGGTTCGCGACAAAGACGACGATTGGATTTGGGAAGCTATGGTCCGTCATCCTGATCTCGTCGGTGGTTTCAACCGACTTGATTCTACGATTCTCAAAGCGGGTGAAGGCAGAGTCATCGCCAAGGAAGGGGCAGATGGCTTGTTGGGTATGGCGATTGAGCACCCGGACTATCCCAAAGGTTTGGGCATCGTCGTGAAAATCGCCCACGGTTGGAATTCACAAGCCACGTGGTATGTTGCGCGCGCCCTATTGGGTGTCTTGGGCATCAAGTTGAGAAATCCATATCCTCTGCATCGGCAAAAAGCGTTTATTGTCCCAGGCATTGTTCCCGAGCAGTACATCGACATTTTGGAAACCGTACCGACATGGGACGAATGGGACCCAGACCAAGACCGATGGCACTTCGAAGTGGAGGTGCAGGATTGAACCCCGTTCTCAACTATATCGATGGCCAATTTGTTGAATCTCATTCGGGAAAAACTCTCCTCACTGTGAACCCTGCAACGGGGGAACCATTGGCGGAAGTCGCTCGTTCAAACGGTGAGGATGTTGAAGCAGCAACTCAAGCAGCGCTCACAGCGTCAGCCTCGTGGAGTGCTACCACTCTTGAGCAACGCGTGAAATGGCTTCATACCATCGCTGACGCTCTTGAAGCAAAATCAGAAACCATCGCCCGTCTGGAATCACTGGATACGGGTAAACCGATATCACTTGCACGCAGGGTTGATGCGAGTCGGTCGGTCAGCAATTTCCGATTCTTCGCAAGCATGGGCGAAGATGATACTTCTCCAACCTTTTCTGACCACGGGGCTATCAATTATGTGCATCGCACGCCGGTGGGCTGTGTTGGATTGATCACTCCCTGGAATCTTCCCTTGTATCTTCTGACGTGGAAGGTCGCTCCTGCCTTGTTGATGGGCAACACCATCGTTGCCAAACCATCGGAATTAACACCACTTACCGCACACCTGCTGGCAGAAACTCTTCACGAACTGGAATTTCCAAAAGGTGTTTTCAATCTCGTCAACGGCTACGGTCCTGAGGTTGGGCAAGCCATTGTAGAGCATCCTTCAATCGGTGGAATCTCATTCACAGGAGGCACATCAACCGGCCGAATTGTCGCCGCTACAGCAGCACCCATGTTCAAAAAATTGTCATTGGAATTGGGTGGTAAAAATGCAACAATCCTTCTGGATGACGCCCCTCTTGACTCCATCATGGACGAGATTGTGCGGGCATCCTTTACCAACTCAGGACAAGTCTGCTTGTGCGGTTCAAGAATTTTGGTTCATGAAAGCATTTACGAGGCTTTTATTGATGCATTTACGGCAAAAGTCAGCGCGTTGAAGGTCGGCGACCCCATGAATGAAGCCACACAAATGGGATCGGTCATCTCCATGGACCACCGTGACAAGGTCGAGGCCTACATCACATTGGGTCTTGAGGAAGGTGGCAACATCCTCACAGGTGGTACGAGCACCCAAGCCCCCTTGGCCGACATGCCAGAGCAAGGGGCTTTCCTTCGCCCAACGGTCTTTGCCAACCTCCCCATATCATCTCGAACGGCCACTGAGGAAATTTTCGGACCTGTTGTCACCGTTCATACCTTCGCATCTGACGAAGAAGCCATCACCATGGCCAACGCCACCGATTATGGATTGGCTGGCTCAGTTTGGACCGCCGACATCCAACGCGGTCACACCTTCGCTCGAAACGTAGAAAGCGGCATCGTTTGGGTCAATACCTGGCTTAACCGAGACCTTCGCACGCCCTTCGGAGGCGTCAAACAATCGGGTGTTGGACGGGAAGGCGGGCGATGGTCAATGGACTTCTTTTCAGAATTGACCAACATTTGCATTCGTCAACCTTGAGAACACATGTTCAAAAGCCCAACGTCCATGCTATGTGTATGGACGAAGACGCCCTACCGCTCTTTGTGCTCCCCATGGTTCTTTTTCCTGGCGAAATCCAAGAATTAAGGGTCTTCGAGCCTCGCTATCGCCAAATGCTCGACACATGCATCCTTGATGAGCGACCCTTTGGACTCGTCCTCAATGATTCCTTTGCCCCTGCAAACGGTTGGGATGGTCCCCGACGCCACGGATGTGAAGCAATCATTGTTCATCATGAGACACGGGGAGTGCACCACTTCATCACCATCACTGGAGGGCGGCGATTTTTCATCGATGAAGTCATTGAGCCCGCATTACCACCCTTCAGCGACCCGAGCATGTCTGATTTGGTGAGCGATGAAGGCATGCTACCAGACGTCCATACGCTCATGGAGCAGGTTCCCGAAGACCATCCCAATCCTTCACTCTACATCTCAGGTAAAGTCACCTATCTTGAGGAAAAAGGTGTATTGGATGAAGATACACAGGATTACCTCAAGGACATCGTACGCAAGGTCGTGGCTCGTGCCGGAGAAAACATGAGCATCAACGAGACCATGCTCTCGGAGTGGATTGAAACGATTTGTGAGGAAAATGTCACCGAGTCCGTGAAATCCATCTACAACATCGCCGCTCTGTGTCTTGATGGACTTGAGGCTCGGCAGCAATTACTGGCATCATCAACCGTTGGCGAGATGATGAATGAATTCAACGAACACCTCCCCGCCTTCATTCGTGAATGGGAATAATGCCGGGGGAGCCTTTGAAAACACCGCTCCGCTTGGAATGTCCATGTCGGTTCACGGCAACGCTCGAAAGGTCACGACCCACACGCTTCAGGAAATGAAGCGAGCAGGTGAAAAAATCACCATGCTCACCGCATATGATTATTCTCTCGCCCGTCTTGTTGACCAAGCTGGTGTGGACGTCATCTTGGTGGGCGATTCAGCCTCCAACGTGATGGCTGGACAGGCCACCACCGTGCCGATGACCCTCGACCACATGATCTACCATGCGCAATGTGTTGAACGAGCCGTTGACCGAGCCCTCTTGGTCGTTGACATGCCCTTTGGAACCTATCAGGGAAATTCCCGCCATGCACTTGATTCGGCCATCAGAATCATGAAAGAAGCCAGTGGCCACGCCGTCAAACTCGAAGGAGGAAGTGAAATCGTCGAATCCGTTGAGCGAATTCTTACTGCTGGTATACCGGTCATGGGTCATCTGGGCTTAACCCCACAATCCATTTACAAATTTGGCACCTACTCTGTGCGGGCAAAAGAAGACACTGAGGCAGAGAAATTGATTGAAGATGCGAAATTACTCGAAGCCGCTGGCTGCTTTGCCATCGTTCTTGAAAAAATACCTCGTGAGTTGGCCAAGAAGGTCGCACAATCCATCAGCATTCCAACCATTGGCATTGGCGCTGGCCCGGACGTTGACGGTCAAGTCTTGGTGCTGCATGATTTGCTGGGCATCACCATGGACTTCTCGCCACGGTTTTTACGACGCTATCTCAACCTCGCTGAGGAAATTGACGGAGCATTGAAATCCTATTGTGGAGATGTTCGAAGCGGAGATTTCCCGAACGATGAGGAATCCTATACCTCGTGATCAGCCCACGATAGCGAACGCGAGAAAGGCACCTCCAAAGGCACCCATATTCACGCCCAGCGTATGCCACAAGGCCGAACGGAATGGTGGCAGGTGGAAGCGCCACCATGAGGTGCTGATGGCCACCCAGACGATGGCTGCGAGGTAGCCTCCGCAGACGAAACCTCCAACACCCATGAGCCAAACAACAACGAAAAACCCACCCAATACTGCGACGCCAAGGGCGTATTCCGTCCATCGTTTCATCGGCTGGTCGGTCAAAGCATAATGAAAGAGAGGGGAGAAGAGAAGCATCATCAGAAGTGCGCCTTGAATTGGATTGGGAAGACCCCAAGGGAGCATGGATTGTACTTTCCACTGCCATATGCTCGCAACGATCAGACCAAAGAGGGCAGGTGCGATGACGTTGATCCAGGTTTCCTTCCACGTCGCAGAAGGAGCAATCGGGGCAACGACTTCTTCAACGACAAGGCCTGAATCGCTCGCTTCGCTCACATGCGTTCCAAAGGCTCGTGGTGTTTGAGACTTAGCCTTGCTCAACGGTTGATGTGTTGTGTCCGATGATGACTTAAACCTCGGCGGGCTGGAGGAAACATGGTGAAGGGAAAAATCGTTGCAGGTTGCATCGCCCCACATCCGCCGCATTTGGTTTACGCAGAAAACCCTCCACAAAACGAACCTGTAGCCGAAGGTGGCTGGGAACAACTCAGATGGGGATACGAACGCTTGCGTGCCTCATTGGCTGATATTGAATACGATGCCATCGTTGTCCTTTCCCCGCACTGGCAAACCTACATTGGCACCCATTTTCTCGGGCTCCCACATTTCCAAGGCCTCTCAGTGGACCCAATATTCCCGAACCTCTTCCGCTATCACTACGATTTGAACATCGATGTTGACCTCGCCAAAGCCATACATGACGAAGCAGCATCGGCAGGATTGCCAGTCAAGATGATGGAGAATCCTGATTTCCGAGTCGATTATGGAACCATCACAACCGGTCACCTGTTCAACCCCGAATGGGATAAACCGATGGTGGTCCTCTCGAGCAACCGTTCTACTGCGTATTATTCGGTTGAGGTCATGCAAGAGATCATGATTGAACTTGGACGAGTAACACGGCGAGCGATTGAAGCAAGTGGAAAGCGAGTCGTTGTGCTGGCAAGCAATTCCCTCTCACACCGCCACTTTACTACGGAATCAGAAGTTCCTGAAGACATGAGTAAAGAACACATCACCAGCCACGCCATGCACTTGTGGGACATGCGAATCATCGAATACATGCGAACCGGACAGGCTCAGCGGATTCTCGATGAAATGCCTGAATTCACCGAACAAGCCATCGCAGAAAGTGATGGTGGGGGACTTTCTTGGTTACTGTCGACGCTTAACGTCCCTGACTATCCGGCCGTTCTTCACGGCTACGGAACGATCATCGGAACGGGCAATGCCGTTGTTGAATGGCCCTGCCACGCACATGAGGAGGCAGACGAATGACCGAAGGACAAGTCGTGGGCTCATTCGTGGTTCCTGTCCACCCGCACACCGTTCTTGCTCCCGAACAAAACGAGGGATGGCAGCGTTTGAGGGATGCTTTTGATATAGCAGCTCAGACCATCAAGGACCTGGATGCAGACCTCTTGGTCATTTACTCAACGACTTGGCCATCAATCATCGGGCATCAAATACAATCGGACCCGAATCCAGAGTGGGTAATGGTGGACCACGATTTTCATGACTTAGGTTCCATTGAATATTCATTCAATATCGACCAAGACTTCGCTCATGCTTGGGACGATGCGAACCGGAAACGTGGACTTCAAAGCCGTTGCGTGAACTACAAGGGATTTCCGATTGATGTCGGTTCGGTTGTTGCTCTGACACTCCTCAATCCCGATAATGCCATACCCGCAGTCATTGTATCCTCCAACATGTATGCAAACCGGAGCGAAACGACGGTGCTCGCTAAATCATGCCTTGACGTGATTAAGGCGCAGGGACGACGCGCCGTGGCGGTGACCGCAATGTCTCTTTCCAATCGAATGTTCACCGATTTCATCAACCCCGAAGAGGATAAAATCCACTCCCTCAAGGACGATGAATGGAATCTCAAAATCCTTGAATTCCTCAAACAAGGCCGATTGGAAGACGTCGGACAACTCTCCCGTACGATTCAGAGACAGATACGCGTGCAGAAGGTTGTGGCCTTCAAGCCCATGTGGTGGTTATCGGCAATGAACGGGAATAGGAACGACCTCTCGGGAGAGGTACTTGCCTACGAGCCGATTCACGGTGCAGGTGGTGCCGTAGTTTCAATCGACCCAACGCCATCAGGTGCTGGAGACAAAGAATACGACGAAGATGACGTTGAATACTTCCATGGTGAACGGGGTGTCCTCGATACGATTGACGAAAGCGATGATGCAGAGGATGTCACGGTGACAGAGCAAGCATCGTCGGGCCCCGGCCTTTGGGAGCCTACCCAAGCAGAAGGTTCGGTCAATACCGACGCTGCCCCAAAACCCGTCGGTGCTTATCCTCACGCCCGCAGGGTGGGCAACATGCTCTTCCTTTCGGGTGTTGGTCCACGCCAGCCCGGTACGAATGCCATTCCCGGAGGCCCGATTCACGATGAAAATGGAGAGCCATTGGATTATGACATCGAGGCTCAAACGCACGCTGTCGTGAACAACGTCAAACGAATTGTTGAGGAAGCAGGTGCGTCAATGGATCAGGTCGTGGACGTCACAACCTTCCTCGTTGACATGAAGCGTGACTTCAAAGGATACAATGACGTTTGGGCGGAGACACTGGGTAAGATTGGCCCTACCCGAACAACACTGGCCATCGATGCCCTTCCAACCCCTATCGCTGTTGAAATGAAAGTAATCGTACACCTCGGCGAATGATTTTATTCCGGATTTCGGGGATTGATGAGAGATAAAATACAAACTCCTAATATGTAACTGCATATTACCTTAGTTAAGAACAAACTTTACAGACATTATTCGGGGAATCGGTATGGCGAAGAGTTCGGTTGGAAAAATCATTCAGGGTGTTGCTTCAGGAGACATGAAAACGGTCTCAGATGAATTGAAGGTGACTCTCACACGCACCATCGGCCTCGCAGGTGTTGTCGTCATTTCCTTGTCAGCCATGCTGCCAGGGATTTTCGTCACACCGTCGTTTGCTGCAGAAATTATGGGGCCTGGCATATGGTTGGCCTTCCTTCTCGCTGCTTCGGTTGTGTTACCCGGTGCAATCTCAAAGTCTGAACTTGCCTCCGGCATGCCCTCGAGCGGAGGTTCATACGTGTTTTTGGAGCGAACATACGGCCCGCTTATCGGTACGGTCAGCGGTCTGGGGTTGTGGGCATCATTCTTGTTGAAATCCGCATTTTCACTCATCGGTTTTTCCGCATACTTCATCGTAATCACCACCTACTTTGATATCGAAATGAGCATGTATACGCTTTCTCTTTCAGCACTCGTGCTCATCACCGTAGTAAACATCCTCGGTGTTTCCAAGGTCAAAGCGGTTCAAACGCCCATCGTCGTGGTGACAGTACTGCTTCTTGCTGCCTTGATTCTCATGGCGCCCTTTACCAGCACCTTTGATGCAAGTATCCCCATCAATGGAGCCTTTGATACCGATGTTTGGACGCTCGCTGAAACGGCTGCCTTCGTGTTTGTCGCTTATGCCGGCGTTACCAAAGTTGCCGCAATTGGAGGGGAAGTAAAAGACCCGGAGAAGAACCTGCCAGCAGGCATCATGCTTTCGCTCGTGATTGCAACGATCATCTATGCACTCCTTACTTTCATGATGATGGCAGTCATACCTGGTGAATGGTGGATTGATGCTGATACTGGGAAGGTTGTTGAAGACCCCATCACCCGCTTTGCTGAAGCATTAGCAGGAACTGAATTTGGTATCATAGCAGCGGTTCTTTCCGTTATCACCATGATCTCGATGGCACTTGCTGGCATTCTGGCATCCTCTCGATTCCTCTTTGCCATGGCAAGAGACAACCTGTTGCCCCAACCTCTTGAAGAGGTCAATGCACGGTTTGAAACACCACACATCCCAATTATTTTGACTGGTCTTGCCATGGGTTTGGCCATTCTTTTCGTACCCCTGAAGGACGTAGTAAAACTCGCATCTGGATTTAAAATCATGATTTTTATGATCATCAACTCTTGCGTTATCGTCTTACGCCAAACCAGCGACCAGCACGACTGGAATCCAGCGTACAAGGGACCACTCTACCCTTACATGAACATCTGGGGAATCGTCGCAGGTGCCTTCCTCATATCTTTGATGGGGTCCAAAGCATTCCTTGGAGGCGCTGTCGCTATCGCTGCCGGAATTGCAACATACTATCTCTATGGACGTCAGCATTACATCGCCCAAAACACGCCATTCCAAACCTTCCGTCAGCAATTCGGGAAATCAACTCAAACCGAACATGACAGGCGAATTGCTGCCTTCCATGCGGCGGATTATGGCACAAAGAATCACCTCACTGTGCGTGAGTTCCAAAATGCACTCAAAGCGCTTGGCTTCAAGTATTCCAAGGATGATACGAGGGCCATTTTCCACAAAGCAGACGAAAACAGTGATGGCGTAATCGACATTGATGAATTCTTCCAGATGTTCGAAACCATCGAAGAAGAGTGAAGCGCCTCTGCTTCAAGCGAGAATGAGGCGCAGATGTTCAAGACTGCGCAATTCAGCGAAGTAAATCTGCTCAATGGCGTCGTGCATTTCTTGGTCGCCGACTTGGTCGACAATGGTCATGATCGTTCCGTAGACCTCTGATGCTTTCGTTTCGGTTTCAAGCGACCGCTCAAGCATACTTTTGTAATCCGTGGCGTTTGCAATCGGGTGTGGGTTGCGCTCGGTCACGGGAATACCACCAAGTTTGACGATCGCCCTGCGGACTACATCAGCATGGGCGATAGATTCACTCGCTTCTTCTGTAAACAGTGGGTCGAGTTGGAGACGATGGATGCCTTGAACGGTCGCTGCATAGTGAGCGTACATGTTGACGGCGCGTAATTCCCAGCCCAAGGCCTCGTTAAGTTGCTCAATCAGCAGGTCTACGCTCATGCTATCACTGGATTTGCTTCGCAGATGAACCTAATTAAACCGTGGCACAAACTCAATGGTGGTCAATGGACAATTACTCGTGGCGAATCCATTCACCATCTGAAGTCACTTCCCAATATTGTAACTCCTGTGAAACGTCGACGTACCAGCCTGTCTCGCCCTGTGTTGTGGACGGTGTAGCCTGCATCACTCCGATTTCTCCCGCATGAGCGGCGAGTTGTTTCATGCTTTCTTCGGTCAAGCCATGCCGCTCGTAAACGGGTGTATCATCAACGACACCAGGTCCTTGCTCACCGGCCTCAACGTCTTGCTCGCCCTCATCTGATTCGTATTCATCCTCGTCAAAGGCCTCATCCATCCATTCTTCTTGAGTTCCTTGAGATGCTTTTCTATTGAGGACAATCAATACTGCGAGAATAAGGAAGAGAAGAATCGCAGCCATGGTCATGGCCGTATTGGTTGACCCAACTGCACCACCGAGCAAAACTTCATCGACGTCAAAGAAGGTCTGGGCGAGAAGTCCGTTCCAGCGAATCGTACAGGAACGATCTGTCCCTCCCTTACTGACATCAATTTCCCAAGTACCGTTGGTAACGAATGAGGAATCTCCAGCAGTACACGTCACTGAAGTGTTGTCTTTGGGTATGGAAATTGAATTGCCAAAGGCATCGGTACCGATGGCCCCCATCAACACGACTTCGCCCTCTGCGATGGTCTCGCGGCTGAGTGTTGCCTGAATACGAATTGGGTCACCAGCCTCAACGGTCACTTCAATGGCATGCTGGGCATCACCTTCCGTTAGGTCAAGCGTGTAGACCCCGACTTGCTTTCCAGTAAAGGACCAATACCCAAGACCGGTTTGTGAGGCGACCAATTCACCAAATCCCTCACCAATGCTCGTGTTGACGTCAGTAGCTTCAGCGAGGTTGCCATGGATGTCAACGACCTGGACAAAGAGGTCGGTTGGAATTCCAGCACGCACTAACAGGCCATCATCTGCATCGGTCACGAGGGCATGTGGGCTACCAGCAACTACGGTCAAGCGAACGGTTGCAAAGACACCATCGGCATTGACCCTTAATTCATGGCCACCCAGTGCGGTTGCTACCCAACGTCCATCGTTGAGGAGCATGTCAAGGGTAATGTCGTTACCGTCCAATGTCCAATTCAAAGCAATCGGTGGTAATTGGTTCCCATACGCATCAAAAAATTGCGGATTAAGGTCCAACTCACCGTCTGCAGGCACCAGACTTCCTTCACCCTGAAGGGTAATGAAAGCAAGCCTTCCAACAACCACGTCAAATGCTTTGTCTGCAATAAATTGAGCCCCAGTGGCATTATCATACCAACTGCCCTCAAAGCGCCACGAACGAGCTTCTTCGGTTTGCAGAATCCAATACGATGTCGTTTGAGTCAATTCATCTTCATTTCCAATCTCCATACTGGCGGTTCCGTTCACCGTCCAAGTATTTCCTTTGACATCAACTGCTCGGAGGACCAACACTACTTGGTCTCCGGCAGAGGGCGCACTGGGTGTTGTTTCAAAGAAAACGTCAATGGCTCGCCCGTGAACAACGGTTACGCTTTGTTGAGTCATGACCGTTCCATCTTGACCAGAAAGAGTAGCCATTCCGGTGGTCGAGGGATTCCAAAACACCCTCATTTCCTCGTCAACCGACAAACCACCTGAATCAACACTGATGGATTGAATCGGTGGTGAGACGAAGCCAATGTACCCACTCTCGTCCCTTCGTTCGTAGGCCAATTCATAAGATTCGCCAGCCATAAATTCAAGCGGTTCATCCAAGAAGACAAGTTCCGAAGCGACGGCGTCCCCCGGGATGACATGAATTGAACCCGTTCCAGTCACGTTGCCTGAAGTTGCCCTTACGGCCCACCGTCCCGTATTGGTTGCAAGGTATTCTCCTTGTGCATTGAATGAACCGTTTTCAGCGTACCAAGCGATTGACGGAACCAAAGAAAGCGACATCTCATACCCGTTTACATCAACCAGAGTAGGTCGTATTTGTGTCAGCGACCCTGCCCGAACTTGAAGGATATCTGGGAAGACGAAGGCATGAGGGCTTCCGGCACCGACGGTGATGTTGGCGTCGTCTTGAAGTTGGTTGTAGCGAACTTTTACCGAAAAGATTCCAGTATCATCTGGCGTCCACGTTGGTGAACCATGACCGATGTATTCTCCGTCAATATCCCAGACAAGGTTCGACCCACCCGCCATGCGATTACCCCTTCCGTCCAGAAGGTCTGCGGTGAGATTACCGTCGACTTGAGCCATGAAATTTAGGCTTGTGATCTCGATGGATGTGGCAACACCGGGGCTCACGGAGATGTTGTGAGTGGCTTGCAAGCCATTGTATTCAGCAGTGATCTCAATCAAGCCCGAGGACCAAGGGAAAAACAGTCCATCGGATGTCATCGAACCGTTGGATGAACTCCAAGATACCTCCCCCGCCACGATGTTGTTGACCGCATCATAGATGATGGCATCAAAATCAACCACCTCATCTGCCGACATCGTGGCCTGCGGAGCGTCGAAAACAACTCGGTCTGCGGTACCTGAAAAGGACGGTTGTCGGACTTCTTCAAGACTGAAGTGGTGATTCGCAGGCAACGCACCCATCACCATACTCAAGACCAAGAAAATGGCCAAAGTACTGCGTTGATGCATTAAAGTCACCCCTCAATCGGTCCATTCTTGCCAGTCTTCTTCACCTTCAAGGCGGAACCACCAGGTTCCTTCATCGTCTTCCCACCACTCAGTTCCGTCTTCATCAACACGGTAACTTTCATCGTCTTCGACTGAGGTTTCCTCTTCGTCAACAACTTCTTCCTGAACGGGTGCTGGACCTGATGGTCCAGGCGCTGGTCCCGAAGGCCCGGGTGCGGGCCCTGTTGGTCCTGATTTGGACTCGCTTGGGTCATCATCTTCATCGTCGTCGTAATCATCATCGTCCCAATCATCATTTCCGTTTGAGCGGAAGAACATCACGAGGAGGACCAG